>Ga0209304_1000038_pt1 | contig 83674 bp, 70 predicted proteins | sample COGITO_mtgs_1004_4_FD_184789 | JGI IMG/M metagenome (GOLD analysis project Ga0209304, IMG submission 184789) | Pelagic marine microbial communities from North Sea - COGITO_mtgs_100423 (SPAdes) (version 2) | ecosystem: Environmental > Aquatic > Marine > Epipelagic ...
AAGAAATTAAAGATTATTTGAAGGTGTGTAACTACAAATTACTTAAACTGAATAACGATTTCACAAAAAAGAATATACAGCTTTAATGATAAAGGTTGTTTTGTAACAAAAAAAACAAGTTATTTTTTAAACGTCACCACCAGACAATGCTACAGAAATTCCATTAATTCGAAAATTAATATCTAGGTGATTTTTCAGGATTTGCGATTTATATTTTTGAAACTTTAAAAATTACGAAGTTTTCAAGTAAAATAAAAGTTGCCAGCAGTTTCATAAACCAAGTTTTTCTTCCAAAGGAATTCCTTTACTTTACATATGTGATTCCTAAAATATTTGGATTTTTCTTAACACAAAAACATCTTTTTTTATGAATCTTTGTAAACATCAAAATCAAATTAATTTTGATGAGATTATAAATCATTAAATGATTATTTTTATAGATAATTTAATGGTTTTAATTTTTTACAATGAAGATATATCCTATAGAAACTGGTAATTTCAAATTAGATGGAGGAGCAATGTTTGGCGTTGTACCAAAATCAATTTGGCAAAAAACGAATCCGGCAGATTCAAATAACTTAATAGACATGAGCATGCGTTGTTTGCTTGTGGAAGATGGAAATCGTTTAACTCTGGTGGATACCGGTTTAGGGGCAAAACAATCAGAAAAATTTTATAGCTATTATTTTTTATTTGGAGATTTTTCTTTGGATGCTTCATTGGCAAAATATGGTTTTCACAGAGATGATATTACGGATGTTTTTTTAACACATTTACACTTTGATCATTGTGGAGGTGTTATCCAAAGAGATAAAAACCAGCTGTTAATTCCTGCGTTTAAAAACGCAAAATTTTGGTCTAATAAAAATCATTGGAAATGGGCAACAGAGCCAAATCCAAGAGAGAAAGCTTCCTTTTTAAAAGAGAATATAAATCCTATTAAAGAAAGTGGACAATTAAATTTTATTGATTTAAATGCAAAAAATCAAGTAGGTTTTGATGTTTTATTTATGGATGGGCATACAGAAAAACAAATGCTTCCAAAAATAGAATATCAAGAGAAAACGTTGGTTTTTATGGCAGATTTATTACCAACCGTTGGGCATATTCCCTTGCCGTATGTAATGGGGTATGATACGAGGCCTTTGCTCACAATCAAGGAAAAAGCTGCTTTTTTAAACGAAGCGGCAGACAATAATTATTACCTTTTTTTAGAACACGATGCACATAATGAAATCTGTACAGTAAAGCATACAGAAAAAGGGGTCCGATTAAATACTACACATACATTTAAAGAAATTTTTAATGAATAGAAGAAGAGAAATGAAGCGTTTAAAATCAATCCTTTTTAGTGCAATAATTGCACTTGTATTCGTGAGTTGTAAATCAACTCAATCAGTTATTAAATTACCAAATTTTGATGCCGTAATAACCATACCTGCTAAAAAAGGAATTTTATCTGATGAAGAAATGAAAACTTGGTCTCATGCAGATATCTTAAAAGATTCCATTGCAGGTATGAGCTTGGAAAAAGCTTATCAATTTTTAGAAGGTAAAAAGGGAAAACAAGTTATCGTAGCTATTGCCGATTCTGGAGTAGATATTGAGCATGAAGATTTAAAAGAAGTACTTTGGATTAATATTGATGAAATAGCAAACAACAATAAAGATGATGACAATAATGGTTACGTTGATGATGTTTTTGGATGGAACTTCTTAGGAAATAAAGAAGGAAAGATTGTAAATACAGATCAATTAGAAATTACTAGAATTGTTAAAAAAGGAAAAGAGAAATTTGGAGATAAAAAAGAAGTAGAAATTGCTGAAAATGATCAAGAAGAATTTCAGCAATATTTAAAATTAGAAAATGAATTTCGTGTAACAATTTCTGAAAAGAAATATGAAATTCTAGAAATGAATCAAACTTTAGAAAATTTAAAACAAATTCAAGGGAATTTTGATGCTGTTAAGAAATTTTCTAAAAAAGAGATTTTAACAGAAACCATTTTAGATAGTATAGAGCCAACAAGTTTAACGCTTATTCTGCAAGTTAAAAATGTGATTAATATTCTAAAACAAGGAATGACTGAGTCTGATTTAAAAGACTATACTCAGCAAGTAGTTGCTTATAGAAATGAATTAGAAAAAGCGATAAAAGGGTATGATTTAGAGATGAATTTTCGCCAATCTTTAGGAGATGATTTGTACAATATAAATGATAAATTTTATGGGAATAACAATGTAATTGGTTCTAAAGTTTTAGAAAAACACGGAACACATGTTGCGGGTATTGTTGCGGCTTCAAGAGATAATAATCTGGGAGCAATTGGTGTTGCAAATAATGTAAAAATTATGACCGTTAGAGTTGTTCCTGATGGAGATGAACACGATAAAGATGTTGCTTTGGGAATAAGATATGCAGTAGATAATGGAGCAAAAATCATCAATACAAGTTTTGGAAAACGTTTTTCACCAAACAAAGAATGGGTTTATGATGCTTTAAAATATGCAGCAAGTAAAGATGTTTTAATTGTAAATGCTGCAGGTAATGATGGTAAAAACATGGATGTAAGAAAATCATATCCAACGGATTCTAAAGATTTAGTTACCGAATTTATAGATAATGTAATTACAATTGGAGCGAGTAGTTTGTATTTTAATGAAAATTTACCTGCCAGTTTTTCTAATTACGGTCAAACAAATGTAGATATTTTTGCACCTGGAGTAGATGTATATTCTACAATTCCAAAAGACGAATACGAACCCTTAAGTGGAACTTCAATGGCGGCACCTTCAACAGCAGGAGTAGCGGCATTAATTCGTTCTTATTACCCTGGTTTGACAGCAAAAAATGTAAAATATATTTTGATGAATTCTGGTGTAAAAATAACTTTTGATGTTATAAAACCAGGTTCACAAACTGAGGAAAATCAAAAAGGAGAATTAATTTCTTTCTCAGAATTATCAGTGTCAGGTAGAATTATAAATGCATACAATGCCTTGCGATTAGCAGATTTTTTATCGAGTAAAAAATAACGTTTCAAAACGTCAACGAATCTTTCTAGTTTATATATTTTTATAACAAATTAAATCCAATTTAAAATGAAAAAAATACTCTCTCTATTACTATTATCTGTAATAATAATTTCTTGCGCTCAAATAAAGGAAGTTCATACTTTATCAGAAAAAAATAAAAAAACTGATATGAATTTTGGCTCTCCTTATTGGCAACAACATGTAGATTACACTATGGATATTGATGTAGATGCGAACAACTATCAGTACAAAGGAAAACAAAAGTTAGTGTATACAAATAACTCCCCAGATGAATTAAATAAAGTGTTTTATCATTTGTATTTTAATGCCTTTCAACCAGGCTCTCAAATGGATGTTCGTTCTTTAAATATTAAAGATCCAGACAGAAGAGTAAAAGATAGAATTAGCAAATTAATGCCAAATGAAATTGGTTATATTAAAGTAAGTACCTTAAAACAGGATGGAGCAGCAGTTAATTTTAATACGGTAGGAACCATTTTAGAGGTTACTTTAAATACCCCAATTAAATCTGGAGAAAGTGTGACTTTTGATATGGTTTTTGATGCTCAAGTTCCTATACAAGTCCGAAGATCAGGAAGAAATAGTAAGGAAAATGTTGCGCTTTCTATGGCTCAATGGTATCCTAAAATGGCAGAATATGATTTTGAAGGATGGCATACACCACCCTATATTGCGAGAGAATTTCATGGAGTTTGGGGAAATTTTGATGTAACACTTCATATTGATAAAAATTACGTTGTTGGTGGCACCGGATATGTGCAAAACCCGCAAGAAGTTGGTCATGGTTATGAAGATGCAAGCAAAGAATTAAAGTTGCCAAAGGGCGATAAGTTAACCTGGCATTTTAAAGCGCCAAGAGTTCATGATTTTATGTGGGCTGCAGATCCAGCATATATTCACGATGTTTTAAAAATGGAAAACGGAATCGATTTACATTTTTACTATAAGAAAACTTTGGAAGAAAAGTATTTAAAAAATTGGAAAGATTTACAGCCAAAAACTGCAGAATTGATGACCTATTTTTCTGAACATGTTGGTGAATATCCTTATAAACAATATTCTGTAATTCAAGGTGGAGATGGAGGAATGGAATATGCCATGTCTACATTAATTACTGGACAGCGTAAATTTGGAAGTCTTTTTGGAGTTACAGCGCATGAAATGGCACATACTTGGTTTCAGTTTTTACTAGCAACCAATGAAAGTTTGCACCCTTGGATGGATGAAGGTTTTACATCTTATATCTCTAACAAAGCTGAAAATGAAATTTTAAAAGAGAATAAAGAAAATCCACATGCTGGTTCTTATAGAGGTTATAGGGCAATTGTTTCTAGAGGTTTTGAAGAGTCTTTGTCCACTCACGCAGATAGATATGATACAAATTGGGGGTATGGAACCGCAAGTTATTCAAAAGGAAATATATTTTTAGCGCAATTAGAATATATTATTGGTGCAGAAAATACAGCAAAAGGAATCAAAAAATACTTTACTGATTTTAGTTTTAAACATCCAACGCCAAACGACGTAAAACGTTCTATGGAAAAAGTTTCTGGTATTCATTTAGACTGGTATTTAAACGAATGGACTCAGACTTTACATACAATAGATTATGGTATAAAATCTGTTGAAGGCAATGAAATTACTTTAGAAAGAATAGGTCAAATACCAATGCCAATTGATTTAGAAGTTACTTATACAGATGGTACAAAACAAAACTATAACATTCCCTTAAGAATGATGAGAGGAGCAAAACCAACATCTGCAACTGTTATTGAAGATTGGGGTTGGGCATATCCAACGTATACTTTTGAGGTTTCTAAAGAAGTGAAATCGGTTACGATTGATAAAAGTGGTTTGATGGCAGATATGAATTTAGAAAATAATAGGTTTACAGTAGAATAAAAAGATAAAAAAGTTAGTGATTTAAGTGAGGTAAAAGCCTCACTTTTTTTATACTTATTAATCTTAGTCTATAATTATCTTTTTATTTTTTCTCCCATTTGTAGTAATTAATTCTACTAAATAAACTGCTGATTTCAAATTAGGAATTTTTATGTTGTTCTGAGGCATGCCATTAAATTTTGTGTCAAAAACCTGTTTTCCTAATATATCAAATATTTTAATTTTTGCTATTTCATTTTTTAAGCCTTTAACAACCAGCGTTTTATTGTCAGATTTGTAAATAGTAATTTTTTCTAAAGCTTCTAAATTTGGAGTAGAGAGTGATTGGGAAGTAGTATGTAAATAAAATCTTCCTATACCATTTATATTTTCGGTCAAAGTTATTTTATATTCGGAATTATCTTCATCTAACCTTACAAAAGAATTTAGCAGCCTATCTTCCAAATAAATTTTTATAGCGTCTGGAAAATCTACAGCATTCAAAGAAAATACAAATGCATTATTTGCTTGTCCTTTTAAACTTATAGGTACAACTAAACTCTCTATTTCTGATACAGGTAAAGATTGAATTGTAAAATTCTTACTTTCAGAATTTTCTAATAAATGAGTATTAACGTCAAAGTTAGCACCTTCAAAGTTTTCTATGTCTTCTGCAGAATCAAATCCTTTTGTTGCTGTTGTAGAATATATAATATCTGTATTTATTTTCACTTCCCCTTGAACCGTAAATAATTTTATAAATGGAATTTCAGAAGAATTTTTATTAAAAGTATGTGAGCCAGTAGATGGTTTTATGTTTCTTTTATTAGAATCAAAACTTAAAGCTGTTGCTGTATTCGATTTTATAAAGAAACCTTGAGCAGGTGTTATAAATTGTTCTGTAGATGTTACTAAATTAGTTATTGGTGTATATTTTTCTTGAGATTTATCCCAAATATAAGCAGCTGGTATAGCTATATTTGTAGAATTATCTTCTAAAAAATTATTATCACCATTTTTATTAAGAGGATAGTAGGTTGTGTAAGAATTTCCTACTGCATTCCATTGATTAGCGATAACAGTTTTATTTATACTGGTAGTTGTTAAATCTCCTGAAAAACTTACATTACCATCAAAATTTCTAGAAAGAGAAAAACCAGTACCAATATCAAAAGTGAATGATGAATTTGTATTGGTGTCAAAATATTCCCATTTGGGATTAATAACATTAGAATCATTGTAATACGCAATAGCATATCTATTTGGAGTAACAGAAGTGTTTACTCGAATCTCGTTGCTCAAATTTTGGGCAAACTCTAATATCTTTTGATTGTTTACCGGAGTCGTTAATAGACTCCATTTATTAGCTAACAAGCCTCCTCTATTGTAAGTAACATTGCCATTTGACGTACCTTTGACAAATAAAACACCACTGGTGTTTATATCAGCATTTATAGTTAAGTTTCCTAAGTTTGTTAAATCATTATTTACAGTTAAAGCACCGTCTTTTTTAATAATTAAAGATGCATTGGCTCTTAATTCCAAATTTTGAATTACAGATTCTAAAGTTTCTAAAATAGGTGAATTAGATAAATTTGTAATAATTACATTATTTGTAGATGAGGGCAATATACCTCCATCCCAATTTGCAGAATTAAACCAGTTTGTGTTTACGGAACCATTCCAATAAATACCCGATAATGTTGCCCCTTGCAAAAACCCTTGAGATAAAGTATTTGTTCCATTATTTAAGATATCTGTACTAACCTCACCCAAAGCATAAACCATAGAATTATTACTTTGCGATGTAAATTGACCAGCACCGCCAATTACTTGATTTTGTAAACTTTGAGAAATTGTTTGTAAACTGGTTAAAAACAATAATAAAAAGATAAAATTTCTTACCATTTAATTACTTGTTTTTGATCATTTTTTCTAATTTATCTACAATAGCTTTTAATGCTTTTACTTCATTTTTAAGATTTTCAATATCATTTTTGCTATCTTTTTTTATCTCATTCGAAACTTTACTTGCTATTTTAGCAGAAGCCCCACCTGTAAGTCTATCAGCTGTTTTTGCGTGTAAAGCATAAGGTACACTTACTAATTGAGTAGTCCCGAAATCTTGATAACTAGTGGCTCCTGCAACATCTGCTTCTACTTTTAAAAAGTAAATAGCATCGGACCATTCAATAGTGCTAAAAGTACCACTTACAACAGCTCCATTTCCAATTTTAAAGCCTGCTAAACCCTTGCTATTTGTGGTTGCACTATGGGTTTCTTGGTATACACTTGTGCCAGAACTGGTGTCTTTTAAAATACTAATTCTAAAAGATACAGTTGTATTTAATAAGGGTTCATTATTAACATTTAAAATAGCAGTTTGATAATTAAAGAACAACGGTGTTTTATCTGTACTTGAATTATTCGCTCTAGTTTCTAAAGCAGTGACTCTTGCATCTAAACCATCTATTGTAGAAGAAGACCAAGCATCTCCTTTCCATGTATATAATACTTTATCTTCAGTGTCATAAACTAGCATTCCAATGTCATCTGCAATTAGGCTTTCTCCAAGTGTTGTCCTTTGTGCATTGGTAACCCTGTTTACCAGAAAACCTTTATCAGTATCTGCTAAATCTAAACTGGCTTTTATATTTGGTGTTTTTGTGCCTATACCAACACTAACCCTGTTTGTAACTAAGTCTCCACCCAGAACCATAGTATTTGCAATAGTTGCCTCTGACTCAAAGCCAATTGCAATGGCATTGTTGGCAGTTACTTTAGAAGATGCACCTATGGCAATGGTCTTGTTACCACCAATGATAACTCCATACCCTAAACCTACATTATAACGATTAAAATTATTATAACCTACACCATTAAAATCTGCTCTTGCACCTAATATTAAATTGTAACTTCCTTCTCTGTTCGTGTGCCCTGCTCTGTAACCAAAATAAGTATTCTCTGTTGCCCTATTATCAGTGGTGTTTGTTCTGTTATTGTCCCAGCCAGATCTATAACCTACAAAAGTGTTGCCAGAAGTATGTTCTGTTGATGCTCCTGCTGCTTGCCCAATAAAAGTATTGTATTTCCCTATACCTACATCTGTACCTGTAGAATCTCCTACAAAAGTATTGTAGTAACCCGTAGTTAAATCGATGCCAGCATAATTACCAATAGCTGTATTTCGATATCCAGAGGTTAAACGGTTTAGTGCATAAGAGCCAACTGCTGTATTATCGGAACCAGTTGTTGGATTTGTTGCAGCAGGACTAACAACACCATTACTTGCTGAAACAAAGTCAGAAGAAGCTCCTCCTGCTTTGTGCCCTATAAAAGTATTGTCATCTCCTATTGTACTATTTAAACCTGCAGACTCACCTAAAAAGGTATTATTATCTCCTTCTGTATTATTAAAACCTGCAGCATTTCCTATAAAAGTATTATCACCTCGCGTTGTATTGAAATATCCTGCTAAAAAACCTATAAAAGTATTATCAAAACCGCTAGTGTTATGGTACCCTGCTTTATAGCCTAAAAATACTGTTTGAGTTTGAGTGCTAGTAGTTATATTTTTACCAGCAGCAAAACCCAATGCGGTATTATATGAACTTGAAGTAGTATTGTAAAGTGTAGAATCGCCAACGGCTATATTATACTCTCCAGAGGTTACATTCTGTAAAGATAAAGAACCTGCATTGTAATTTCCTTTTTGTGCTAAAGTAAGTTGAATTGTAAAAAAGAATACAATAATAAAAGTTAGTTTTTGCATAATTTTTATTTTAAATAAACTAAATATATAGTATTTTATGCAAAATAGGTGTGTTTATTTTTAATAAAAAGTATGAACATGATAGTGTTTAATATATTTTGCCGAAAATTGTCTAGTATTTTGAAACAAAAGAGCAAACAAAATTTTGTTAAGAATAGGGTCTTAATTAGTAGTTGAAGGTTATTGAATTAATTTATCTATTTTTTCACTTGGGATAAATCCTTTGAGCATTAAAAATACACCACAAATAATTAAAATAATTCCCATAATTTTCTTTACTCTATAAATTACACGCGGGGTCATTTTATTTTTCAGTTTTTTAGCTAAAACTATTTTTCCTAAATCTGTAACAAAATAGCTAATTAGTATCGTACCAAAGTACCAAAAAATTGCAGTTTGATCCATTTTTAAAGCAGGACCAATTACTAAAACGGTTCCTAACCAAAAAGCTAGCACACCAATATTTATAAAGTTTAAAAAGTAGCCTTTTAAAAAGAGTTTTAAATAATTATTTTTAATAGGGACTTCTATAATTTTAGCAGATTCTAGTGCTTCTTTTTTATTTTCTTTGTTGAAGTATGTTATTAACCCATAAATGACTAAAACCAAGCCACCAATAAAAAATAATCGTGGATCGTCCTTTATTTTTTCTAATAAAGGTCTACTTCCGTAATACGCAATTAAAATAAAAGTAAGGTCACCAATAATTACTCCTAGATCAAAGACAATGGCGGCTCTAGCTCCTTTTAAAATACTAGTTTGAATCAGCATAAAAAAAACAGGGCCAATCATGAAAGCCATAAAAAAACCTATTATTAAAGCATTTTTAAAGTCGTAAATATCCATATTTAACAAAAATACGGAATTTTATACATCATCAAAGTCTATGGTAACTTTTGGCGTTGTTGGATACGCTTGGCAGGTTAAAACTAAACCTTCTTCAATTTCACTATCTGTTAAAATTGAGTTTTTAACCATAACCGCTTTTCCCTCTGTAATTTTCCCTAAACAAGAACTACAAACACCACCTTGACAAGAATATGGAGCATCTATGTTTTTGCGCAAACTTGCAGCTAAAATATTATCTGTTTGTTCCATGGTAAACGTAGTTTTCTCGTCATCTAACAAAACAGTAATTTCTGTGGTTCCTTCTTTAACTTCAGAAGCAGCTTCTTCATCAACAGTAGCTGTAAATAATTCAAAATGAATATTTTCTTTAGTAATTTTATTATTCTCTAAAGTTTTTGAAACTTCATGAATCATTTCTTCTGGCCCGCATAGAAAAACTTGATCAAAAGAAGTTTCTTTGTACATGTTCTTTACAAAATAGTTGGTAACATTTTCATCAATTCTGCCTCTTAATTCATTTTTTACGTTCTCTCTGCTAAAAATATAATGTAAATTAAATCTATCTGAAAAAGATGCTTTAAGCGTATTTAATTCAGAATGAAACATGGTGTCTGCCTCAGATTTATTTCCATAAACTAAAGTAAATGTTGCAGATGCTTCAGTTTCTAAAACTGTTTTAATCATGGATAAAATTGGTGTAATTCCACTACCAGCAGCAAAACCAATATAATTTTTGTTTGCCTCAGGGTTTAGTAAAAAACGTCCTTCTGGTGCAGTAATTTCAATTTCATCACCAACTTTTAGAAGAGAGGTTGCATAGGTAGAAAACTTTCCGTTTTCAACTGCTTTTATTGCGACTCTGATATCTCCGCTTTGTGGAGTAGAGCAAATGGAATAGGCTCTTCTAATTTCGCTGCCATTTATTTCTTTTTGCAACGTAATATATTGCCCAGATTTAAAGTTGAAATTAGATTTTAAGTTTTCGGGTATGTTAAATAGAACAGAAACTGCATTTGCAGTTTCTTGTTGGATTTCTTGTATGTTTACTTTGTAAAATGCTGACATTAAATATGTTTTACACCAAATTATTTGCTACTAAATATTCGGCAATTTGAACTGTGTTTGTAGCTGCACCTTTTCTTAGGTTATCCGCAACAATCCACAAATTTAATGTATTTTCTTGAGATTCGTCCCTTCTAATTCGTCCAACAAATACTTCATCTTTGTCATGTGCATTTATTGCCATTGGGTAAACGTTGTTCGCTAAATCATCTTCAACAATAATACCTGGAGTATCTGTTAATATCTGACGAACTTCAGCTAAATCAAAATCATTTTCAAACTGAACATTTACAGCTTCAGAATGACCACCAGCTGTTGGTATTCTAACAGCAGTTGCCGTTACAGAAAAAGAATCATCTCGTAGAATTTTCTTTGGTTCTTTCACCAACTTCATTTCTTCTTTAGTGTATCCGTTTTCTAAGAAAATATCACAATGAGGTATTGCGTTTCTACCAATTTTATAAGGATACGCCATTTCACCTTCAATACCAGCTTCTTCATTATCTAATTGTTGAACCGCTTTTACACCTGAACCAGAAACAGATTGGTAGGTAGAAATTACTACACGCTTCATTTTATATTTTAAATGTAAAGGAGATAAAGCAGCTACTAACTGTATTGTAGAACAATTTGGATTTGCAATAATTTTATCATCCTTTGTTAAAACATCACCATTAATTTCTGGAACTACTAATTTTTTAGTAGGATCCATTCTCCATGCAGAAGAATTATCAATAACAGTTGTGCCAACTTCAGCAAATTTTGGAGCCCATTCCATAGAAGTATCTCCGCCAGCAGAAAATAGCGCAATATCTGGTTTCATATTTAAAGCATCGGCTAAAGTTACAATGGTATATTCTTTTCCTTTGTAAGATAATTTTTTTCCAGCCGATCTTTCTGATGCAACAGGAATAAATTCTGTTATCGGCAAGTTACGCTCTTCTAATACTTTTAACATTACTGTGCCAACCATTCCGGTTGCACCAACTACAGCTATTTTCATTGCCCTAAATTTAATTATTTAAATAGAGCTGCAAATATCTTAAAAAAAAGGGTGAAACAAATTACACAAACCCCAATAAATCATAGAAAGTTTAAAAATTTAGCAAATAAAATCCTGATGTTTAAAATTAAACGATTTGATTGAAAATTAATATTTTTGAGGACTATACATACCTTCTTTAAACCTTTTCCATTTCGCAATGTCTCCGGTAAATAAATATTGCTTAGATTGGTTAAAAAGAGTAGTTATATAACCAATACTAGCTCCAGAGCTAAGGATAATAGGTGATAATAAAAAATAATTAGCACGGACTATAGCGTTGTACTTATTAGATCTTTTTGTTTTCAAATAAGTGATTTCATTGGAAGGAATTATCATTGATTCATTTCTTTTTTTTAGAACAAGGGTAGAGTCTGTAATTTTAACAATTCTTCCTTTTGCATTTTTTTTTACCATATTGGTTAATTACTCCAACGAATATTTTAGATTTTTTTGGCAGCTCTTAGGATTTAATATTAACACATAAAAATAAGGCTATAGCAACTAATAAATACTTCATAACAATTGTTTTGGTTAAATTCTTTATGGCGAGATATACATTAATTATTAATACACAAAATCCTTTTTTAAAATAGAGAAACACCCATATGTGAGTGTTTCTCTATTATTTAGTTTAAATAAAATGAATTATGCTACCGCACTTAATTTTTGAACTTTTAAACCCTTGTATTTTGTAATTGAAATCTTCATCATAATAGAAACAATTAGCGCAATTATAAATAATCCTGCAAAAATGACCAGAGTTGTATCTAAAGAACCAGTTTGTTCCTTAACCATATCGTAAACTGTAGGTCCAATAACACCTGCTAATGCCCAAGCAGCCAATACCATTCCGTGAATTGCTCCCAGTTGTTTGGTTCCGAATAAGTCACCTAAGAATGCGGGTAATGTTGCAAAACCACCTCCATACATAGTAATTACGGTAAAAAGTACAATTAAGAAAATACTTTCAACTCCAATTTTTGGTAAGAAATAAAATGCTAAAATTTGGAAAGCAAAGAAAATAATAAAAGTATTTGCTCTTCCTAAATAATCTGACAATGAAGACCAAATAATTCTACCTAAACCATTGAAAACCCCAATAAAACCAACAATTGCTGCCGCTTCCATGGGTGAATAATTTAATTTTTCTTGCATCATTGGACTAGCTGCAGAAATAATTGCAATGCCACAGGCAATATTAATAAACATCATAATCCATATGTAATAAAAACGAGTAGACTTTAGCGCTTCATTTGCGGTAATATTAGAAATATCTTCTTCAATTATTTTTCCTTCACCTTCTTTAAAGCCAGCAGGAAGATAACCTTCAGGAGGTCTTTCAATATATCTTGAAGATGTCAATATTAAAATCATGTAGATTACTCCTAAAATGTAAAATGCATTTGAAACTCCAACGATTTCAAATAATTTCGCCATTGCTGGACCAAAAATTAATGCGGCAAAACCAAACCCCATTATTGCCATTCCTGTTGCTAATCCTCTTCTATCTGGAAACCATTTTACTAATGTACTTACTGGTGTTATATATCCTATTCCTAAACCGATTCCACCGATAACTCCATAAAATAAGTAAAATAGGGTTAGAGATTCTATTTCAACTGCTAAACCTGAACCTAAAATACCAATTCCATATAAAATTCCTGCTGTGGTTCCGCTAATTTTTGGACCTACTTTTTCTACCCAGCGACCCAAAAGTGCTGCTGACAACCCTAATAATAAAATGGCAATTTTAAACGCCCATTTAATTACACTTCCTTCAACATCAAATATTTCTTTTACTGGATTTGTCATTACAGAATATGCATACACAGATCCTATGGAAATATGAATACCCACAGCAGATGCTGCAATTAACCATCTATTTTTTAGCTTTGGTGTGTTCATTATTTAATTAATTTTAACTTTATCAAAATAGTTGCTTAAAATAGTGGACGCTTCTTTTAATTCTTTTTGAGTGTTTTCTCTTGCATCTTTCAATTCGTAATCCCAACCTAAAGCTTCCCATTTATGGATGCCTAATTTGTGATAAGGTTGCAATTCTATTTGCTCTATTGTGGTGTAATCTTTAAAATAGTTACCTAATTGATGCAATAATTCAGGAGTATTTGTAATTTCTGGTATTAAGACATACCGCAACCACATTTTTTTCCCAGAAGCTTCTCTGTGTTTAGCAAAATTGAAGGTAGTTTCTTTATTTTTTTTACCGGTGATTTTTTGAAACCCTTCTTCAGTCATGTGTTTAATGTCTAACATTACCAAATCTGCATAATCATCTAATAACTCAATAACAGGGTGATTTAACATTCGACCATTGGTATCAATATTAGTATGAATTCCCTCTTCTTTTAATCTTTTGAAGAAAGAAATAAGATTATGAGCTTGTAATAAAGGTTCTCCTCCAGATACGGTTACGCCACCTTTTTCACCAAAATATGATTTCATTTTTATAGCTCTTTGCACCAAATCTTCAATATGATGTTCTTCTCCTCCATGCGTATCAATTGTATCTGGGTTATGGCAGTATTGGCATTTTAATTTACATCCTTGTAAAAAAACAACCATTCTAATTCCTGGTCCATCATGAGTTCCAAATGACTCTATAGAATGAACGTTTAATATGTTTTCTGAAGTTTTAATTTTTCTGATATTTAAGTGAATAAAAAAAGGGATTCAAAAAAAATTGATAGTACTTTTCTAAAAAAGTAAGCTCTTTTAAGAGTCAATTGTTTTTTTGAACCCCTTATGAATACATAAAAAGGACTACATAGATTCGTGGAACGAACGCGAAATAACTTCCATTTGTTGTTCTTTGGTTAATCTTATAAAATTAACAGCGTATCCAGAAACTCTAATCGTTAATTGCGGATGATTTTCTGGGTGCTCCATGGCATCTATTAAAGTTTTTCTATCTAATACATTTACATTAAGGTGTTGTGCGCCGTGTTCGAAGTATCCTGTCAAGGTAGCTGCTAAATTGTCTATTCTTTCTTCTTCAGTAGCTCCTAAAGATTTTGGAACTATAGAAAATGTGTTAGAAATTCCGTCAAGGGAATCTTTATAATCTATTTTAGCAACAGAATTTAAAGAAGCAATTGCGCCATTTGTGTCACGCCCATGCATTGGGTTTGCGCCAGGAGCAAAAGGGATACCTGAAGCTCTACCATCTGGTGTTGCTCCGGTTTTCTTACCATACACTACATTAGATGTAATTGTTAATACAGACATTGTAGGATCTGCGTCTTTATAAACTTTTAATTTTTTTAATTCATTATTGAAGTCTTCAACACTATTGTGAGCAAAAATATCGACTCTATCATCATCATTTCCATATTTAGGAAATTCTCCTTCAATCTTGAAATCTACAGTTAAACCTTCTTCATTTCTAATAGGTTTTACTTTTGCATATTTAATTGCTGATAAAGAATCTGCTACAATTGATAAACCTGCAATACCATAAGCGATATTAATTTGTGGGTTTGTATCAATTAAAGCCATTTGAGCTTTTTCGTAGTAGTATTTATCATGCATATAATGAATAATGTTCATGGCATCATTGTAAACACGAGCTACTTGTTTCATAGCTACTTTAAAGTTAACCATTACTTTATCGAAGTCTAAATATTCATTATCATCAGCTTCAATTCCATCAACCATTTGAGTTCCTGTAATTTCACATTTCCCCCCATTTACAGCTAGTAATAATGTTTTAGCTAAGTTTGTTCTTGCTCCGAAAAATTGAATTTGTTTTCCAATTTCTTGATAAGAAACACAACAAGCAATTCCATAATCATCAGAACCTCTTAAAGTTCTCATTAAATCATCATTTTCAAACTGAATAGATGAAGTATCAATAGCAACTTTTGCACAGAATTTTTTAAAGTTTGATGGTAATAAAGGAGACCATAAAACAGTAATATTCGGTTCTGGTGATGGGCCTAAGTTGTATAAAGTATGTAAGAAACGGAAAGCAGTTTTTGTTACTTTAGAACGTCCATCATTTAATATACCACCAATTGCTTCAGTTACCCAAGTTGGGTCTCCAGCAAAAATTTCATCATAAGCAGCCATTCTTAAGTGACGCACCATTCTTAGTTTCATTACAAATTGGTCTATATATTCTTGTGCCTCCACTTCAGTTATAATACCGTTTTGTAAATCTTGTTCAATAAAAATATCTAAAAAAGTAGAAACATTACCCAATGACATGGCAGCGCCATCTTGCTCTTTTACAGCAGCCAAGTATGCCATATATGTCCATTGAACCGCTTCTTGTGCACTTTCTGCAGGACGATTTAAATCTAAATTGTAATGATTACCCATTACGATCATCTCTTTTAATGCTTTAATTTGTTCAGAAACCTCTTCTCTTAAACGAATTACGGCATCTGTCATTGGCCCTTCAATATTTGCTAAATCATGTTTTTTAACTTCAATTAATTTGTCAATTCCGTATAAAGCAACACGTCTATAATCACCAATAATTCTGCCACGTGCATAATTATCTGGCAACCCTGTTAAAAAACCTAAGGATCTAAATTTTTTGATTTCAGCATTATAGGCAGCAAAAACACCATCATTGTGTGTTTTTACGTATTTAGTGAATAATGTATTAATATTTTCACTTGGTTTTAAACCTTGTTCTTGTAGTGCTTTTTGAACTACTTTATAACCCCCAAAAGGTTTCATAGCTCTTTTTAAAAGAGTATCAGTTTGTAAACCAACAATCACTTCATTTTCTTTGTCTATATAACCTGCTTCAAAATTTGAGATTCCAGAAATAGTTTCTGTATCAACAGAGTGAACTCCACCTTTTTTTCTTTCTATTTCAGTTGCTTTTTTACAAACTTCCCATAGTTTCTGAGTTTTCTCACTTGCGCCAACTAAAAATTGGGCATCTCCAAAGTAAGAGATAATGTTTTTTACAACAAAATCTCTAACGTTAATAGAGGTATTCCAAACTCCTTTTTTAAACCCTTCACTTTTTGGTTTTTCTAAGATTAATTCTTCTATTTCCATCACTTTATGTATTTAAAATTTTATGTATTCTTTTTATGAACTACAAATTTAATGGGTAAGTATTTCCTAAAATATGATAAAAGTTAGGTTTTAGAATTATTTAAGAAATCCTTGTAGGATTTGTAAATTGAAAATTAAGGATATAAATGGTTCCGTTTTTGAAGAATTCAATTTTAAAAATTAACTACATTTGCAAAAATATTTTGTTTAACCTAATTAGTATAGCATGCAACTGTACAATAAGTTAAGCGCTATAGAACGCGCTGCATTAATTGATGAAGCTGGTAAAGACCGCCTCACGATATCATTCTATCAATATTATAAGATAGAAAATCCACAATTATTTAGAGATAAGTTATTCTTAGAATGGAACGCTTTAGATGTGCTTGGTAGAATTTACGTTTCTTACGAAGGTATCAATGCTCAATTATCTGTTCCTTCCGAAAAATTTTATGCTTTAAAAGACCAATTAGATAGTATTTCTTTTTTAGAAAATATTCGGTTAAATGTAGCTATTGAACATGATAATAAGTCTTTTTTAAAGTTAAAGGTAAAAGTTAGAAACAAAATTGTTGCCGATGGTTTAAATGATGAAACTTTTGATGTAACCGCTAAGGGTGTTCATTTAAATGCGAAGGAATTTAATGAGATGTTGGCAAATCCTGATACAGTTTGTGTGGATATGCGCAATCATTATGAAAGTGAAATTGGTCATTTTGATGGAGCAATTACACCAGATGTAGATACATTTAGAGATTCTTTAGATGTTATTGAAGAAGATTTGAAAGATAATAAAGAAGATAAAAATTTATTGATGTATTGTACTGGCGGAATTCGTTGCGAAAAAGCATCTGCATATTACAAACACAAAGGATTCAAAAATGTTTTTCAGCTTGAGGGTGGAATTATAGAATACACACGTCAAGTAAAATCTGAGGGCATAGAAAATAAATTTATAGGTAAAAACTTTGTATTCGACCATAGAAGAGCAGAAAAAATTACCGATGATGTAGTCTCTAATTGTCACCAATGTGGAAAATCTTGTGATACACATACAAATTGTGCCAACGAAGCCTGCCATTTACTCTTTATACAGTGTGATGAATGCTCAGAAAGTATGGAAAATACTTGTTCTATAGATTGTCAAGAGGTAATTCAATTGTCTTTTTCAGCACAAAAAGAATTGAGAAAAGGCAAGGGAAATAGCAATAAAATCTTTAAAAAAGGGCGTAGTGAAGTGTTGAGGTTTAAGAAGTGATTTCTTTAAAAACAAGCCTTAAACCACTCAATTTAGAGGCCTTTTTCTTTGTCGAAAATTTAGCTTTTAAGATTCCCTCAGATTCCGTATATTTACTGATTAGTCATTGTTAAGTTGTGTTTTGTTATCAGCTTGATAATCAATTTACGAACCAAGAGGTTTTTAAACTCTAGGGTTGGGTTTTTAGCAGATTTGCTGCTGAAAATAAGCCGTAGAGAATATTAACTATAAAAATATATTTACTTACATGGCATGTGGAAGTTGTGGTACAACAGAAAATGGAGTACCAAAAGGTTGCAAGAGTAATGGTAATTGTGGGACAGGAACTTGTGGAAGTGGTAGTGAGAAACTAGCCGTTTTTGATTGGCTTTCTAACATGACTTTACCAAGCGGCGAAGAGCGCTTTAATATTTTTGAAATTCGTTTTAAAAACGGACGAAAACATTTTTTTAAAAACACAGAAAATCTAACTATTTCTATGGGAGATGTTGTGGCTGTAGAAAGTTCTCCGGGACATGATGTAGGTACAGTTTCTTTAGCAGGCGAGTTGGTTAAAGTGCAAATGAAAAAACGTAAAATTTCTCATGATAGTGAAGAAATTAAGAAAATTTACAGAAAGGCTTCTCAAAAAGATATAGATATTTGGCAAGCTACAAGGGCTAAAGAAGTAGAAACCCAAAGAAGAGGAAGAGAAATTTTAGGAAGATTAGGTTTGCAAATGAAGCTTTCTGATGTTGAATATCAAGGAGATGGAAATAAAGCAACTTTTTATTATACTGCAGAAGCAAGAGTAGATTTTAGACAACTGATTAGAGATTTAGCGAGTGCATTTTCTATTCGTGTAGAAATGAAACAAGTAGGAGCAAGGCAAGAAGCAGCGAGATTAGGAGGAGTCGGTTCTTGTGGTAGAGAATTATGTTGTTCTACTTGGCTAACAGATTTTAGAAAAGTAAGTACATCTGCCGCTCGTTATCAGCAGTTGTCTTTGAATCCGTTAAAATTAGCAGGTCAATGTGGCAAGTTGAAATGTTGCTTAAATTTTGAGTTAGACACGTATTTAGATGCTTTAAAGTCGTTCCCAAAACAAGATGTAGTTTTAAAAACTGAAAAAGGTGAAGCTGTTTTTATCAAGATGGATATCTTTAAAAAACATCTCTGGTATACTTATAAACAGGAACGTTTTAAATGGTTTAGGTTGACATTAGAACAGGTTCAAGAAATAATTGAATTGAACAAAAATGACGAAAAATCTGTTTCGTTAGAAGAGTATGAATCTGATATAGAAATTCCTGAAAAAGTGAATTTTGAAGATGCTGTTGGGCAGGATAGTTTAACCCGTTTTGATGCTCCAAAGACAAGTAAACGCAGAAGAAATAATAGAAAAAAGAAACCAGTTGCTGCGGGTGTAAAACTATCAAATGGTAGTTCTCAAAAACAACAACAGAACAGAAAATCGAAACAAAATCCAAATCAGAAGCAAAAACCTGTTGCAAAACCGGGAGCTAACACAAAACCAAATCAGCCAAAAGCTGAGGGAGTTAAGGCGAACAAGCCAAGAAGGAATAATAGAAATAGAAACAATAACAGATCTAAAAATGGAAATGATTCTCAAGAAAAATAGAATTTTCACTTTTTTGATTGGGCTTCTTTTTCTTTTTTCATGTAATGATAGAATAGTGTTTACTAAATATAAATCATTACAAAATGCTTCCTGGGAGGCTAACAAAAATATTTCTATTGAGTTTGATGTCGAAGATACAATTACACCTAAAGATTTGTTTATCAATATTAGAAATAATAAAAAGTATCCGTATAGTAATTTGTATGTAATTACAGAGCTGAATTTTCCAAATGGGAATAAAATTGTGGATACATTACAATACCAAATGTCAGATAAATTTGGTCATTTTTTAGGAAAAGGATTCACAGATATTAAAGAAAATAAATTATTTTATAAGGAAGCAAAAGTATTTCCAGAATCAGGTAAATATATATTCAGTATACGGCACGCAATGAGAAAAAATGGAGAAGTAAAAGTAATTCCGTTTTTACAAGGCGTGCAAGATGTGGGCCTCAGCATTGAAAAAATAGAATAAAATGGCAAAGAAAGAAACACTAAATTTTAAAAAATACCTAATCTGGTTTTGGGGAATAGCTGCAGTAGGATTTCTGATAATATTTCTGCTTTTTTTTACAACCTCAAAAGGTGGTTTTGGAGCATTACCAACTTTTGAAGAATTAGAAAATCCACAAACAAATTTAGCAACAGAAGTTATTTCTGCAGATGGCGTTACTATTGGTAAATACGCTAAAGAGAATAGAACACCTGTTAAGTTTAAAGAGTTGCCAGAAAATTTGATAAATGCTTTAGTAGCAACAGAGGATGAGCGTTTTTACGATCATACAGGAATTGATTTTAAAGGTTTAGGAAGAGCTATTTTAAAACCAGGAAGTGGTGGTGCAAGCACGATTACTCAACAGTTAGCAAAAATGTTATTTACTGGAAGAGCTTCTAGAAACATTTTTAAAAGAATTGGACAAAAAATGAAGGAGTATGTTGTAGCAACCAAGCTAGAAACACAATATACAAAGCAAGAAATTATTGCTATGTATTTAAATAAATATGACTTTCTTAATCAAGCAGTTGGTATACGTTCAGCAGCAAGAATTTACTTTGGTAAAGAACCAAAAGATTTAGCAATAGAAGAATCTGCAATGTTAGTTGGGATGCTAAAAAATTCCTCTTATTTTAATCCTTTAAGAAGAGAAGAGAAAGTAAAACAAAGAAGAAATGTTGTTTTATTACAAATGACAAAAAACAACTTTATTACAGAAGGTGATAAAATTAATCTTCAACAATTACCATTAACCCTAAATTATAAGCCAGAGAGCCATAGTGACGGTTCTGCAACTTATTTTAGAACACATTTGCAAAAAATGATGCGTATTTGGGTGCAAAACAACCCAAAACCAAATGGTGAAGAATATGATATTTTTAGTGATGGATTAAAAATTTATGTAACTATAGATTCAAGAATGCAACAATATGCGGAAGAATCTGTAAAAGAACATATGGCGAATTTACAATCAGCCTTTTTTAAAGAACAGAAAAGAAATAGAATAGCGCCATTTTATGATTTAGATAAAGAAGAAATTGCAAGAAGTTTGGAAAGAGCTAAAAAGAGTTCAGAAAGATACAGGCGTCTTAAAAAAGTAGGAAAATCATCGAAAGAGATTGATGAAATTTTTAAAACAAAAACAAAGATGAAAGTCTTTTCTTGGAAAGGAGATAGAGATACAATACTATCTCCTATGGACTCTATCCTATATTACAAACATTTTTTACGTTCTGGATTAGTCTCCATAGCGCCACAAACCGGGCATATAAAAGCTTGGGTTGGTGGTATCAATAATAAACATTTTAAGTATGATGCTGTTGCTCAGCAAAAAAGGCAAGTAGGTTCTACATTTAAACCATTTGTATATGCCACTGCAATTAATCAGTTAAGAATGTCTCCTTGTGATAAACTACCAAATACACCTTATACAATTCCTCAAGGAAAATATGGAATTCCAGAAGATTGGAGCCCAAAAAACTCGAACGATGAATATGGAGGAATGTTAACTCTAAAGGATGCTTTAGCTGGTTCTGTGAATACAATGTCTGCCAGGTTAATAGATAAGGTGGCTCCAGTAAATGTTGTGCGTTTGGCAGAAGCTGCAGGAATTAAAACTAAAATTCAAGCAAATCCATCAATTGCGCTTGGTGCAGTGGATTTATCATTACTAGAAATGGTTAGTGCTTACAGTACATTTGCAAATAAAGGTTTGCGAGTTAGTCCGATGATTATTACAAGAATTGAAGATAAAAACGGAACTGTTTTAAAAGATTTTATTCCAGAAATGCAGGAAGTTTTAAGTGAAGAATCTGCCTATGTAATTTTGGATTTATTAAAAGGTGTAACAGAGTCTGGTTCGGGAATTAGATTGCGTTCAAACTGGACTTCAGGAGGGAAAGTAGTTACCGGTTTTCCTTATAAATTTGAAAACCCAATTGCCGGAAAAACAGGAACTACTCAAAATCAATCTGATGGCTGGTTTATGGGGATTGTGCCAAATCTAGCCACAGGTGTTTGGACAGGAGGTGAAGATCGAGCAACACATTTTGCAGGTATCACAAAAGGTCAGGGAGCAACTATGTCTCTGCCTTCCTGGGCTTTATTCATGAAAAAATGTTATGCTGATAAAACGTTAAATATCAGTAAAGAAGATTTTGAAAAGCCTGAAAATTTATCAATCAATATTAAATGTGAAGAAAAACCAGAAGAGGATAAAAATGAAATTCCTGATGAAGACACTAATTTTTAATAGATATTGATTTAATATTTTAATAACTTACAAACCCATCATAAAAGATAGATTACATGATAAACAAAAAAGTAAATAATGTTCAAGAAGCTTTAAAAGGTGTAAAAAACGGCATGACTTTTATGTTAGGAGGTTTTGGCTTGTGTGGTATTCCTGAAAATGCAATTTCTGAATTGGTAAAAAGAGATATTAGAGATGTTATTTGTATTTCTAATAATGCAGGTGTTGACGATTTTGGTTTGGGTTTATTACTTCAAAATAAACAAATTAAGAAAATGATTTCTTCTTATGTTGGTGAAAATGATGAGTTTGAGCGTCAAATGTTATCAGGAGAATTAGAAGTAGAGTTAACGCCTCAAGGAACTTTAGCCGAAAAATGCAGAGCAGCACAAGCAGGGTTTCCAGCATTTTACACACCAGCAGGCTATGGAACTGAAGTTGCCGAAGGTAAAGAAACTAGAGAGTTTGATGGAAAAATGTATGTGTTAGAAGATGCGTTTAAAGCGGATTTTGCTTTCGTAAAAGCTTGGAAAGGTGATGCTGCAGGGAATTTAATTTTTAAAGGAACTTCAAGAAATTTTAATCCAAATATGTGTGGAGCAGCAACAATTACCGTTGCAGAAGTAGAGGAAATGGTCGAAGTTGGCGAGTTAGATCCAAATAATGTTCATATTCCAGGAATATTTGTACAACGTATTTTTCAAGGTGAAAAATATGAGAAAAGAATTGAGCAACGAACAGTAAGACAAAGAAATTAGATATGGCTTTAGATAAAATTGGTATTGCAAAACGAATTGCACAAGAAGTTCAAGACGGGTTTTATGTAAATCTAGGAATTGGTATTCCAACGCTTGTCGCTAACTATGTTCGTAATGACATAGAAGTAGAATTTCAGAGTGAAAATGGTGTTTTGGGAATGGGGCCTTTTCCATTTGAAGGCGAAGAAGATGCCGATGTTATAAACGCAGGAAAACAAACTATAACTACCATGCCAGGTGCAAGCTTTTTTGATTCTTCAATGAGCTTTGCCATGATTCGTGGGAAACATGTTGATCTTACGATTTTAGGAGCGATGGAAGTTTCTGAGAATGGAAATATTGCCAACTGGAAAATTCCAGGAAAAATGGTAAAAGGTATGGGTGGTGCAATGGATTTAGTTGCATCTGCAGAGAACATTATTGTAGCCATGATGCACACTAACAAACGGGGTGAATCTAAAATTTTGAAACAATGTTCTTTGCCTTTAACAGGAGTCGGTTGTGTAACAAAAGTAGTTACTAATTTAGCTGTTTTAGAAGTGAAAAATAATGCATTTAATTTATTAGAAAGAGCTCCTGGAGTTTCTATTGAAGAGATTCAAAATGCTACAGAAGGGACTTTGATTATTGATGGAGAAATTCCAGAAATGATCCTATCCTAAGTCCTTTCTGAATTAAATTGATAGCATTATTTAAGAAGGATAAAGTACTTATAAAATGAAATTATTAAAATATATATATTGAATAATTTTTCCATTGATTCTATTTATTCTTGATGTAGTATTAAATATTGAGAATTTTTTTATGAGAACTTTTACAACTAGTGCTATCGCTTTTTTCTTATCGCCAAAAAAGAAGAAAATAAAAATACAAACAGGAGAAAAAACTCAAATAACTTGGTTTTTTTTAAAAGAACCAATCTTTTTAAACTAGATGAAAATAATATCATATAACGTAAACGGAATCAGAGCGGCTTTAAAAAAAGGTTTTTTAGATTGGTTACAAGCTGCAAATCCAGATGTAATTTGCCTTCAAGAAACGAAAGCACACAAAGAACAATTAGATCTTTCTGAATTTGAAAATGCAGGGTATCCCTACCATTATTGGTTTTCTGCCCAGAAAAAAGGCTACTCTTCAGTGGCTGTTTTTTGTAAAGAAAAACCAAATCATATAGAATACGGAACAGGAATTGATTCTATGGATTTCGAAGGTAGAAATTTACGAGTAGATTTTGATGAGGTATCTGTTATGAGCTTGTATTTGCCTTCGGGAACAAATTCAGAAAGGCTCAACTTTAAGTTCAATTATATGGAGCAATTCCAAGAATACATCAATGATTTAAAAAAAGAAATCCCTAATTTAGTGATCTGTGGCGATTATAATATTTGTCACGAAGCAATAGATATTCACAATCCAAAAATGAAAGGAGTTTCTGGATTTTTACCGGAAGAAAGAACTTGGATTGGTGAGTTTATTAATAGCGGATTTATAGATAGTTTTCGTTTCTTAAATCAAGAGAAACAAGAATATTCTTGGTGGAGTTATAGAGCAAATTCTAGAGCAAATAATAAAGGTTGGCGATTAGATTATGCGATGGTTTCAAAATCTTTAAAAGATAAAATATCAAGAGCTTATATTTTAACAGAGGCTAAGCATTCAGACCATTGTCCAATAGCTCTAGAATTAGATATATAGTAGTATGAATAAATTTTTATTTCTTTTATTTTTTATCAGTATTTCACTTTTTTCTCAAAAAGAAAAAGACAGTATTACAGCTGCTAAAATTGATACTTTATTCATAGTTAAAGATTCTATTAAAAAAAATATAAGATTTGACTTATTTTCTGATTCAGATTTAAAAACGATTGATAGCTTATTGATTGATGAAAAGTTTAATTCGTCCTTGGTAGATACTTTAGAGTATGTAATTGGTGATAAGGATATCATTGGAAGCCAGAATATTGTTTTAACCACAGCTTTATTAAAAAAACGACTTTCTGATTTAGATGAACAAACCCCCTTTAATTTAGCTTTTAATCCTGCTTTAGAAAAAGTAATCAATAGTTATTTGTTGTCTCGTAGTAAGTATTATCCAAAGTTAATGGCAAAGGCAAAGTACTATTTTCCAATGTTCGAGCAATATTTAGATCAGTACGATATACCTTTAGAAATGAAGTATCTAGCGATCGTAGAGTCCGCGTTAAGACCACAAGTGAAATCGAGAGTTGGTGCTACAGGTTTGTGGCAATTTATGTACGGTACAGGAAAACAATTTGATTTGAAAGTGAGTTCTTATGTTGATGAACGTCAAGATCCTGTTAAATCAACTATTGCAGCTTGTAAATATTTAAGTCAGTTATTTACCATTTTTGGAGATTGGGATTTAGCCTTAGCTGCTTACAATTCTGGGCCAGGAAATGTAAGGAAGGCTATAAAACGTTCGGGAGGTTATAGAAATTATTGGAATATAAGACCTTATTTACCAAAAGAGACAGCAGGTTACGTTCCTGCATTTTATGCAACAATGTATATTTTCGAATATGCCAAAGAGCATGGAATTTATGCCGAGATTCCGAAGTTTTTTAACTTTCAAACAGATACAGTTCGAGTTAAAAGAACGATAAGTTTTGATCAAATTTCTGAAATCATGAATGTTGGCGAAGAGGTGATTTCTTTTTTAAATCCTGCTTACAAGTTAGATATTATCCCGTTTGTAAAAGAAAGAAACTATGCTGTTAGATTGCCAAGTAATAAATTGGTTGAATTTTTAGATAAAGAAAAAGAATTGTATGCTTTAGCTTCTGAAGATGAAAGTAAAAGAGAAAAGCCTTTGCCTAAGTATTTTGAAATGGATAAACGCATTCGTTACCGGGTTCAAAATGGAGATTATTTAGGGAAAATTGCCAATAAATTTGGCGTAAGAGTAAGCAGTCTTAAGCGCTGGAATGGCCTAAAAACGAGTCGCTTAAAAATTGGACAAAGGTTGTCTGTTTTTCCAAAGAAAATTCCTTTTTCTGTCAGTAAAGTTTCAAAAAAGAAAGCAACAATATCATCTAAATCAGGTAAGTATGATATTTATGTTGTGAAAAATGGAGATTCTCTTTGGAACATTTCTAAAAAATTCCAGAACGTTTCTGTTGATGAAATTAAAAAGTGGAATAATATTTGGAGTGTTAAAAGTTTAAAACCTGGAACTAAACTTAAAATTTTTAAAAGCTAAACTCATGAGAAACATATTTTTAATTTTAACAATTACATTTTTATTATCCTCTTGCATTGGCAATGATACAGTGATTTTAAAACAATCTATAGGTAAGATTAATAAAGTAATGGTGGTGGCTAAAATTAGCGATTGGACAGGAGATGTTGGTCAAGAAGTTCGTAGTTCTTTTGGAGAACTAATGGTGGGATTACCACAGCCAGAACATTTTTTATCGGTTTCTCAAGTGGCACCAAATGGATTTAGTTCTATGATGAAAGCGAGTAGGAATATTTTAATTATTACGGAAGCTAAAAATGAGGCTTTTACTGTAAAGAAAAATGTTTTTGCACAACCTCAAACTATTGTTTATGTGCAAGCAAAAGACGATGAAAGTATTATTAAACTTTTTCAAAAGCATAAAAATGAAATTAAAAATATTTTTATAGATTCTGATATTCAATTTACACAAAGAATTTTTAGTAAGGATAAAATTGACAACTCACAATACAAAACACTAAGCAATTTAGGGGTTACTTTTACAATACCTAAAAAGTTTAAAACTGTTGATGATACAGGAGAATTTCTTTGGTTAAGAAATCATTTGATGAGCGGAATTGCAAAAACAGGAAGTAATAATATTTTAGTGTACTCAATTCCTTTGAGTGATGAAACTCAAATTTCGGATAATATTTTAGCCGTAAGAGATAGTATAGGTAAAAAATTCATCCCTGGTTCAGATCCGGAAACCATGCATATGATTACAGAAGAAGCTTATACTCCTTTTACTTTTGATGCCATTATCGATGGGAAAAAAGCATATGAAACTCGTGGAAAATGGGAGGTGAAAAATGATTTTATGGCAGGGCCATTTTTAAATTATACAGTAATAGATAAAAAAAATAATAGACTAATTATTTTTGAAGGATTTACCTACGCACCATCAGTAAGTAAAAGAGCTTTTGTTTTTGAATTAGAAGCTATTGCTAAGTCTATGAAAATAAACTAGTTATTTTTTAAATTCAAAATATTTAAAGTCTAAAGCTTAATGGTTTAGACTTTTTTTATATAACTAATTCAAAATCTTATTTTCTATCTTTGATACTTAACCAAAACTAATTTTTATTATGGAAATGAATTTTTACATTTTTTTTGTTGCAGCTATTATACCCTTAGTTATTGGTTTTTTCTGGTATGGTCCTTTATTTGGAAATGCTTGGATGAAAGAAATGGGGTTTACAAAAGAATCTTTGCAAGACCAAAATACGGCTATAACTTTTCTTTTAAGCTATGTTTTTAGCTTGTTTATTGCAGTATTTTTATTGCCTGCAACAATTCATCAAATGGGAGTGTATTCGTCATTGGCAGGCGAACCTGGTTTTGCGGAACAAACAGGAGAATCATTTACCTATTTTCAGGATTTTTTAGCAAATTATGGAGATCGTTTTAGAACTTTTAAGCACGGTGCTTTGCATGGTGCTTTATCAGGTATACTATTGGCATTACCAGTTATAGCAATTATAGCAATGTTTGAGAGAAAATCAATAAAATATGTTGCCATTAATGCAGGATACTGGATAATAACATTAGCTATTATGGCAGGCTTGATTTGTCAGTTCGGTATGTAACGAATGATTTTTATTAGTACCCTATTTTGTCTCTAACTCTTTTCAAAACTTCATTAGCGACAATTGTTGCTTTTGCTGCCCCAACCTCTAATGCTTCATCAATTTCATGTTTGTTTTCCATAAAATGATTGTAGCGCTCTCTAATAGTTGAAAATTGCCCAATAATCAATTCATACAAGGCTTGTTTGGCGTGGCCATAACCATAATTTCCACCTTCGTAATTTGATCTCATTTCTGCAATCTGAGCATCTGAAGCCAATAATTTATATAAACCAAAAACGTTATCAGTATCTGGGTCTTTAGCTTCTTCTAGGCCTTTACTGTCCGTTTTAATAGACATTATTTGTTTTCTCAGTTTCTTATCTGGTAAGAAAATATTGATAATGTTATTTCTCGATTTACTCATTTTCTCACCATCCGTTCCTGGAACTAATTTTGTGTGCTCTTGTATTTTAGCTTCTGGTGCAACCAATGTTTTGCCAACAATATTGTTAAATCTGTTGGCTACGTCTCGGGTCATCTCTAAATGCTGTAATTGATCTTTTCCAACAGGTACAATCTCTGCATCATATAATAAAATATCTGCGGCCATTAACATTGGATAAGAGAACAAACCTGAATTTACATCACCTAGTCTATCAGCTTTATCTTTAAAACTATGTGCTAATGTTAATCTTTGATAAGGAAAAAAGCAGCTCAAGTACCAAGATAATTCTGTAACTTGAGGAATGTCGCTCTGTCTATAAAAAATTGTTTTATTAATATCTAAACCACAAGCTAACCATGTGGCTGCGGTACTATATGTGTTTTCTCTTAATTCTTTTCCATCCTTAATTTGTGTTAAAGAATGCATGTCTGCAATAAATAAAAAAGCTTCGTTTTTTGGATTATTTGACATTTCTATAGCAGGTAAAATTGCCCCTAATAAATTGCCCAAATGCGGTGTTCCTGTGCTTTGTACTCCAGTTAAAATTCTAGACATTGAATGATGTTTTTTTTAAATCATTATAAAATGAAATAATAATCTTACAATTTACGGTTAGGAAAGATACTCGTATCTCATAACAAATAAATTCTGTTTACATGAAATATAAATTTCGCTACCAGCACAAAAATAAGGTTTTATGCTATAAAAATGAAAAACAAAAAGATTATTAGTATTTTTGATGTTAATGAAATTTTTAAAAATTCCTTTTTTGTTAATTTGGCGCTTGTGGTTTTACATTTTAATGTTCACTACAGTCATTTTAATGACCCCGTTTTTGTTAGTTTTTACTTTTAAAGAAGAATACTATCATTTATTATGGAGACTGGTTAGAATCTGGTCTAAAGTTCTTATTTATGGTATGGGTTTTCGTTTAAATATTCAATTAGATGAAGAAATTGAACCGAATAAAAGTTATATGTTTTGCCCAAATCATGCTTCTTTAATGGATCCTTTTGTGTTGATTGTATTAAGTAAAAATCCAATTGTTTTTGTAGGAAAACAAGAGTTGGCTAAAATTCCAATTTTTGGATTTTTCTACAAGAGAATCGTTATTATGGTGGATAGAAGTAATCCTGAAAGTAGGAAAAGAGTGTATGAAATAGCTAAAAAAAGATTACAGAACGGAGTGAGTATGGCTATTTTTCCGGAAGGATTAGTGCCAACGGAAGATGTGGTTTTAGCTCCATTTAAAAAAGGGGCTTTTAATTTGGCAATAGAATTTAATATACCAATTGTTGCACATGTTTATTTTGATTGTAAACGGCTGTTTTCTTGGGATGTTTTAAAAGGAGGTTTCGGAGTCTTTAGAGTTCGCCAACATCAATTTATTTCAACTAAGGAATTATCTATTGATAAAATGGAGTATTTAAAAGAAAAAACATTTGATGTTATTTATAATGATTTAGCAACTGATAAAAAGTACATGAACGATACGAATAGAAAGAGATGAGTGAGAAATTAAATCATAGATATTCAGATTCTGAAGAACAATTAAATGTTTGGTCTCACGGTTTAGGTCTTATTACCAGTCTTATTGCCGTACCTTTTTTAATTTTAAAAGCATTTTCCTATTCAGATTTTTGGGATATAAGTAGTTTTATAATTTACGGATTCAGTTTAGTCATCTTATATGCTGCTTCAACTTTTTATCACGCAGCTAAAAATCCAAAGACCAGAAGAAAGTTAAATATTTTTGATCATGCGGCTATTTATGTTTTAATTGCTGGCAGTTATACTCCTTTTTGCTTAGTAGCCTTAGATTCTAATTTAGGTTGGTATATGTTTATTGCTGTATGGGTTTTTGCCTTAACTGGGATTATTCTTAAATTATTTTTTACTGGTAGGTTTGATAAAATATCAACTGCGATGTATCTCTTAATGGGGTGGCAAGTAATTATTTTTATAAAACCTTTAATGCAAAGTTTAAGCGCAGAAGGATTCCAGTTTTTAATAGCTGGTGGCGTTTTTTATTCAATTGGAGCCATTTTATATTCAATTAAAAAAATGCCTTATAACCATGCTACTTTTCATGTCTTTGTTTTATTAGGAAGTATAAGCCATTTTATTGCGATATATTATTTATAAATTTTAGCCCAAATTTTAAAAGGAATTTTACTTAAACTTGAATTGTAATATCTTTTATCTCCTGTAACTTCTGTACCTAACCAAAGAGGTTTTTTAAATAATTCATCTTCAGTATTTAACTCAATTTCGGCAATAATTAAACCTTCATTATCGCCATAAAACTCATCAACTTCAAAAATATGGTTTTCGGCTTTTATATAAAATCTTGTTTTAGTAATAATTGAAGGTTCACACAAGAGAAGTAATTGTTCTGCCTCCGCACTATTAATCTCTTTTTCCCATTCAAAACGAGTTGTTCCTGTAGAATTAGACTTCCCTTTAATGGTTAAAAAAGCACTGTCATTAGAAATTCTAACTCTTACAGTTCTGTTTTTATCAGAATTTAAATACCCTTGCTTTAGCTGTTTTTTTTGATAAAACACCTTTTTAAAATCTTCATTTTTGACTAAAAATTTTCTTTCAATTTCTAAACTCATAAATATCTATGCATTTTTGTACGAATATACCCGTTTTTATCGTTAGTTTAGAATTATTAAATATCTTTGAATCTATAAACAAACATATGAAAAAGTTATTTTTTCTCTTTCTATCTTTAATCTATTTACCAATTTTTTCTCAGAATGATTATAGTGATTCTTGGGAAGATTTTTATTCTTACAATAACGTTAAGGATTTTGTAAAAGTTGATAACATTATTTATGCACTAGTAGATAATGCTTTTTTTACTTATAATGAAACTAATTCTGAAATTAAAAAATTTTCATCTATTCAAGGTTTATCAGGAGAAACTGCATCTTCAATTCACTACAATGCTACTTTTAAAAGAGTCGTTATTGGTTATCAGAATGGATTGGTTGAGGTAATTGACGAAAATGGAGCAATTACCATTTCAGCAGATATTGTAAACTTTAATCAATCAGGCGCAAAAAGTATCAATCATATTTCTGAATTTGGCAATACATTATATTTATCTACACCATTTGCAATTGTTGAGTATGATATAGAAAAGTTAGAGTTTGGAGATACTTTTTTTATAGGAGATAGCTCTACTTCTCTAGAGATACACAAAACTTTAATTTCTGATGGAAAAATTTATGCAGTAACCGAAGATGGAATTTTCACAGCAGATGTTACGAGTAAACTTCTAATCGATTTTAATAGTTGGCAACAATTATTTGGTGGTCGTAATTTTAGCAAAATTACATTTTTTAATAATCAAATTTATGTTAGTGAAGATAATAAGTTATTTCAGTTTAATGCAGGTCTATTAATTGAAATTAAAGACTATTCTGAAAAAATTGTAGGATTAAAATCATCAGGTGTTAATTTAGTAGTTTCCTTAAGTAAAAGTGCTATTATTTTAAATTCAGCAAATAATCAAGTAAATATCTTTAACACTACTACAGATTTTGATTTTACACTAAATACAGCTTTCATTCAAGAGAATACAATGTATTTAGCTACAAATGAATTTGGTGTTTTAAAGACAAGTTTAGATGAAATAACCACTTATAACGAAATCCATCCAGAAGGACCTTTGTCCAATGATATTTTTTCTATTGCTGTTAAAGACGATAATCTTTGGGTAGTTTATGGAGGTTATGAAGGTACCTATACACCGATTCAAAATAAACAAGGATTTAGTCATTTTAACTCAGAAAATTGGATAAACACTAGGTTTAATCCAGATTTTCCTGTCATAGATTTAAATTATGTTTCCATAGACCCAATAGTAGACAATAGAGTTTATATCAGTTCTTTTGGAGATACTAGAGCTATTAATTCTGTTTCTACCGGAGGTTTATTAGTTGTAGAGAATGATGGTGTAAAAACGTTTTATAATCATCTCAATAGCCCTTTAGAAGATATTGTTTTTAATGATCCAAGCAGAGTTACTATAAGGGTAAGCGGAACTGGTTTTGATCGTCAAGGAAATCTATGGGTTTCGAGTATAAGCTTTGGTGAAGAATTAAAAAAATTATCACCTTCAGGCCAATGGAGCAGTTTCGATTTAAGTTCTGTAAAAACAGTAAGCGATAAATTAGGTTTAAGTGAAATTGCTATTGATAATAGCAATAGCATTTGGATTGGAACTAGAAGAAATGGAGTGTTTGTTTTTAACGAAAATGGTAATAGAAAAAGAGCTTTAATAGCAACACCAAATCTTGGCAATTTACCGGATGCAGATGTGCTTTCTATTGCTGTAGATAAGAGTAATAGAGTATGGTTAGGTACAAGAATTGGTATGGTGGTTTATAGAAATGCATCTGGAGTTTTTGATGCGGATATTTTAAATGCTCAACCTGTAGTTATTGAAGAAAATGGCATTGGGGAGAGATTATTAGGTGATCAACGAATTAATACAATCGTTATTGACGGTGCAGATAATAAATGGTTTGGAACAGATAAGGGAGGCGCAGTTTATACAAATCCTTCAGGGCAAACTACGCTAGCTAATTTTAGTAAAGAGAATTCACCTTTACCAACTAATAAAATTTTAAAAATTAGAGTTGATAAAAGTAATGGTAAAGTATATTTTGCAACGGATAAGGGCATTGTGGTTTACAAAAGTGGGGTGGCAACTTTTGGTGAAGTTTTGGGCGATGTATATGCATACCCAAATCCTGCTTTAAAAAATCACGAAACCATTACTATTGATGGCAGAAAAGGAACGCATTTGCCTAAAGGAACTAATGTAAAAATTTTGGATGTTGCTGGCAACTTAGTTTATGAAACTAATGTTATAGAAGGACAAGAATTACAGGGAGGTAAAGTAGTTTGGAATAAAAAAAACTTAGCAGGTACTAAAGTTGCATCTGGGGTTTATATTATTTTATTATCTAATGATGATGGCTCAGAAACAGCTACAGCTAAACTTGCAATTGTAAATTAATGGCTCTTCTGAATACAAAAGCAATTGTTTTAAGTTCAATAAAATATGGTGAAACAAGCTTAATTGTAAAGTGCTACACACAAGAAGAAGGCGTTAAATCGTATTTAATTAGAGGTGTTTTAAAACCGAAAAAAAAAGGAATAAAAGCAGCGCATTTTCAACCTTTAACGCAATTAAAAATTATTGCGAATCACAACACAAAAAACACTTTAAATTCTATAAAAGAAGTACATGTAATTCACCCTTATAAAAGTATTCATACAAATATCGTAAAGCAATCTGTTGTGCTGTTTTTGTCAGAGGTTTTAGCAAATTCTATTCAAGAAGAAGAGCAAAACTTAGCACTTTATGAGTATTTAGAAACCGCCTTTATTTGGCTGGATTTGCATGATAAAGTTACAAATTTCCATTTATTATTTCTTTTGAACTTAACTGGGTTTTTAGGGTTTTATCCTGACACCTTAGAAATACATAAAAAAGGTTTTGATTTATTAGAGGGTACTTTTTCAGATAGCATTCACGAAAAAAATGTAATTTCAAATAACGATTTTTATCAATTTAAAAAGCTCTTGGGCATCATTTTTGATACCTTAGAAAACGTAGCTTACAGTAAAGATGAAAGGCAGTTGGTTTTGCAAGTTATTATTCAGTATTTTAAGCTACATTTGGGCAATTTTAGAGACCCTAAATCCTTACAAGTTTTAGAAACAGTGTTTAGTTGATGATAAAGTATATTCTTTTAGTATTTGTAGTTTTGTTTAGTAGTGCAGCCTTTGGGCAAGAAGTAAAAATCTTAGATAAAAAAACAGGCAAAATAATAAGAAATGTTACTATTTATAACAAGTCTAAAACGATTAGTTTAACGACGAATAATATAGGTATAGCAGATATTTCTACTTTTAAGAATGATGAAGTAATTATTTTTTCTCATTTGTCTTATGCAAACCGTAGAATTAAAAAAGCTACTTTAAGAAAACAAAAATTTATTATTTATCTCAATAAGCAATCAGAGGAATTAGATGAAATAGTAATTTCAGTTTTTAAAAGAGAAGAAAAAACAAAAAGAATCGCTGAACAAATAGCAGTACTTTCATCTAAAGATATTCAAAATTTTTCGCCTCAAACTTCTGCAGATCTATTGGCCATAATTCCTGGAATTAAAGTTCAAAAATCACAATTTGGTGGAGGAAGTCCTGTAATTCGCGGAATGGAATCGAATAGGGTATTATTAGTGATTGATGGGGTTAGAATGAACAATGCTATTTATAGAAAAGGACACTTGCAAAGCTCCATTACGATTGCACCAAACTTATTAGATAAAACAGAAGTAGTTTTTGGACCATCTTCTGTAATTTATGGTTCAGATGCTTTAGGGGGTGTCATTCATTATTATACAAAAACACCTAAATTATCAGAAGAAAATGAGGTGAAGAGTCAATTTTTTTCTCGGTTTTCAAGTGTAAATCAAGAAATTACCACCAATGTTTCTGCTGAATTAAGTTATGAAAATTGGGCTTCTTTTACGAGTATTTCTTATTCAGATTTTGGAGAATTAAAAGCTGGTAAAAACAGAAATCATGGCTTTTCTAATTGGGGAAAAGTTTTCTATTACTCTACAAATGTGAATGGAAATTACTCTGAAAATCCAACGATAAATTCCGATCCAAATTTATTAAGAAACACGGGATATAATCAAACAGATGTGTTGCAGAAATTCTTTGTTCCACTATCAAAAAATACAGATTTAAAAGTAAATCTGCAATATTCCACGTCATCTAATATTCTCAGATTTGATAGATTAACAGAGTTAAGAGATCTATCTGACACTTCTTCTCTAAAGTTTGCAGAGTGGTCTTATGGTCCCCAAAAAAGATTGTTAATTTCTTCGCAATTATTGATCAATCCTAATAAAAATTGGTTAGAAAGCGGAACTTTAACCGCGGCTTACCAAAGCCTTCAAGAAAGCAGGATTCAGAGAAAATTTGGAAGTTTAGATCGTTCTTACAGAGAAGAAAATGTAGATGTATTTAGTGTCAATGGTGATTTTTCTTTGACTTTAACAGAAGATAAAACAAGAGCTTTATCTTATGGTTTTGAATTTGCTTATAATGATGTTTCCTCTAACTCTTATGGTAATACGTTAAATGTTTCTAATGGAGAAATCAATGGTTTTACTGAGGATTTTAAAGTGCAATCACGTTATCCTGATGGCGGAAGTGATTATTTTAGTTCTGCTTTTTACATTAATTACAGACAAGATCTCAATAGTAAATCAACTTTAAATTCTGGTATTAGATTTACAACTACAAATTTACACGCAACATGGATAGACGAAACATTTATTCAGCTTCCAGAAAATGATATTAGTGCAAATAATTCTGCAATCACAGCAACTTTAGGATATGTCTATAAGCCAAATAAAAATTGGCAATTAAATAGTGTTCTTTCTTCTGGTTTTCGTTCGCCTAATATAGACGATGTTGGTCGAGTTCGAGAAAAAAGTGGAGATGTAACTGTCCCAAATATTAATGTGAAACCAGAGTTCGCTTATAATGCAGAAGTAGGAATTCAAAAGTATTTCAATAATAGAAAATTTGGTTTAAGTGCAAATGTATTTTACACCTTGTTAAAGGACTATATAATTAGAGACAGTTTTACATTAAATGGAAGTAATCAAGTTTTATTTGATGGTGAGTATGGAAATGTAGTTGCCAATCAGAATAGGGGAAATGCATTTATTACAGGGTATACATTTAGTTATTTAGGGAAACTTTCTAATGCTTGGAATACATCTGGCTTTATAACATATACAAAGGGCAGAACTTATGATACAGAAGAACCTATGTCCTCAATTCCGCCTTTATTTGGTCAGTTTGAGGTAAACTACAAAAAAGAAAAAATAGAAGTTGGTGCAGCTTTAAGATTTAATAGTAAAAAGGATATTGCAGATTTTAATTTTTCTGAAGGAATTGATAATCATGATTTAACGCCTATCGTGGATGCAAATGCCGTTAATAATACAGATATATACTTTGGCTCTCCAAGTTGGGTGACTGTTGGTGTAAATGGACGCTATTCAGTAACTGAAAATTTTTCAGTTCAAGCAAGATTAGATAATCTTTTGGATGAACATTATATAGAGTTTGCTTCTGGGGTTTCTTCCCCTGGAAGAAATCTATCTGTTTCTTTTGTAGCTAATTTTTAATAAGTCTTAAAATCCAGACATCCTGCTGCGGTTGGCTATTTCGGGTTTCTCCAGGAATATGTTTTAGAACTTTTAAATTGTTTTTAGAACAAAGTTTTTTCATGAATTTAGGAGATTGGTAAGAGGCATACAATTTATTCCCTTCTTTTTTATATCCATGGACAACTAGGTTCCCATTCTCATAAATTACTTGTTCTTTTGGCAAAAGTTTAAACTTATGAGCATCTCCATGCGTTGTTAAAAACAAAATTCCATCATTTTTCAGAACTCTCGTTAATTCAATTATCCAAGAAAAATGTAACTCTTCAGAAAGGTGCGTAAAAATTGATATTCCATAAATAATATCCATAAAATCATCCTTAAAATCTAGATTAGGCTTCAGGAAATTATTTTTAAATTGAATGCCTTCTAAATTTTCGGAACACCATGTGACATACTTTTTATTATAATCTGTGCCATAAAAAGAATTAGAGGTATCTAAAATAGTTGGCAAATGTCTTAAAATTCTTCCAGTTCCGCAACCCCAATCTAAAATAGAGAGATTTGTAAAATTTTTAAATTCATTTATATGATTTACTAACCATGCTGCAGTTGGTTTTCCATTAGTATAAAACTTATCATAATTCATATTGAAAGTTTCATACAAGTAAAAGTCTGGCGGTAGCTTTACGGTTGGGTTATTTTTTTTAAAATTCTGATTACTTTTTCTGTTTTTCCACTTTTGTCGCTGAAAATTTATTTGCTCAATAACAGGAAGCAAGTTAAATTTGGATAATATTTTTTTTAATGTAATTTTTTTCATCTTATTTCCTTTTTCCTTGCTCTGTAAAATTATCGGATAAGGCTCTTTCAGTTTTAATAATTGAAACTAAAATAGAAAGCATCACTAAAACCATAGGTTCCCATGTTAATTCTTTAAATGAAAAGCTAGCTAAAAGCAAACTTCCTAGAAAAGAAAAGCCACTGTAGATTAAAAAAGTTTTATTAAAAGTAGTATTTGCAAACTTCCAAATTTTCTCATTTAGCATTGCTTTGTGTGTTCTGTAGCCATATAAACCGTTGATTTTTTTTGGTGGAAATTTCCAAAAAATAACAGCCAATAAAAACAATACACCATTAGTAGTTAAAATATATGTAATTGAACTCATATCTTATTTCTTTTTAGGTCTTAATAAGCCTTCTTGCGCAAAAGAAGCGATTAACTTACCATCTCTTGTGTAAATATTTCCTTTTGATAAACCTCTTGCACCATATGCATTCGGAGATTCAGCAGAGAACAACATCCAATCGTTAAAGTCAAAATCTCTAAAAAACCACATAGAATGATCTAAACTAGCAGTTTGTGTATTGTTAAAATTATATTCTTTCGCATTAGGATTAAAAGCAGCATTTAGCACATTATAATCAGATATATAGGTTAAAATTTGATGCTTTAAAGGTAAATCCATTTTTGAAACATCCCCTTTTAATTTAAACCAAATTTCTTCTTTAGCAGGCAAATTTTCTGGTTCTAAAGGATTAGGAATTCGAACAGGTTTAAAATCAATTGGACGTTCTATACTTAAAAAATATTTTAAAGATTTTGGTAAAAAATCTCCAAACTGAGAAACCAAGTCTTCCCAGCTTAATAATTCTTCTGGTTGTTTTATATCAGAGTCAATTGCTAATTGATGCTCAAAACCTTCTTCAACTTTATGAAAAGAAGCCGCTAAAATAAAAATGGTTTTATCATTTTGTTTCGCAGTAACTCTTCTTGTAGAAAAACTGCCGCCATCCCTCACTTCTTCAACATGATAATTAATAGGTATCGTTAAATCTCCTGCTTCTAAAAAATAAGCATGTAAAGAATTTATGAATCTATTTTCTTTAATGGTTCTATAAGCAGCATTTACTGCTTGAGCTAGCACTTGACCTCCAAAAACATGAGGACTTCCAATAGTTATACTTTTTCCAGAAAAAACATTGTTTTTAATTTCTTTTAAATTTAAAAGTGCGATTAGTTCTTTGCTATTTTTCATCAGGATTTTTTACAGTTTTAAATGGAAGTTTTTGTTGAAATGCTGTTGGCTGTACTCGTTGCAAAAGTAGCTTTAAAATTCTATTTTTAATACTTTTTTTATGACGAAGATACATAGTTAAGCCTTGTGGTTCTGCCCCAACAGAACTTTTGATTTCGCTAGCGGTTCTGCCAAAATTAACGGTTTTTAATTTTTTATTGATGGCAATTTCTATATAATCGTACAACATTCTTTGGTAGATAGCATATGCTCTATTTAAATTATAATCAATGCCTACAAAGTGGGCATCTAAAGATTTTTGGTTGATAACTCCTGAAATAAAACCAACAATCTTATCGTCTAGCCAGTAGGTTTTTAAGATATAATCATTACCGAATTTTTCTTTTAAATCTTTGTATGTTTCTAAATTGAAACTACCCAAATTAAAATTTGCATTTGAAGCAACCTTTTCATATAGAGCCGTCATCTTTGGCAATTTTTTGTCAATATTTTGTAAGGTAACTTCTTCAATACGAATTACTGCACTTTGTTTAAAGGCTTTTCTTGCTTTTACTCTAAACTTCGTTTTCATTGATGCCAAATAATCCTCAAAATTTTGCCAATCGTTGTGCAGTTGAAGTTGCATGTTTGGTTCCACTGAAAATGTATGGTAACTATAATCTTTTAATTCATCTGTAATAAAAAGAGACTCTTTAGCGAAGTCTTTTATTAGAAAAGCATCAATCTGTTTTTTTAACTTTTTATTTGAATTTACAAAATGATTAATACTTTCTGCGAGTTCTTTTATAACTACTTTTTTATCTTGATTTTTTTTAATAAAAACACCATGTTCTCCACTCACAAAAGTATTACCACAGATCAATAATTTTAGGGGTTTTTTATCTGGAAAAACATGTAATTTTCGGCCAATATTTTTCAAGAACTTTAAATCATTTTTAATGGAATCTATATAAAAATCAATAATTTTTATACTTGCAAATGCGATTGGTTGGTTATTTTGATCAACTAAGACAATGTAAGAAAAAATGATATCTGGATGATTTTTTTCTAAGGCATTTATAAAATTTGGATGAAAATAAATATTTGCTGTACATTTTAATTCATCCCAAATTCTGGTAGGAATTTTATCTACAGAAGAGAAAAATAATGCGGTATTTGAGTTAGAGTAGCAAATCAAATTAATGAATAGATTGTTTTAATTTTATAGAGCCCTTTAAAGTGGCCTTTTTAATTTGCATTGTGCTGTTTTTATTGGCAATAATTTACTATTTCACCAAATTAATTGAATTGTTTTCAATTTTAAATAATTATTACTTCAAATAAAATGCAATTTTTTATAACAATGAAATTTTTTTGTAGCTAAATGTAAATATGCTTCTTTGAAATCTTTAAAAATTCTGAAGTTAGATTTTAAAACACATGATAAAGTTGATAAAAAAAATCGATTCTAAAAAATTTAGTTTAAAAATCATAATTATAACGTTTTTTTAACAAACTTCCTTTTAAACTATAAAGGATAGCTTATGTCTTAAAAGTATCTTTGCGTAATCAAAATCTTTCATAACTCATCTAAAGAAAGGCCAATTAACTAATTATGAGAAAAATAATTCTAGCTATTCTAGGAATTTTAGCGATTACAGGTGCCATCCTTTTAGGAAACTATTTAGTAGAAAAAAATAAAAAGCCTAAACCAAAGTTTAAAAGGCAAGTAAAAACTGTTTTTGTAGAAAATGTAGAGAACAAAGAAATTCCTATTATTCTATCTGCAAGTGGAAGTCTTTTGGCAAAAAATAAAATTGATTTATTTTCTGAGGTTCAAGGGATTTTAAAGCCTTCAAAAAAAGCGTTTAAAGCTGGAACAAGTTTTTATAAAGGAGAAACGTTATTAAGTTTAAATAGCGATGAGTTTTATGCCAGTTTACAATCTCAAAAAAGTAACCTATACAATCTAATTACGGCTGTAATGCCAGATTTAAGATTAGATTATCCGAATAATTTTAAAAAGTGGGAAAACTATTTAGAAAATTTCAACATTAATGAAATAGCTCTTGAATTACCAGTATTTACATCAGATAAAGAAAAATATTTCATTTCTGGTAAAGGAATTTTAACGGCTTATTATAATGTTAAGAATTTAGAAGTTCGTTTTGCAAAGCATCAAATTAAAGCTCCTTTTTCTGGAGTGTTAACTGAAGCTTCAGTAAATTCAGGAACTTTGGTGAGAATTGGCCAGAAGTTAGGAGAATTCATAGATCCAACTGTTTATGAAATGGAAGTTTCAATTAATGCTGAATTCTCAGATTTACTAAAAATAGGCAATTCCGTAGTACTGTCTAATTTAGGAAAATCAAAAAAATATGCTGGAAAAGTAGTTCGTGTAAATGGCAGAGTAGATCAAGCCTCTCAAACTATAAAGGTGTTTATAGATGTTAAACATCCAGACTTAAAAGAAGGAATGTTTTTAGAAGTAAATTTAGTGGCTAAATCTGAAAGTGAAGCTGTAAAGATTTCAAGAAAATTGTTGGTGGATAATAATGCTGTTTATACGGTAGAAAATGATACCGTTTTAAAGCTGGTAAATATTCAGACAGTTTATTTTGGAGCAGAAAATGTGGTTATTAGAGGACTGAAAAATAACGAAAAAATTTTGACACAAACTTTGCCCGGAGCTTTTGATGGAATGATTGTGAAAATTAATAAAAAGAAGTAACGCATGAAAAAAATCATTACTTACTTTATAAAATACCCAGTTGCTGTAAATGTAATTATACTTGCATTTTTTGTTTTTGGTATTTTAGGTGCTATTAGCATGAAATCGTCCTTTTTCCCACTAGTAGATTCACAATTAATTAGAATTTCTTTGGCATATCCAGGGGCATCTCCTGCAGAAATGGAAGAAGGTGTTGTGCTTAAAATTGAAGATAATTTAAAGGGTATTGTTGGTGTTGAAAGAGTAACTTCAGTATCAAGAGAAAATTCAGCAAGTGTAAATGTTGAAGTAGAAAAAGGAAAAAATATAGATGTCGTTTTATCTGATGTAAAAAATGCAGTAGATAGAGTTGCTTCTTTCCCTTCAGGGATGGAACCACCTGTAATTGCAAAAGTTGAAAATAATCGTCCAACAATTAGTTTTACCATAAGTGGAGAAAAGGTTTCTTTAAAAGCTTTAAAACAATATGCAAGAAATGTAGAAAATGATATCCGAGGTATTGAAGGAATTTCTCAAGTTGCAGTTTCTGGGTATCCAGACGAAGAAATTGAAATAGCCGTTCGTGAAAATGATTTAAGGGCATATAATTTATCAATAACAGAAGTAGCAAACGCTGTTAGAAATTCTAATATTTTAATCACAGGTGGAAACATAAAGACTGAAGATGAAGATTATTTAATTCGTGCAAGTAATCGTTCTTATTATGGAATTGAACTACAAAATCTGATTGTAAGAACTGAAATTAATGGAAATATTATTCGTTTAAAAGACGTTGCAGAATTAAGAGATACCTGGTCTGAGAACCCAGATAGACTTTATTATAATGGAAATTTAGCAATAGATATTACCGTTAGTAACACCAATAACGAAGACTTAATTTCATCAGCAGATAAAATTAAAGTATATATAGAAAAATATAATCAAGTACAGCAAAATGTCCAGTTAAGTGTTACAAGTGATAGAAGTACTACCTTAAATGACAGAACTTGGTTGTTGGCTAAAAATGCAATTTCAGGAATACTTTTAGTACTTTTTTTCTTGGCATTATTTTTAAACTTACGTTTGGCATTTTGGGTGGCTTTTGGTTTGCCAATATCTTTTTTAGGGATGTTTGTATTTGCTGCACAATTAGGTGTTACTATTAATGTTTTATCCTTATTTGGGATGATTATTGTGATTGGTATTTTGGTTGATGATGGAATTGTAATCGGAGAAAACATTTATCACCATTATTACGATTTAGGAAAATCTAAAATTAGAGCAGCTATAGACGGAACAATGGAAGTAATTCCTCCAATAGTCTCAGCGATTTTAACCACAATAATTGCATTTTCTACCTTCTTTTTTGTTGATGGGAGAATAGGAAGTTTCTTTGGTGAAGTTTCTACAATTGTTATACTTACTTTAAGTGTTTCTTTAATTGAGGCATTGATAATTCTTCCTGCTCATATTGCACATTCTAAAGCATTGGATAGAAAAAAATTAGAAAACGGAGAAGAGAAAAAAACAAATAAAATTGATAGATTTTTTAAGAAAATAAATAAAAGTGCAGATACTCTTTTAGGAAAATTTAGAGACACTTATTATGTGCCGTTTTTAAAGTTTTCTTTACATAATAAATTTTTTATTTTTTGTGTTTTTGTAGCCTCACTTTTAATAAGCTTTTCTGCTTTAACAGGAGGTGTAATTAAGAGTTCCTTTTTCCCAAGAATCGCTAGTGATAGAGTGCAAATTACTCTAAATATGCCACAAGGAACAAATGAGAAAATCACAGATTCTTTGATTTCCTATATTGAGGAGAGAGTTTGGTTGGTGAATAAAGAATACACAGAAAAACAAACCGGTAATTTACAAGTTGTTGAAAATATAATTAAAAGAGTAGGTCCGGGAAGCGCAAATGCAACATTAAGTGTAAACCTTTTGCCTGGCGAAACTAGAGATTTTTCATCGCCGGAAATTACAAATGCTATTCAGCAAAAAGTAGGCAAAGTATACGGGGTAGAAAGTTTGATTTTTGGCTCTGGGGGTAACTTTGGTGGGAGCCCGGTTGCAGTTTCTTTATTAGGAAATAATATTAAAGAATTAAAAGCTGTTAAAGACGAACTAAAGGAAGAATTAGAAAACAATCCTTTGTTAAAAGATGTTACAGACAATGACCCTGCAGGAATAAAAGAAGTTAAAATTACCTTAAAAGACAATGCATATGTGTTAGGTCTAAACCTTCAAACAGTTATGGCGCAGGTTCGAAGTGGCTTTTTTGGTTTTCAAGCACAACGGTTTCAAAGGGGGCAAGACGAAATAAAAGTTTGGGTGCGTTATGACAAAAAAGACAGATCTTCTATTAAAAATTTAGATGATATGCGCATTATAACACCAGCAGGAGCAAGAATACCATTTTCTGAAATTGCAAACTACGTTATAGAAAGAGGAGATATTGCAATAAACCACTTAGAAGGAAAAAGGGAAATTCAAATTACGGCAGACTTAAAAGATTTAAGTGCAAGTGAGACCGAAATTTTAGATAATATTAAAACGAATATTATGCCAGAAATTCTGTCGAAGTACCCAACAGTAACTCCTATGTATGAAGGGCAAAATAGAGAAGCCAAAAAAACTACGGATTCTTTAAACCTGGTTGGCCCAATCATTTTACTGCTAATTTATATTGTAATTGCTTTTACATTCCGTTCTTATAGTCAACCAGTTTTACTGATTGTTATGATTCCTTTTAGTATGATTGGTGTTATTTGGGGGCATTATTTTCACAATTTTGCGATTGGAATTTTATCCTTTTTAGGAATTATTGCCTTGATAGGAATTATGGTAAATGATGGTTTGGTGCTAATAGGAAAATTTAATAATTATCTAAAAGAAGGAATGAAATTTGACGATGCTTTGGTAAGAGCAGGTCAATCTCGTTTTAGAGCTATTTTTTTAACTTCATTAACTACGGTAGCTGGTTTAGCACCTTTAATTTTTGAAAAAAGTAGACAGGCACAATTTTTAATACCTATGGCTATTTCAATTGCTTATGGTATTGCTATTGCTACCGTTTTAACATTGGTAATGTTGCCGTTATTATTGTCTGTTTCTAACACCATTAAAGTGGGCGTTAAATGGTTAAAAACTGGTAATGAAATTACTAAAGAAGAAGTAGAAAGAGCTATTATTGAATCTAAATTTGATGAAGATGAAATTTAATAAAATTAAAATAATAATTGTCGTTGTTTTATCGACTTTACCGGGGTTTTCTCAAGATATTCTTACCAAGAAAGATGCATTAAAAATTACTTTAGAAAATAACTTCGGAATTAAAATTGCAAATAATAATTTAGAAGTTGCAAAAAACAATACAAGTATTTATAATACTGGTTTTTTGCCAACAGTAGCTGTTTCTTCAGGTGCAAATTATAGAAGAGATAATCAAACAATTAATCGACAAGATGGCACATCTACAAGTATAGATGGCGCTGTAACAAAATCTTATAATGCATCCCTAAACTTAAATTATACAATTTTTGATGGATTGGGTAGAAAATATAATTATCAGCAATTAAAAGAAACTTATAATTTAACAGAATTACAAGCAAAAGAAACGATTGAAAATACCTATTTACAGTTATTTACAGCCTATTTTCAAATTGCAAGACTGTCAGAAAATAAAAAAAATTTAAATGAAGCTTTATCTATTTCTAAACAAAGATTACAGCGTGCAAAATATCAATACGAATATGGACAATCTACCAAATTAGATTTGCTAAATGCAGAAGTAGATGTAAATAATGATAGCATTACGTCAATAAATGCTCATCAACTATTAAGCAGTGCAAAGCGAGGTTTAAATATAATTTTAGGTATTGAGAAAGAAGTAAGTTATACAGTAGAAACGAAAGTAGATTTTATTGAAATAATGAATTTTAAAGATCTAAATAAGAAGGTTTTGGTGAATAATTCGCTTTTAAAACAAAATAAAAAAAATATTGCTATTAGCGAGTTTAATATTAAGGTAAACAAAGCTAATTATCTGCCATCTTTAGGGTTAAACACTTCTTATGGTTGGAATAAAAGTGAAAATCCAGCAACTTCTTTTTTAGCTGGATCAACAGCAAACGGATTAAATGCTGGCTTAAATTTATCTTGGAATGTGTTCGATGGAGGAAGCACAAAAACAAGAGTAGCGAACTCAAAAATTGCTTTGGAAAATCAACAAATTTTGTTGGAACAACAAAAAGTAACTATAGAAAATAATCTAAAAAATACTTGGCAAAATTATCAAAACCAATTGTTCATTCTCAAAGCGCAGGAAAAAAACGTTTTAACTACCCAAAATAATTTTGAGAGAAGCAAAGAACGTTATAAATTAGGTCAAATTACTTCTGTAGAATTTAGGCAAGCACAGATTAATTTAATCAATTCTAAAACAGCCTCTAACAATGCAAAATTTGATGCAAAGTTGATAGAATTACAACTTTTACAACTAAGTGGAGATATTTTAAATATAAGTTTTTAAGAAACTGATTTTGCTCATATATTAAATGTAAGTTTCGATTTACTTTTATGCTCAAATATTAATATATGAGTTTATTAACCTTACCACAAGTTTCTTGGACAAATGGCACCATTATGATTGGTGTATTTGCTTTTGTGTCTTTAGCCTTAGTAGCTGCAGTATTCCTTTTAATCAATAGCGAGAAACCTAAATAGTAATAGTTTAGTGCGTAAAACATGTGTTAGAACCTAAGTTTTCACCTAATTTTTATTTCACTAAATTTATAAAATTAAAGTAAATATATTTTAAATGTTAGAAGCTATAAATAAGTTAACAACCAATTTCGGTTACCTTTTTGAAGAAGATTTAATTTCAGAAATAAGTGAATTAGGAATTTCTAAGGCATTTATAGAAGATTCCAAGATTATAGAAGTTGGAGATTATATAAGGTCGATGCCACTATTAATTTCTGGAGCGATTAAAATTCTGAGAGAAGATGAGCATGGAGAAGAGTTAGTTCTATATTATTTAGAAAAAGGAGATACCTGTGCCATGACGCTTTCTTGTTGCATGGGACAAACGAAAAGTAAAATTAGAGCGGTTGCAGAAACAAACGTAGAACTAATTATGCTTCCAAAAGAAAAAATGTTAGAATGGTTAGGGAAATATAAAACTTGGCAAACATATATTTTACAGAGTTATCATAGTAGAATGGATGAACTACTAGAAGCAGTTGATACAATTGCTTTTTTAAAAATGGATGAACGTCTTTTTAAATACTTAAAAGACAAAGCAATGGTTGTGCATAATGATGTTTTACATGTAACTCATAAAGAAATTGCTGAGGATTTACATACATCTAGAGTTGTTATATCTAGGCTATTAAAAAAACTAGAAAATGAAGGAAAAATAAAGTTGTTTAGAAATAGTATAAAAGTTTTAGAATTGTAACATTAGTTACAGAATAGAAATTAGATACTACTTATTTTTGTAATAAAAAAAAGATGAAGTCACTTGCGCTTTTAATGCTATTTGCTTTTTTATTTAGTTGTAAAGATTCTCAAAAGCCATCTTACGAAACTAAGAAGTCAGTTTCAAAAAATCAAGAATATCCTGGTAAAAGTTTAATGCAAACGAACTGTTACGTTTGTCACAGTCCAACAGCAGCAGAATCTAACAGAATTGCTCCTCCAATGATTGCCATTAAAAAGCATTATATAAATAAGAACACCACGAAAGCAGCGTTTATAAAATCAATGCAAAGTTGGATTAAAAACCCAACAAAAGAAAATGCAAAAATGTATGGAGCTGTAAGACGTTTTGGGTTGATGCAAAAACAAGCCTTCCCAGAAGAAGCTATAAAACTAATTTCAGATTATATGTTTGATAATGAAATTGAGAAGCCAGAGTGGTTTGATGATCATTATAATAGACGCAGAGGCATAGGAATGCAAAATAGGATAAAAAAAATGAGTAATTAATTTTTTAAAAATGAGCAATTTTTCCCAAATTATAAATCAAGATAAATTAGTTTTAGTAGACTTTTTTGCGGAGTGGTGCGGGCCGTGTAAAATGATGAGTCCAATTTTAAAACAAGTAAAAGATGCTTTAGGAGATAAAGTTTCTATTATTAAAATTGATATTGATAAAAATCAACCTTTAGCAACTAAGTATCAAGTTAGAGGTGTACCTACTTTAATTTTATATAAAGCAGGTAAACAAGTTTGGAGGCAATCTGGAGCGGTACAAAAAAATGAGTTAGTTTCTATTATTAATAATTTTGGTTGATTATAATAATAGTATTGGTTGAAGAGCATCTGATTAATTTCAGATGCTCTTTTTTGTCTACAGTTCTAAAGTTTGGTTTTCTAATAAAGGAGATAAAATCTTCTTTCATCACTAGCTAAGGGATGATCTCTAGCAAAGTTTTCAATTTCTTGAATTTATTTAGAGGATACCAATAATTTAAAAGAAGAGTTTTTTTTCCTTAAAATTTTTTAAACGAGATTAATATCAAGAATCTAAAAAAGCTTTTTAGCCAATATTTTTCTTTACGTTAACTAAAATCTCCGTAAAAAGGGTTTATTTTGTGAAGAGAGAAGTGATGGATAATATTCCATTAAATTGCAATTTTATTCGATTAATAAATGATTTTATCTGAAAAATTTTGGGAAAATAAGTATAAAACTAATAAAATTGGTTGGGATTTAGGTGAAGTATCGCCACCTTTAAAAACCTATTTTGACCAACTGATAAATAAAGATTTAAAAATATTAATTCCTGGAGGGGGGAATTCCTATGAAGCAGAATACCTTTTTAATAATGGTTTTAAAAATGTATATGTCGTAGATGTTTCTAAAACAGCTTTAGAAAATATAAAAAAAAGAGTTCCAAATTTTCCAAATTCACAATTAATTTTGGGTAATTTTTTTGATTTGAAAGATACTTTTGATTTGGCAATAGAACAGACCTTTTTTTGTGCTATAGACCCGAATTTAAGAGAAAAATATGCATTCAAAATGAAAGATTTGTTGAAGTCAAAAGGCAAATTAGTTGGGTTGCTTTTTGATGCAAAACTGAATACTGATCACCCACCTTTTGGTGGAAATAGAAAAGAATACACAGCTTATTTCGAATCATATTTTAAAATGGATGTTTTTACAAAATGTTATAATTCATTTCATAATAGGCAAGGAATGGAGTTATTTATTAAACTAACGAAGAATTAAAAAGAATAGAGAAATCAAAGGCAGCTGATTTTATTTGAGGTTTTTGGAGATTTTATTTTTTAAAGGCATATTAGTTTTGAGATCAATACCATTTTTACTTTTCAAATAATGCATTGCACTTTTTGGTAACCAAAGGATTTTTAGATATAAATTATTTAAATCTTTTTTTACGGTAGAAAGTAAAATATTCCTTCTTAAAAACAAGCGCTTCATTTTTTTTTTTCAATTATCATATTTATTCCAAAACAAAGGGAAAGAATGTTTTAGTTTTTAAAAACGATTCTAATTGTGCAAGAAAAACAATTAAATTATAATTATTTTTTTAAAGCTTAAGGTCGATTTTAATTCTATAGAAAAGAGAATTTAAAGCTGTCTTTTTTTATTTTACTATATAATATTTTAGATTGAAAAATTTCTTTTTATCGCTGAAATTTGATAAGATGAAAGCACTAAACATTAAGTTTTTTGCATGACCTGGGTCATTTTGTAATGTAAGTTTTGTTCCTAATTTAGCTAAAGAATTTAACGATAAATATAGTACTTATGAAAAAAATTATATTACTAATAGCTTTGGTTGTTCTAGGAACAGCGGCTATACAAGCACAAGACAAAGATCAAGTTCAAGATCAAGACCAGGTACATTTAATGTTAGTAGATGGAGATGTTTTACAAATTAGAGATCAACTTCAAACTAGATTAAGAATTAACCAGACATTAAATGATGGAACTGTTATTAGCCCAGATGGGAAATATAGAACTAGAGACCAGAAAAGACTTCGTTTAAAAGATGGTGAATGTTTAGATAAAGATGGCGTTAAATATCGTAATGAATATCAATATAGATATAAAATTCAGCAAGAGAATAAAGGGCTTTCACAGAGTCAAGTTCAAGAACGAAATCAAAATAGAGTTCATTATATGTTAGTTGATGGTGATGTTGTACAGATTAGAAATCGAGAACAAACAAGATTACAACAGCAATTACAATTAAGTGACGGGTCTCAATTAAGTCCAGATGGAGCACTTTTAACAAGAGAGAGAAAACAGTTGCGTTTAAAGGACGGTGAGTGTTTAAATTTAGATGGTAAAATGTATCGAAATACATATACACATAGAAAAATGATCATTCAGAAAAAGATAAATGCAAACAAGAACTTATTAAAAAAGAAAGCTCAAAAAAAGACTACTATTAAAAAAGTAACGAGTAAAAAGAGAAAGTCATAAATCAGTAATAAAAAGGGTTTATAGTTTTATAAACCCTTTTTTAATATAAAATATGATGTGATGAAAAATTTAAAACTAAATAGTATATTAATTATACTCATTGTTTTATTCAGCGATATAACACTGGGACAAAACATTACGGAGAAAGAAGCATCCTATGTTTCTTTAAATGTGAATTTTATTAATGATGCCGTTTTTATGGGAAGAAAAGATTCTATAGCGACTCCATATTTGTATCCTTCAATCCTTTATCACAATAAATCTGGTTTATACGCAAGTGGTTCTTTTTCATATCTAACGAAATCTAGTGAATCTAGAATAGATTTGTTTTTAATTACTACCGGATATGATTTTAGTATTAAGAAACTTACTGGAGATATTTCATTTACAAAATACTTTTTTAATGATGATAGTTATAATGTTATTTCAGAAGTTGAAGCAGATTTAACAGCTAGTATTATCTATGATTTGGATATCATTAATTTAGGTGTAACAGCCAATACGTATTTTAATAAAAAAACTGATTCAGATTTCTTTTTGTCATCAGAAGTTAGTCATGATTTTGTTTCAGAAAAAACAAAATTTCAAATTTCTCCAACGATAGGAATTTATTTCGGAACTCAAAATTTTTATGAAGAATATTATATTAATAATCGTTTTAGTTCTAAAGCAGTGGGTGAAGGAGAAGGAGAAGGAGATGGGCAAGGAGAAGGAGAAGGACAAGGAGAAGGAGACGGTAGCACACAAACAACAACTGAAGTAGTAATTCAAGAAAGTGAAAAATTTAATATGATGGCTCTAGAGTTTAGTTTGCCAATGTGGTATGTATATGATTCATTTACATTTATGTTTCTACCAGCAATCGTATTACCTCAAAACTCAACTACTTTGATAATTGACGGTATAGTTACAAAGGAAAATTTAGACACTACTTTTTATGCTGTTATAGGTGTAAGTTATAGATTTTAAACTCTATAAATTTATAATCTTTACTATGTAGTTGATCGCTTTTTTTTAGCAGCTTCCCTGAAAGTATGATTTCAAATTATGGAGAAATTAGTATTTGTTTTTATCAACATACATTAAATAGCTTTTAGTGAAAAAAGTAGCAGTATTGTTATTTTTAATTGAGTACTCATACTAGATTTCTTACTTATAAAGCTTAAAATTCAAAAAAGGATAGATACACTATTATCCTCAAGTTCTTTGATTCCCAAAATGACTTAACTATTAAATTATCTAAAAATATCGCAATCTGTTTAGAGATATATTGTTTAAGATTATTAGTAACAAATGTTACAAACTAGTGTTTTAACCTGCCTTAATTTTGTCTAAAATTAATTGAATACAATTATGAAAACTAAATTATTAATAGTAACATTAATTTTACTCTCTTCCTTTATAAGGGGTCAAGAAGTAATTATGTTGACTAAGAGTGAAGTTGTTTCTAAAGTAAAAGAAAACAGCAACACTCTTAAAATATCTCAACAAGATGTTTTGGCTGCAAAAGGAGATTTCCAGCAAACCAATGCAGTATTTTTACCAAATATTACAGCAAGTCATACCGGATTTTCAACAACAAATCCTTTAATGGCTTTTGGTTCTAAATTGAATCAGGAAATATTAACACAAAACGATTTTAATCCTTCTTTGTTAAACAATCCAACAAAAACTCAAAATTTTGCAACAAAGTTAGAAATTCAGCAACCTTTAATCAATTTAGATGGTTTTTATAAGCGAAAAGCTGCAAAATCTAAAATGAATGCAGTGTCTTTAAAAACGGAACGTATTCAAGATTATTTACTTTTTGAAGTTGAAAAATCTTATATGCAATTGCAGTTGGCATATACAGCCGTTGAAGTTTTGGAAAAAGCTTTAGAAGCTGCAAATGCAAATAAAAAAATCGCAGATAATAACTTTAAACAAGGGCTTTTGCAACGGACAGATGTTTTAAATGTTGAAGTACGAGTTACAGAAGTTAAAAATCAGTTACAAACAGCAAAAAGTAATGTACAAAATGCTTCAAATTATATATCATTTTTAATGAATGATGAAAACTATGTTGTTTATAAACCAACAGAAAGTTTAACGGTTTTAAGTTTTAAGGTTGGTAAAAAGATTATTTCTGAAAATAGGCCAGATATAAAAGCGATGCAGCTAGCTTCAAACGGATATGAAGCATTGAATAAAGCAGATAAAATGGCTTTTTTACCGCGGTTAAATGCATTTGGGAGTTATGAAATTTACGATAACAAGGTTTTTCAAGGAAATGCAAATGGTTATTCAATTGGCGCGCAGATAAGTTGGGATCTTTTTCAAGGTTCAAAACGTTTTGGAAAAGCACAAAAAAGTAAAGCTGAATTTGAAAAATCTAAGTTAGCATATACTCAATATGTTTCTAAAAGCAACTTAGAGTTAAACAAAGTAAAGCGCCAATTATTAGATGCAAAAAACAGATTAAATTTAACAGTTTTAGCTGTTCAACAATCTAAAGAATCATTAAGAATTCGCAAAAATAGATTTCGAGAAGGATTAGAAAAGACTTCAGATTTATTAATGGCAGAAACGCAATTTGCACAAAAGCAATTAGAACATTTCCAAACAATTTTTGAACACAATTTTACACAAATTTATTTAGAATTTATAACCAAAGAATAAGCGTCAAAATGAAAAAAAATATACACATCATCTCGTTAATAGTTGCCTCCTTATTCATTATTAGCTGCAGTAGTGAAGATAAAAAAGTAGTAACAGATAATTCGCCTGTAATTAAAATTACAGTTCGTAAAGTTGCAACAAATAGTAATAATCAGTTTTTGTCGGTAAGTGGAAAAATACAAGCGTCTAATAGGACCGATGTAAGTACAAGAATGATGGGGTACGTAAAAAAGGTATACGTAAATGTTGGAGATAAAGTTAAAAAAGGACAGTTGTTAGTATCTATTAATAATACTGATCTCCAAGCTAAAAAAGCACAAGTAAATGCAGGAATTATAAAAGCTAATACTGTTTTTAAGAATGCTGAAAAAAATCACAACCGTTTTAAAAATTTATTTGGGAGTAATAGTATTACCCAGAAAGAAATGGATGATATGACTGCTAATTATGAAATGACTAAAGCAGGTTTAGAATCTGCAAAGCAAATGAAAAACGAAATTAATGCACAATTTGTGTATGCAAATATTACAGCTCCTTTTAGTGGTGTAATCACTAGTAAAAATATAGAAAATGGAGATTTGGCAAGCCCTGGAATCGCTTTAATGAGCATAGAGTCTCCTAAAGATTTTGAAGTAATAGCGATGGTTCCTGAAACTGAAATATTACAAATTAAAAAAGGAACAACTGTTAATGTTTTAATCAAATCTATGCAAGAAACACTTAAAGGAAAAGTTAGCGAAGTAAGCACTTCTGCTAAAAATACTGGAGGACAGTATTTAGTGAAAATAGATTTAGAAAAAACAGCTATAACTATATTATCGGGAATGTTTTCTACAGTACAATTTCCTGTAGAAAGAAAAGTAAAATCGTCATTGGTTTTAATTTATTTAGATGCAATTGTAAAAAACGGTCAATTATCTGGAGTATATACCGTAAGTCAAAGTAATACTGCAATGTTACGTTGGTTGCGTTTGGGAAGAATTTATGGAAATCAAGTGGAAGTGTTATCAGGTTTAAATTCTGATGAGTCGTATATAGTTTCTTCTGAAACAAAACTATTTAACGGAGCGAAAGTTAGTATTCAGTAGTAATAAATAGTTATTGTATTTATTATAATCTCGCTCAGTTTAAAAAACTTTGCAGGTATCAATAAAATAAAAAATTAGTCAAGAGTTATCGCGTTAAGGATAGCAGTGAAAATACTTTTTTTGCTTTTATAAATGGTAAAAAAAGATTGAAACGAATAGCCTGTTAAAACGCCCAAAATATGCATATTATGAAAGAAGGTTTAGCTGGAAAAATTGCAAAAGTCTTTATTGGTTCAAAACTGACAGTGCTTCTAATGATTGTCTTTATGGTTGTTGGTGTGTATAGTTCGTTTTTAATTCCTAGAGAAGAAGAACCACAAATTGATGTGCCAATGGCGGATATTTTTGTTGGTTATCCTGGTGCGAGTCCGACAGAAGTAGAAACAAGAGTTGTAAAGCCTTTAGAAAAATTAATTTCTAATATTAAAGGTGTAGAATATGTGTATTCTACTTCAATGAATGAAAAAGCAATGGTGATTGTGCAGTTTTATGTGGGCGAAGATATTGAGCGCTCATTTGTGAAATTATACAATGAAATTAATAAGCACATGGATCAAATGCCAGAAGGTGTTACGTTTCCATTGGTTAAGACCCGTGCTATTGATGATGTGCCAATGCTAGGGTTAACACTATGGAGCGAAAGTTATAGTGATTATCAATTAAGTCAAATGGCCCAAGAATTAGAAACGGAGATTAAAAAAGTAAATGATGTTTCTATCACACATAAAATTGGGGGAAGAAATCGGCAATTAAGAGTTGTTTTAGATAAAGATAAATTGGCATCAAGCGGATTAGATTTTTTATCAGTTTCACAAATGATAAAAGCCAGTAACACACAATTAAGATCAGGTAGTTTTGATACAAATGATACTGAATTTTTAGTCAATACCGGAAAGTTTCTGTCATCTGTTGCAGATGTAGAAAATTTAGTTGTGGGCGTTCAACAGAATCAACCTATTTATTTAAAACAGATTGCAACAATTATTGATGGTCCAGAAGTGCCACAAAACTATGTGTCTATAGGTTTTGGACAAGCGAGTGATAAATCTCAAACATACAAATCTGAATATCCAGCAGTAACTATCTCTATTGCAAAAAGAAAAGGCGCAGATGCAATGAAGATTGCAGAAGTAGTACTAGATAGAGTGCATCATTTAAGAAAAACTTTAATTCCGGATGATGTACAAATAGAAATCACCAGAAATTATGGCGAAACAGCTTCTCATAAAGTATCAGAATTGTTATTACACCTGATAGGTTCTATTTTTGCTGTTACTTTGGTTGTAATGCTAGCCATGGGCTGGCGCGGTGGATTGGTCGTGTTTTTATCAGTCCCAATTACGTTTGCTTTAACGCTGTTGAGTTATTACATGTTAGATTATACATTAAATAGAATTACGCTTTTTGCATTGGTATTTGTTACTGGTATTGTAGTTGATGATTCAATTATTATTGCCGAAAATATGCATAGGCATTTTAAGATGAAACGATTGCCTTTTAAGCAAGCTGCTTTATATGCAATTAACGAAGTTGGAAACCCAACAATTCTAGCTACGTTTACTGTAATAGCCTCTGTTTTACCAATGGCTTTTGTTTCTGGTTTAATGGGGCCTTATATGGCGCCAATGCCAATTGGAGCATCAATAGCAATGATTTTATCATTATTTGTAGCCTTAACAATTACACCTTATTTAGGGTATATTTTTTTGAGAGAAAAAGATAAAAAAGGAGGAGTAGAGAAAGTACAAAAACCATTAGAAGAAACTTTTATTTATAAGGTTTATAATAAATTTGAAAGACCTCTATTAGAGAGTAAGGCAAAACGTTGGTTATTTTTAGGAGGAACTTTTGTCTTGTTAATGGGAACAACGGTCTTATTTTTTACAAAATCTGTTGCTGTAAAAATGTTACCTTTTGATAATAAAAACGAATTTCAGATTGTAATAGATATGCCGGAAGGTACAACGTTAGAAAGAACTGGAGTTGTTACCCAAGAAATTGCTCAATATTTATCTACAAGGCCAGAAGTGGTGAATTACCAAAATTATATTGGTACTTCTGCACCAATCACCTTTAATGGTCTAGTGCGTCATTACGATTTACGTGGAGGAAGTAATATGGCAGATATTCAAGTGAACTTGGTTGATAAAGGTGAACGAGATATTCAAAGTCATGGAATTGCAAAATTATTAAGACCAGAAATTCAGAAAATAGCCTTTAAATATAGTGCAAATGTAAAGTTGGTTGAAGTTCCTCCTGGGCCACCGGTAATGTCAACGATAGTTGCTGAAATTTATGGACCTGATTACAATGAGCAAATGAACATTGCAAATAGTATTCAGGATATATTAAAAAACACAGCGGATGTAGTCGATGTAGATTGGATGGTCGAAGCGAATCAAAAAGAATATCAATTTGAAATAAATAAAGAAAAGGCAATGTTGTATGGAGTTGCTCCTCAGCAAATTGCGTACACAATGCATAGGGCATTATCTAATAGCCCAATTACTAATTTATATGATGAAAATGCTGTAAATCAAGTTGGTTTGGTTTTGAGTCTAGATGAAAAAGAAAAATCAACAATTTCTGATATTTCTCAATTGAAAGTGAAATCTGAACAAGGAAACATGATTCCTGTTGCAGATTTAGTTGAAATTAAAGAAACGATTGCTGCGAAAAGTATTTATCGTAAAAATCAAAAACGTGTTGTTTATGTAATGGCGGATATGGCTGGAGAGTTAGAAAGTCCTGCTTATGCCATTATAGGAATGGAGGAAAAGCTGAGTAAAATAAAATTGCAAGAAGGATACACGTTAAATGAAATGTATTTGGGGCAGCCAGATTTTGAAAATAATTATACTGTAAAATGGGATGGAGAATGGCAGATTACATTAGAAGTTTTTAGAGACTTAGGAATCGCTTTTTTAGGAGCTATTATCTTAATTTATATTTTAATTGTTGGGTGGTTTCAAAACTTTAAAGCTCCGATAGTTATGATGGTTGCCATACCGTTATCACTTATAGGAATTATTTTAGGACACTGGATTATGGGAGCATTTTTTACAGCAACATCATTTATTGGAATGATTGCTTTGGCCGGAATTATGGTAAGAAATTCGGTGTTATTGATTGATTTTATCAACTTAAGATTAACAGATGGAGTTCCTTTAAAACAAGCTGCAATTGAAGCAGGAGCAGTGAGAACTACCCCAATTTTATTAACAGCAGGAACTGTGGTCATAGGAGCATTTGTAATCTTATTTGATCCAATTTTTCAAGGATTAGCAATCTCTTTAATGGGAGGAACAATTGTTTCAACTGTTTTGACTTTGTTGGTTGTACCACTAGTATATTATATGATTGAACGTAAAAACTATAAATAATGAAATTAGTATTAGTTACCGCGGTTGAAGAATTTCAAAAGGATGTTTTAAAAATTTTCACAAAAGCAAATATTAAAAATTTTAGTAGTGCAGATATTGCTGGGTATAAAAATGCACCCTCATTATTAATGGGTTCTAATTGGTTTTCAGCAGGAAAAAGTGGGAATGAGTCAATTATGTTTTTTTCTTTTACTAATAAAGATAAAATTGATGATTTATTCAAAATCATTCAAGAATTCAATAATCATGTGGAAACAAATAATCCAATAAAAGCGATTATTGTTCCCGTAGAAAAATTTATATAAACTTAAAAATAAATAAAAATGTTAAATAAATATTTTAGAGCTATCGTAGGAGTAATGGTCTTGTTAAGTGCAGTGCTTACAGTGTATGTTAATCAAAATTGGATTTGGTTAACTGTTTTTATAGGAGTAAATATCTTGCAATCTGCATATACTAAATGGTGTTTATTGGAAACAATTTTAATGAAATTAGGAGTAAAAAAATGATGTTTTAGAGGCTAAAAGAGAGCACTAGTAAATTCTAAAAAAAAATATTTTTATACAAGGTTCATTTGTTTATGCTATAAATACAATGTGTAATAAGTTGATATTTATCATTTTACAGGTTGTTTTAGAGTCTTAAATTTGAGCTATTAATGTATTAAAATCACATAAGATGAAAAGAATATTATATGCTACAGATTATTCAGAAAACGCAATACCTGCCTTAAAATATGCCTTTAATTTAAGTGAAAAATTAAATGCAAGTTTGTTTGTAATTCATGTTTTCGATTATCCAACAGTTTTTAGCAAAGAGCTTGCAGAACCTTATCAAAATCTTGAAGAAAAATCGTACAAAACACATTACCAGAAATTAGTTGATTTTTGCACAAAAAATTACGAAGGTGACATAGATAAATTAGATCTAAGTTTTGATGCAATTGAAGATAAATCTATCGTAAAAGGAATTATAAAAAAAGCAAATAACCTAAGTGCAGATTTGATAATTACTGGCACTAAAAGTGAAAAAGTATTAAAAGAATTACTTTTAGGCAATACCGCAAAACAACTTATTGAAAAAGCACCATGCCCTATATTGACAATTCCAAAAGAACAAAATTCGCTTGAGATTGATACGATAGTTTATGCTTCAGATTTTGAAGAAAATGATATAAGTGCAATTTATGATTTAGTTAAAATCGCAAAACCATTTAATGCTACTATAAAAATTGTTCATATTTCATTAAAAGAAGATGATGTGTACAGAAATAAAATGGTTTGGTTTAGGAAACTATTAAATGAAAAAGTTACATATGATAAAATTGATACAGAAATAATCTATTCTGAAGATGTTTTTGAGGCACTAAAATCTTATTTAAATGAAAAAAATGCAGACATGGTTTCGATGTTAGAGAGAAGCTCAAAAGGAATAATGAAAATGCTCTTCCACACAGATTTAGTTAAAAAAATGGAAACACTAGGTAATGTTCCATTAATGAGTTTTAATGAAGATCAATTATAATAATGTTACTTAAAAACTATAAAAATAAAAAAAATGGAAAGAAGGATATATAGAATATTAATTGTTATTTCACTATTGCTAGGGTTTTATCTTTTTACAATAAAAGATTCTCATTCTGTACTTTTTTTAACACTAACTTTAGGTTTAATTTTTTTTCTTTTTAGCGGAGGTATTCATGGATTGTTGGCGCATTCAATAAATCCAAAATTAAAGAGGTATACTATTGCATACCCCCTGATAATGGGCTTATTTTGGGTTTTTTTATTAATGATAGCAGTCTTTTTTGTATTGCCTATATTTTGCCCGGACTTTCTCTATAAGTTGTAAGTATATTTTCGTAATTCGTCTTTTTAAATGTAGTTCGTTCGTGCTTTTTTTAGGTTGTTTGCTGCTAAAAAAGAAGTACTTCGATAAGTGCATAAAAAAAGTGCATCAACTATACGAGATGCCCTAATATATTGCCAGAAGCGGCTTCTTAATTATTAAATACTAAACTTTTTTATATAGAGGATCTGCTCCAATTGTTCCTGTTAAAGTTTCTAAATAAGTTTCAGATCTTACTGTCTCAAATAATTGTGTTACTTTTTCTAAACGATTCATTATGTCCATCTCAGAAACTAAAAGTTGGTTGTTTGGATTCGCTAGGAAATCTTCTAAGTATTTTATTTGATTTCCATAAAAAACAATGTCTCTTTGTTGTTTTATTTTTAATCTTGCTTTATACCAATCACTGTTTACAACATAATCTCTATCGAAATATTTACGTAATTCTAAATCACTAATATCTTTTCCTTCATAGTTTCCATACGCCATTATGTGCAGTAGAATTTTTAAGGGAGGAATGGCAGCGGCAATACTTCCATCTTCAAAATAGTTTAATGCAACTTTCTGCTGAGCCTCAGTTATGTTTTTAATTCCATCTGCATAATCTTCTAATCCTTGCATTTCAGGTTGTAACATTCTGTCACTAAAGACAGCAGTAGGTTCGTCAAAAATTCGATTCATACATCTGTAAGAGAAAGTTTTAGTAATTCTATAACCTAACCTACTTGCTAGGATGGTTTCTCCTTCATATTCAAAATCCTCAATTTTTTCTAAAGAACCATTTGCAATTAAAGCTTTGGGATCTCTATCGATTGGTTCTAATCTTGCCCAAATTTCAGGAATTAATAAACTGACATCATGATCAATTTTATTTTCTGAACCTACATAACCTGCAGCAGTGCTAAATCCGTTAGATTCTGTTAAGATATGCGATAACAAAGCATTGTTTAAATCGGTTGTTGGAGTAAGCATATTAAAAGGTGCTTTTGTTAAAGCTCCTTCAGAACCTGCACCTGTTGTTGATGGCGACTTACCTGTTAAACTACAAATGAAATCCATAAATAATTCTGGAGCTTCTTGATAGTGGATAGGATTGTAAACTGCTAAAGGTCTTATACCAGCAGCTTTGTCTACAGGGTTATTTCTTCTTCCTGGTAAAACTGCGTTTACGGTATGATTTACGGGTTCATCTAAGTTGATTTTTCTCACCAAACGAACTCCAATATCAGCTAAATAAGTTTCTTCAGTTTCTAAAATGTTTAAACTTGGTTCTAAATAGCGAGGATTTTTTGTGGGTTCTCCTTGTACAATTCTAGTATGGGAAGGAACAACGAAATACTGTTCTTTTTTATTACCCTTAACAATACTTTCTACAAAATCTTTGACAGGTTGTGTATATTTATCAAAATTGATAGTGTCTTCATATAAAGCAATAGCATCTGCTTTTTTTAGCAACTCATAATTTGTTAAGAAACGGCCATCAGCAACTAAATCTTTTTCTGCATGTTTGTCATAACCTCGCACTATAGCTTCATCTGGTCTTTGAAATAAATGAGCTTCACAATTGGTTAATAATTTTAAACTTTTATTTGTGAATTCTGGATTTAAATTTGATAATTGTTCTCTAGGCAAAGTAATAGATGCCGTAATATCATCTTCTGTTTGAATTTTTTCAGAAGGAGAAAAGTCTGAGCGCAATTTATTTAACATCCAATTTCCTTTTTCATTGAAGCCAACACGAACATAACTACCAACAACAGGTGTGTTGTTGTGCAATAAACCAGTACCTTTTTGTCCATTAATAATTTCGACAGACATATAGTCTTTCCAATTTAACTCGCCATGCGCTTGTCTGTATAAACGTTTTACAAATAAAACTAAAGAGCGAATATGAACAGGAATACCTTTTAAGAATTCATTAAATTCATTTGAATTTTCTTCAGAAGGAATTAATAATTTAACGGCAGAACTTAGCGTTCTTTTTTCGCTTAAAAAGGTTCTAGATTTCGGTCTTTCTGGATCTTTTATTTTCCAACGAGTTGAATAGTCAAACTCTATAATTTCATCTGCTTTTTTGAAGTCGTCTTCAATATTTTGAATGTTGAAATTACTATAGGTAATTGCATTTTGCATCGATTTAGAAATCTCAGATTTTCCACCACCAGAAACGGTGCAGGGTTTATGGCAGAAAACTCCTTCGGCGAACGTATCTACAATTCTCCATAAATCTACAGACTCATGTTTGTCTAATCTAAATTTATTTCCGGTTGGGTGAACATATATCTTATAAGGAGACAATGTAAGTTTTTGCTCTCTACTGTTGTGCATCCAAGTAATACTATTTGTATTGATGTTTACATAAGAAAACTCAGGAATATAGATGATGTTTGGGTATTTTTTATCCACAGCGTAGTTTTCTGGCTTAACTTCAATGGTATCTCCTAGAAGTTGTTTTACACCTTCAAAAGTATGTTCGAAATTATGAAACTCAGAATAGTCTCTACCATCTAAAGTATCTCCCATAACTCTTCTTGCAAATGCAATTGCACCTCCAGCGTGTTCTTCTTCTACTAAGCCAAATAAGTTAGCGGAGTAGCTAATTTGAGTTTTAATTTCTTTTTTAGAATAGCCATAGTAGTTGTCTGCAATTAAGGTAATTACAACACCTCTGTCATCCCTGCAGGTAATTTTAAAAGCACCACCTTCGTTATAAATTTCATTTTCATCTTTCCAACACATACCCTCTTTTTTCTGACGATCAGTAGCATCATTAAAATGAGGTAAGCCAACATCTTTCTTTTTTAATTCTTTTAATTGGGGTGCTAAAATAATACACCCAGTGTGGCCTGTCCAATGCTCCGTGTCCAATGCAGCGTCATTTTGAGCTAAATTAGGATCTCCTGCATTCCCGAAAATAGATTCTACAAAATCTAAATTACTTACCAAATTTCCTGGGACAAAAAATCGAACTTCTAAAGATTTTTTTGTGATGACACCTTTTACCTCTGGACAAACTATAGGTCTTAATAGCATTGAAGCCATTACTCTAGCTTGCTCTTTTTGACTTGATGTAAATGGTAATGTTTTTAAATCTTCCGATGGATTAAAAGCGGCATTCAAAAAATGGGCAAATACTACTTTTGGCACTTCTTTTTTATCTAAAGGAACGGGTAAATTTCCCTCAACAATATGAAAAGTGCCTTTTGTGGTTCTTTTATCATGTAAAGGATTATTTAAAATTCCTTGTTTTATTCTGCTAGAAGTAACTAAATCACTTTTAAAAGAATCTCCATCTGGTGGTAAACTTACCTCTCTGGCTTGTCCTTTTTTTGATAAAATTAAGGTGTTATTTGGTAAAATAATTGGTTTGTCAATAGATACATCTTTTAAATAGTCATCTATAAACTGTTGTATTCTTTTATCTACAGGAGAATGATGATTAGATAATAATCTCGATTTTTCTTGTAAACTTTTTATAAGCCCGCTCGTTAATGCTTCAAATTTAGGATCTAAAAAGGTATCAGAACTATCTGTTTTATCTTTAAATGTTGGTTGGCCTAATGAAGCTAATTGTAAGTTAATAAACTGAACAATGTCTTTTCTAGTTTCTTGCATGGTGTTTCACTTGATATTATTAGTATAATTTCTAGAGCAAAACTAAAACAAGAATTATTTGTAAAAACTGTTAAATATCATGTTTCAAGTATATTTTAACGAATACGATTGAGTGGAATAAGACTAAATAAAAGATTTATTTTAAGTTTAGTTTTTCTAAAACTATCGGAACAAGTCTTTCCACAAATTGTGCATAGGCCTCTTTAGAAGGATGGAGACCATCACTTGCAACTAATGCAGGATTTGTTAATCCTTGTTCAGTAATATCAGTAATATTTAAAAAAGTAATATTATTTTGAATGCAGTATGATTGAGTAAAATCATTATATTTTTTAATTTCAGCTGAAATTGTTGAATTTCCATTTCCAAAAGGAGTAAAAGCATAATCTGGAATTGATAAAACGACTAATTTTTTAGAATCTCCTCCAACAGATTGAATAGCTATTTTTACCAATTCAGGAAATTCTTCTTCAAAAATTGAAAAAGCTTTATTTTGATATTGATTATTAACTCCAATTAATAACGTTACAAAATTATAATTTGAAGTTAGATTTTCTGAGTTGATGGCACTAATTAAATTAGAAGTTGTCCATCCTGTTCTGGCAATTATCTTTAAAGGGAAAGAACTTTTATTGTCTACCCTGATTAAAAGAGAGTCTACCAATTGTGCTGGAAATCTACATTTTGCACAGACATTTTGTCCTATAGTATAACTATCTCCTAAGGAAAGTATTTTAAAAGTTCCGTGTTGAGAAACATTTTCATCCTTTATAATTATATCCTCTTCAATTTCTAGTATTTCGTCCTTAGAGCTACTGCAAGAAAAAACCATCAGAAAAAAAACACTGAGGATACTACTATAGAACAGTTTCTTCATCTTCTGTAATGTGATTTTAATTATTTAAAAGCATTTAAACCAGTGACATCTAAACCTGTAATTAATAAATGGATATCATGAGTTCCTTCATATGTAATAACACTTTCTAAATTCATCATATGACGCATAATAGAATATTCACCTGTAATTCCCATTCCGCCTAACATTTGTCTTGCTTCTCTGGCAATTTTTATCGCCATATCAACATTATTTCTTTTCGCCATAGAAATTTGAGCAGAAGTAGATTTTCCTTCATTTTTTAAAGTGCCTAACCTCCAAGCTAATAATTGCGCTTTGGTGATTTCTGTAATCATTTCAGCTAATTTCTTTTGCTGCAGTTGAAATTGACCAATTGGTTTACCAAATTGCTCACGTTGTTTACAATAGCGTAAAGCAGTATCATAACAATCCATGGCAGCACCAATTGCCCCCCAAGCAATTCCATAACGCGCAGAGTCTAAGCATCCTAAAGGACCTCCAAGTCCAGATTTGTTTGGCAATAGGTTTTCTTTTGGCACTTTTACGTTATCAAAAATAAGCTCACCAGTTGATGATGCTCGTAAAGACCATTTATTATGAGTTTCAGGAGTAGAAAAACCTTCCATTCCGCGCTCTACAATTAAACCATGAATTCTACCTTCTTCATTTTTTGCCCAAACAACAGCAATTTGTGCAAAAGGTGCATTTGAAATCCACATTTTTGCGCCATTTAAAAGATAATGATCTCCCATATCTTTAAATTTTGTTTCCATTCCTGACGGATTAGAGCCGTGATTAGGTTCTGTTAAACCAAAACAGCCCATCCATTCACCCGAAGCTAATTTTGGTAAATATTTTTTACGTTGTTCTTCATTCCCATAAGCATAAATAGGATACATTACTAATGAAGATTGTACAGAGGCAGTAGAACGAACACCAGAATCCCCACGTTCAATTTCTTGCATAATTAACCCGTAAGAAATTTGATCTAAACCTGCACCGCCATATTCTTCAGGAATATAAGGTCCGAAGGCACCAATTTCTGCCAAACCACCAATAATTTGAGTTGGAAACTCTGCTCTTTGAGCGTATTCTTCAATAATTGGAGAGACATCACGTTTTACCCAATCACGAGCTGCTTCACGAATCAATTTGTGTTCCTCGGTCAGTAAATCGTCTAAATTATAATAATCTGGTGCTTGAAATAAATCAGGTTTCATATAGTTTGTCTTAAATGTATGGTTTGTTAAAACTAGAATTTTTATAAATGTCTAATTTCCAACAAATTTATCAAATATTGTTTAATTTTATAATATTTTTAGTTAAAAATGAACATGTAAATATTTAAATAAAAATACATAATTTTTGAAGTTCATGTTGCCAAACCTTTAAAAAGTTATTGATTTCGTTTAAGTTTGTAATGATGAAGTTTACTTTAGGAAAAAAAGAACGATTAAAAAGTAGAAAATTGATAGAAAGACTGTACAAAGAAGGCAAGTCTGTAAAAGCTTTTCCATTAAGGATGGTGTATTTACAAATAGACCATACGTCAAGTTTTCCTGCGCAAGTTGGTGTTTCTGTTGCCAAAAGAAATTTTAAAAAGGCTCCTGATAGAAATCGTTTAAAAAGATTGATGCGTGAAACTTATCGTTTGCAAAAAGAAATTGTGTACAATCATGTTGAGAAACCGCATGTTTTTATGATTTCGTATATTGGGAAAGAAGAAAAAGCTTACGAAGAAATTTTTTCTAAAATGGATAAATTATTGAATTTATTTGTGGAGGAAGTAAAAAATAATTCACATGAAAAACTTTAAATTAAAAAAGAATACGATTTTATTTTTATTAGTTGGAACGCTTTTTTTAACGTTTTCATTTAAATCAAAATTCTTTGAAGTTGCAAAACAGATAGAAATCTACAATACACTATTTAAGGAGTTAAATATGTATTATATTGACGAAATAAATCCTGCAGAATTTACTAATAAAGCCATAAAAAACACTTTAAAAGATTTAGATCCTTATACAAATTTTTACAATGAACAAGATGTGGAAGACGCCAAAATGAGAAGAGTAGGTGAGTATTCTGGAATTGGTACTGCTGTTTATTATATAAAAAAAGGAATTCAACTAAAGGAGATTTACAAAGGGTTTTCTGCCGATAAAGCAGGCTTAAAAGCAGGAGATGTTATTATTTCTATTGATGGTCAGTCACTTAAAAACATGGAAAGAGAGCAACTTTCTATGTTGTTAAAAGGAGTTCCGGATAGTAAAGTATTTGTAGAAATTGAGCGTCAAGATAAAATTATTAAAAAAGAATTAATAAGAGAGAAAGTTGTTGTTAATCCTGTTCCTTTTTATAAAATGATAGATGATGAAATAGGTTATATTACCTTAACTCGCTTTAACAACAAAGCCTCGTCAGAAGTGAAAAAAGCATACAGATCCTTAAAGAAGGAGGGGATGAAAAGATTGGTGTTTGATTTAAGATATAACCCTGGAGGATCCCTTCTGGAAGCAATTAATATTTCAAACTTTTTTATTCCAAAAGGAAAAGTAATTGTTACCACAAAAGCCAAAATTAAAAAATGGAGTAATACGTATAAAGGAACAAATGAACCTTTAGATTTAAAAATTCCGATCGTAGTTTTGGTTAATGGACGTTCTGCATCGGCATCAGAAATAGTAAGTGGTTCTTTGCAAGATTATGATAGAGCTGTAATTATGGGAGAACGTTCTTTTGGAAAAGGTTTAGTACAACGGTACAGAACTTTAACGTATGGAAATCAATTAAAATTGACAATCTCTAAATATTACACCCCAAGTGGAAGATGTATTCAAGAATTAGATTACACCAATAGAAATGCTAAAACGGGCAAGGTTCCTAAGTTTTCTGATAACCAAATTAATGAATTTAAAACAGAAAATGGAAGAACCGTTTTTGATGGAGGAGGGGTAATGCCTGATGTAGAAATAAAAACATCTAAAAGAACTGATGTTACTAAGAAACTAATAAACTCTAAAGCAATTTTTAACTTTGCTGCTGATTATTATTATAAAAATCCAAAAATTGTAGCTGCTGAAAATTATAAATTTTCAAAGACAGATTTTAAGAGTTTTACTGCTTTTTTAGAAACGGATACAACTTTTGTAACAGAACAAGAGCGTTTGTTTAAGGCGGCATATATGCTTTCTGAAAATAGTAATATTTCCAGAGAATATGAAAAAATAAAGCAGAAATTAATAGTGGCTAAAATTAATGAAATAACTAAAAATCAAGATATTATTAAAGTATTATTAGAAGAAGAGGTTTTAGAAAAATACTATTATAAAGAAGGAGTTTATAGACATCATTTAAAAAATGATGAAAGCATTTCTGAAGCCGTTCAATTGCTTAAAAACGAAGATGTTTATAAAAATATTTTATCAGGGAAATAATTTTATATTTGCACCTCAAAATTTAATATGTCAAAAACCAAAAATATAGAGAGAACAAGAGCTCAAGAATCTACAAATGCCATAGAAAAATTATATATTTCTATGCGTCATTTATTTAGTAGAGGTTTTTATAAGCCAATGGGAATTTCAGGGGAAACTCTGCGTAAATCTTTATTGCTTTTACGACCAGAAATTTACGGTTCTATTGCAGAAGAAAGAACAGAATTAGATGGTTTAGTTTATGTTATAGAAAGACTTCCAGAAGGAATTGAAGAATGTCAATTTATTAATTTAACAGCAGACGAAGGTTATAAAAACTCTCATTTTGAAGCAATTATTCCGGCAAAAAGAAGAAGGAATTGTTACAGAATTGATAAAGATCAAATGAATATTGAGATTACGAGAGGAAGATCTGAAATCTATGATATTTTAACCCATTTAACTTTTTTATTCGTGGAATCTCATAAGATTCAAGAAAGGGTTTCTCTTAATGATGGAGAAGATTTCATTAGAGAATGGAAATATTTGGAAGATGTTGTTTTATATCATAAATCAATTTCAGAAAAAGAGAAAGAGGTTTTAATAGCCCATTTAGGAAGTATTTTAGGAAGGACTTATGACGAAGTTTCAGGACTTTATCAAGTATTTTCATCAGAAAATAATCCACTTAAATTTTTCAATCTAATTTATTGGTTAGGCAAGTTAGCCATAAATGAAGTTTTTGAAAATAAAAAACGGACAGTTACTTTTAGCTCAGTTTTAATTGAAGAAATTGGTCATCATATATACGGTGAAATTTGGGCTAATAATATAAAAAAGGTGCTGAAAGAAAATGTACTTCTACAAAGACCAATACATATTATTAGTGCGAATATGCATAGTGTTTTAAATGCAATTTATGCAAAAGGCGCTTTACCAGAAGAAGCAAAAAAGCATGAAGGATTTGAATTATATCAATTGCTAAGTAATGCAAATAGTAAACCTTTGCAGAAAAAAGTGAAAGATTATGCTTCACAGAACGGACTGATTTATGTAAAAGATTCATCTGGAACCAATATTAATGTACAAATAATTGATACGGATAAAATAAATTTTGATGTTTCACCGTTTAGAAAAGTAAATTCTATAGAAGAAAATGCTGTTATTATTGTAATGGACTATGCTTTTGGAGAACAAGCTTTTGAAACCATGGATGAGTTGCTAAAACCTTATGGTGATAAAAAGAATAAAATTCATTTAGATGTAAAGTCTGTTTCCATTATGGGAAAAGCAGGAATTTTAGAAGGAGGGAAAGGAGATGTTATGATACCCTCTGCCCATATTTTTGAAGGAACCGCAGACAATTACCCTTTTAAAAATGAGTTATCTAAAGAAGATTTAGAGGGTTTTGGAGTGCAAGTTTTTGATGGTTCTATGATTTCAGTTTTAGGAACATCATTACAAAATAAAGATTTGTTAAAGTTTTTTCATGATTCTACCTGGAATGTAATTGGTTTAGAAATGGAAGGAGCACATTATCAAAAAGCCATTCAATCTGCATCAAAAATTAGAGGGAATATTTCTGAAAATGTAAAAGTAAGATATGCCTATTATGCTTCAGACAACCCTTTAGAAACCGGAGCAACATTAGCTTCTGGAGGTTTAGGGATGACCGGTGTTACGCCTACATATGCCATCACTCAAAAAATATTAGAACAAATTTTTTAATAGTCAAAGACTAATTTTACAACAAAACGAAAACAATGTCAACAGATCAAAAGAACAACGAAGAAGAGGTAGATTTAGGATCTCTATTTGTCATTATAGGTAGAGGTTTTTCTAATTTTTTCAATTTTATTGGAAATATTTTTAAAGGGATTTTTCATGCCTTAATTGTAACTTTAGTCTTTTTAAAGCTACATATTGTAAAAATTGGAATTGCTGCAATCTTGGGAGGAGTTTTAGGAATCTATCTAGAAGTTAAAACACCTGAAAGATTTGGTTCAGACTTATTGGTAGAGCCTAATTTTAAAAGTGCAAGACAATTATATAACAATGTAAATTATTATAATGATTTAGTGAAGCAAAAAGATACTGCCAGTTTAGCACAAACTTTTAAGCTAGATAAAGAAACGGCTGCTTCTCTTAAGGAATTCACGATAGAACCAGTAAGAAAGGAGAATGACATTATAAATTCTTACAATGATTTTATATTAAAGGTAGATACTACCACAGTAAAAAGCTACACATTTGAGGAGTTTAAGGCCTCTTTTAAAGATCTAGATTATAAAATTCATCAAATTAATGTAATTGCCGAAAAAAATGATGTTTTTAAAAGTTTAGATGATGTAATTATTTCGTCAGTTGTAAAAAACAAATATTTTAATAGACTAAAATATTTAACAAACGAAAATCTAAACAGAACAGATTCTCTTTTAAGACAAAACCTAGGGCAAATAGACTCCTTAAGAAAAGTCTATATGCAAGTGATGATTGAAGAAGCCAAAAAGCAAAGTTCAGGAACCAATATTGATTTAGGAGGAACAAAAAGAACGACGAAAGAATTGGAATTATTTGAAACCAATAGAAAAATAAATGCTGATTTAGAAGGTGTAGTTATCGAGAGATCAGAAAAATATGAAGTAATTAATGTTATTTCAAACTTCCAACCGATAGGTTATCAAATAAAAGGAATCACAAAGAATTATGTTTTTTTATTAGCCGCTTTTGGAGCAATGCTTATGGTCTTATTTTTATTACTAAAGCAATTAAATACTTATTTAAATAATTATAAAAAATAAGAATCGAAAGATCTCTTCTTAGGGCAGGAGAATTATGTTGTATAAAGAGATTTTGGCATGTTTAATGTAAAGTGTTTTAATGTGAACAGGTGTTAGAAGGATTCAAGGTTCGAGCTAGGTTCTATAAAATAAGTTGCATATAGAAATAGTTTTGTTAGAAAAGAAGAGTTAAGGAAATTAGCATCGCCTTTATCAAAAAATTAGCTAAAGAAAAAAATTTGAGAAAGATATAATGGTAATTACAGAAACTAATTTAGAGGGGTGTTTTATAATTGAACCAGCAGTTTTTAATAATGAAAGGGGCATTTTTTTTGAAAGCTTTAATCAAAAAATATTTGAAGAAAAAACAGGGTTAAAAGTTAATTTTATACAAGATAATCAATCAATTTCTCAAAGAGGTGCATTACGGGGTTTACACTTACAAAAAGGGGAGTTTGCTCAGTCAAAATTAGTGCGAGTTATTAAAGGTAGGGTTTTAGATGTTGCTGTTGATTTAAGGGAAGATTCTAAAACTTTTGGACACTATTTTTCAATAGAATTAACAAGTGAAAATAATAAACAACTATTTATCCCAAGAGGTTTCGCTCATGGTTTTTCAGTATTAGAAGATGATACTATTTTTGCTTATAAATGTGATAATTATTATCACAAGGAAGCAGAAAGTGGAATTGTGTATAATGATAAGGATTTAAATATTGATTGGAAATTAAATGAGCAAGACGTAGTTTTAGTAGAAAAGGATGCTAAGTTAAAATCATTTAAAGAGTTTTCTAAAAATATTGAAAAAACAACTAAAATAGTTTTAACATACGGAACTTTCGATCTATTACATTATGGTCATATAGAAATTCTTAAAAGGGCAAGTAAGTTAGGAGATAAGTTAATCGTAGGCTTATCCACAGATGAATTTAATAAAGTTAAAGGAAAAGAGTGCAAAATACAATATGCTAAAAGAAAAGAGTTTTTAGAGGCAATAGAATATATAGATTTAGTAATTCCAGAATCAAATTGGGAACAAAAAGTGGAGGATGTAATAAATACCAATGCAGATATTTTTGTTATGGGAGACGATTGGACTGGCAAATTTGATTTTTTAAAAAAATATTGTGAAGTAGTTTACTTGCCAAGAACAATAGATATTTCTACTACAAAACTAAAAAGTGCTTTCAATAAAAAAATGTAATAATTTGATTTTAAAATATTTAATAAAAACTTTGAGGCCATTTATTGTGCCGAAAAATAATTTTATTGTTTATCACAGTTTTCCCGATTTTTCAGATAATTGCTTTACCTTTTTTTGTTATGTTTTAGATAACCATAAAGAATATAAAAATATATGGTTGATTTCTAAAAGAGATAAAGAAAAGTACAGTAAGTTACTCGCAAATTATACCACTTCATCAAATTATTTAATTGTAGAAAAAAAATCTTTTTCAGGGGTTTATTATTTCTGTAAGTCAAAATATGTTTTTTTTACCCACGGACTTTTTAATGAAGTTAATTTGTCTAAAAAACAAATTAATATAAATTTATGGCATGGAATGCCATTAAAAAATATTGGGCATTTAGACAATAATAGTAGAGTGCCAAAATCTGACTTTGTTATTGCTACTTCTGCATTGTTTCAAAACATAATGAGTAAAGCCTTTTTAATTAAAAATGAAAATGTTTTAATTACAGGCCAACCGAGAAATGATTTAATTTTAACTAATAAATATAGCCTTCTAGATTTAGTTCAAAAAAAAAGTACTGACTTTGATAAAACAGTTTTATGGATGCCAACATATCGGAAATCTGTAATTGGAGACGTGAGAAAAGACGGTAACTTAGAGGAAATGAATGATTTTTTTGAAGAAAAATATTTAATTAAATTAAATGAATTCTTTTTATCAACTAAATCTATTTGCTTTATAAAATTACATCCAATGGATTATCTCGATGTAAATGATTTTAAGACATACACAAACTTGGTATTTTTAAATAATGCTAGTTTTGAAGAAAAAGGGATTTCTCTCTATTCTGTTTTACAAAACACAGATTTATTATTAACAGATTTTTCATCCATTTATATAGACTATCTTTTGTTAAATAAACCAATAGGTTTTTTAATTTCAGATTTTGATCAATACTCAAATTCAAGAGGATTTGTTTTCGAAGATCCAAAAGAGTTTATGCCAGGAGAAATTATTACTCATAAAAAAGAGTTAATACCTTTTTTACAAAATTTGTTATTTGCAAATCAAGATAATTTTGAAGAAGAAAGAGCAAAAACTAGAGATATTTTTCATGAACCTAAAAACAAGTTTTCTGAGAGGGTTTTTAACACTATTTTCAAATGATGAATATGTTTAAAGCCTTAAATTCTAACAATCAGATTATATTAAAAAATTTCTCTTATTTAACTTTAATGAAATTTTTTAATATTGGTGTTAAAATAGTTTTAGCAGCTTATTTAATTAGAATTCTAGGAAGTGAGAAATATGGGTTAATAACGTGGTTAGATTCCGTTATTCAGTATTTTATAATGATTGTAAACTTTGGGTTTAATATTTATGCCGCTAAATATATTGTTGAAAATAAAAATAAGTCAACAAAAATTAATGAAATAGTCTCATCAATTTTTATTATCAAAGGATGTTTATTCATTTTTTCTTTAATATGTGTTTTGTTTTTAGGAAGTTTTGAAACATTTTCTGCTTACAAAAGATTATTATTGTTATTAATGTTTTCTGGAATCGGTGAGGTTTTATTTCCTGTTTGGTTTTTTCAAGGAACAGAAAACCTTAAACCTGCGACCATTATTGTTTTTTTAACACGGTTATTTCTTCTTGTTGGTACAGTTATTTTTGTGAATTCTCAATATGATTTATTGTCTTACATTTTGTTGTTTGTATCATCATCTCTTTTAATGGGAGGTTTTGGTATATTCTATCTTTTTAAATATTACAACATAAGGATAGTACTGCTGCCAATTAGTAAGTTGATACACTATTTTAGAGAATCGTTACCCTTTTTTATTGGTCGGTTTTTATCGTTAGTATTTAATTTTGGGACTATTTTTTTTATAGGAAAATTCTGTCTTTTAGAACAAGTTACAGGTTTTGATACTGGCTTAAAAATTGTAATGTTAGGAGTAATTCCTTTTGAAATGCTTCAGCAAGCAGTTTTTCCTACAATTTCAAGAACTAAAAATAAAAAATTACTTAAAAATTTGGTTTATGTATCCTTTATAGTTGGAGTGTTTATAGGTTCAATAATTTTTTTAATGGCAGATTATTTTATGGTCTGGTTTGGTGGAGAAGAAATGCTTCAGTTTGCACCATCTTTAAAATTATTAGCTATTCTTTCTCCTTTTGTTTCACTAACTTTTATTTTAGGAACATGTTCTTTGGTGGCTTTTGGATTTTATAGAGAATATAATTTTTCATTAATATTTACTTCAATTGTTTACATGCTAATTTTAATAGTTTTATATTTCACTGGTAAAATAAATTTTTGGAATTTAATTTACTTAAGAGTTTTTGGAGATGTATTAATGGCACTAATAAGGTTATTTTATTCATTCAAAAGAAAAACAATTATTGCATAAAAAATAAAGGTAGTTTGAAGAATTTTGTTTTTATATTATTTTTTGTCTTTACAGGGATTCAATTCTTTTTAGTTGATATAAATATTATAGCATTAGCTTTTTTCTTTTTAAATTATTTGCTATTAATGGTAATAATGTATTATCATTTTTTCTTAGAGAAGGAATATTCACCATTCATATCTGCATATTTAATTTTTAGTTTACTTTTTTTTGTAATAGCACCCTTAGCTCAAATTTCTAAAATTGACACAGTTTTGCCAAGGTATTTAAATTACTTGCCTTACCATTGGAAACAGACAATATTTGCTAACCTTTGTATTTTAATTTTTAATGTAGTATTTTTTATTAGTTATGTTTTTTTTAAAAAGTATAACAATAAAGTAAAGCCCTATAAAATCAGAAAAAGATTGCCTTTTGATATTTTAGTTATTTTAGTAATATGTGTTTTAATATTAATTTTTAACATTGATTTTATTCAACAAAAATTGATGACTCCTAATTGGAAGCTACAATTGGACAAGGCTAAATCTATAAAGATAATTATTTCTAAAGTATTGTTTTCAATCCCATTAGCAGGGATTGCTATGTGTGTTATGTATTTTAAAAAGAAAAATAATAAACCAATAAATTGGGTTGTTATTCTAGGTTCTTTAATAATTTTTCTTCTATTGATTTTAATCTTTAAAAATCCATTTATGGAAAAGAGATCTGGGTTAGGGCCAATTTATTTTAGTTTATTATTCCTTTTTGTACCGAAACTTTTAAATAATAATATTAAAACTACTTTAATCTTATATTTAAGTTTAATTATTGCAATGCCTATTTTAGCTGTTTTTACCCATATAAACTCATCATTTATAGAGGTTTTGAAAAATCCAAAAATCATTACAGGATCATTAAATAAAGACGTCTTATTAAGTAATTTTAATACCTTACATTTTGATGCCTATGCTAATTTTTTAGCAACTATAGAAAACGTGTCTTTTCATGGGTTTAGTATGGGTGAACAATTATCGAGTGCTTTGTTCTTCTCTGTTCCACGATCTATCTGGCCATCTAAACCTTTAACATCGGGTCAATTTTTGGGAAACTATTTGATTGAAGAACATGGTTTTTATTTTAATAACATTTCAAATCCTTTTGTTTCTGAAGCTTACTTGAATTTTGGTGTAATTGGCATTGTAATTTTTGCCATTATTTTGGCTTATTTTTTAACAAGAGCTTTGGTTTTTTTAAAGTCAGATGATTACTTAAAAAAAGTGCTTGCATTTTTTATTGCGATACACATGATTTACTTTTTAAGAGGTGATTTTACAAATGGATTTTCTCAATTAATTCTTGTTTCATTTGGCATTTATGTAATTCCAAAATCAATAAAGTATTTTTATCAAGGGACTAAATTATGGTAAGATTTTTTAAAGAGCTTAAATTAAAAGAGGTGCTTAGACTTTTATTTTTAAATTTATTTCTCTTTCCTATTTATCCTGATAATATTAAGCCAAGTTTAATAGTATTGTTTTTTATTGCGTCAATAATTTTTGCTTACAAAAATAACTCAATACCAAGCTTGTCAGATTATAAACATAAGAGACTTTTAATATTAAATTCTTCATTGTTTTTAGTTCTTTTTGTAAGTTTGGTTTACAGTGATAACCTGAAATTTGGGTTGAATTATATTCTCAGATTATCTCCTTTAATTATTTTCCCCATCTCTTTTTTTTTATTGAGGTCACATAAAGTGTTATTCAGTCAAAATACGTTTAAAAAAGCAAAATCTTTTTTTTATTTCAGTACATTACTACTGTTTATTAACATTTTCATATTATTTTATTTTGAGGGTTTTGTTACAAAGAATTATTTTCTTAATTATAGTTATCGTATTATTTTTCAATTAGGAAAATATTCTATGCATCCAATATATGCCTCTTTAATAATTTCTATTTCGTTAATATTCTCGATTAGTCTAATTAAGATAAAAAAGTATAAATGGTTTATTTTATTCGGTAATATGCTACTTATTGGGAACCTTATTTTGCTATCAAGGAAAAGTGCAATATTAATTATGAGTGCGTTCTTTTTTAGTTATATCTTTTTTAATAAAAAAATTCAACTAAAAAGGAAAGTTATATTTATTCTATTATCTTTTATCATAGGACTCAGTATCGTTAAATTTACCCCAGATATTTCTAATAGGTTTAAAGATATCAATCATTTATTCGATGCTACAAAAATTTCATCAACTAACATCAGGTTCAATTTAACCAATTTAGCAATCAAAGCAATTAAAGAAAAACCAATTTTTGGATATGGTGTTGGTGATACTAAAGATGTTTTGTCTATTTTAGAGCAAAATAATTTCGTATTTAAAAATAAATATTATAATTCTCATAATCAGTTTTTAGGTTTAACAATTTCTACTGGTTTCTTTGGCCTTTTAATTTTCATGAATTTTTTAATTAGAAATCTGAAGAATTCATTTTTGGTTAGTTTTGAACAATTTTCAGTTTTATTGTTTTTTACGGTATTAATGTTAATTGAAAATATACTCGACAGACAAAATGGAGTCATATATTTTGCATTGATAATAAATTATTTTTCCTTTTACAATCAAATTGATACCGAAAAATGAAAAGAATTATACTAATAGGACCATTTCCAGATCCTTTAACAGGCGTTTCTTTAGCAAATAAAGTGGTTAAAGAAATTTTAGAGGAATCAGAAGGTTTTAAAGTTGATTTTATAAACACATCCTTTCCTGTTTTTCAGGATAAAGTTGGGAGTTTTTCATTAAAAAAATTATTCTTTTTTTTAAAAATAAATTTAAAAGCATTACGTTTATTTAAAAATGATATTGTGTATATTACACCTGGTCAGACTTTTTTTGGGATTGCTAAATACATGTTATTTATTTTACTTTCAACGCTTTTAAATAAAGAATTAATAATACATGTGCATGGTAATTTTCTAGGTAAACAATATGATGAATTAAAAGGATTTAAAAAGAAGTTTTTTTACTATTTAATATCAAAGTTTACTAAAGGAATCGTCTTGTCGGAATCTTTAAAAAATAATTTATCACCATTTTTAGACACATCTAAAATATTTATTGTAGAAAATTTTGCAGAAGATTTTCTTTTTAAAGATCTTAAGAAGGATATAAATAGGAACCTTCAAATTGTTTATTTAAGTAATTTAATGGAAGAAAAAGGGATCTTATATTTACTAGATGCTTTAGCAGTTTTGGAAGAGAGAAATATTATTTATAAAGCTAAAATAGCAGGAAATATAGATGAATCTCTTAAAGAAAAGATCGTGACTAAAATTAATAAATTAGAAAACACCTCTTATCTAGGGATTGTCTATAAGAAAGAAAAAAAAGAATTGTTAGAATGGAGTAATATCTTTGTTTTACCAACTTTTTACAAGATGGAGGGACAGCCAATATCTATTTTAGAAGCTTTGGCTACCAAAAATGTTGTAATTGCCACGAATCATGCAGGAATAAAAGATGTGATAACATCAAATGTTAATGGTTATCTGGTTAAACCTAAAAGCGTAGAAAGTATAGTAGAACCTCTCCTTTTTTTAAAGGAGAATAGGGATAAAATTAAAGAAATTGCTGAATTAAATTTTGAGTATTTTATAAATAATTTTACAGTTCAAAAGTTTAAAAATAAAATTATAAAAATAATAAATGCAAGTACAAGAGTTAAATAAATCTAAATTACCAAAAAATTTCAGAGGAAGAAATGCTTTTGTCGTTCAGTTATGGTGGATTGTTCAATCTGTTTTTTTTAAAAATTCGCTTCAGTTTATGTATGGTTTTAGACGTTTTTTATTACGTTTGTTTGGAGCTAAAATAGGCAAAAAGGTAATTATTAGGCCATCAGTTAAAGTAACATATCCCTGGAAATTAAGTATTGGTGACTATAGTCAGATTGGTGATAATGTGGATTTATATACACTTGGTAATATTGACATAGGAAAAAACGTAGTAGTATCGCAAAGATCATACCTTTGCACTGGTTCTCACGATTATTTACAAAATGATTTCCCTATTTTTGCAAAAAAAATAACTATTGAAAATGAATGCTGGTTGGCTACAGATGTTTTTGTAGCTCCCGGTATTACAATTGGAAAAGGAACAGTAGTTGGTTCCAGAAGTAGTGTTTATAACAATTTACCTGCTAATAAAGTTTGTATAGGTAACCCAGCTAAAGTGAAAAGAGATAGAAAAAGTGAATAGTAAAAAAAATATATTAATAATTTCTCCATTTTTTTTTCCGGAGCCCATATCTACCGGAAAATTCAATTCCGATCTTGCTGTTGCTTTAAGCGACGGAGGACATAATGTTACGATATTATGCTTTCATCCGATTTATCCAGATTGGAAGGTGTCAAAAAGTAGTGAAAAGTTAAAAAATATTACCATTGTTAGAGGTGGAAGCAACCTTAAATTTTCAAAGAAAACAATTTTAAGAAGACTTGTATTAGAAGTCGGCTTTGCTTTTTTTGTTCTAAAAAATTTAAGAAGGTATAATAAAAAAATAGACCTTGTTATTCCTGTTTTTCCGCCAAGTTTTGCGTTTTATACGATTTTACCATTTCTTAGTAAAACCTCCAAAAAAGTAGGGATGATTCATGATTTACAAGAAATTTATTCATCTAATAAAAAGGGTGAAATAAATCGTATTGTAAAATTTGTAATTCATAAAATTGAAAAAAGATGCTTCAATAGCTGTGATAAATTAATTCTCTTATCCAATGAAATGAAAGAAACAGCTTTGAATCTTTATGGGTTGGATAATAGAAAATTGGAGATTCAATATCCATTTCATACAATAAAAAATGAAATCACTAATAATTTAAGTGAAATATTAAAAGCAGACGATATAAACATTGTGTATTCTGGAGCTTTAGGTGAGAAACAAAATCCAATAGAACTATATAATTTTTTTAAATTTGCATCTAAAAAAATTGATAACGTAGTTTTTCACTTTTTTTCTCAAGGATCCGTTTTTGATGATTTAAAAAAAGAGAATAAGAACTCACAAATTAAATTTCATAATTTAGTTTTAAGAGAAAATTTAGAAGAATTATATAGTCGATGTGACTTACAAATTATACCTCAATTACCAAATACATCCAAAGGGTCTTTGCCATCAAAGTTACCTAACTTATTAGCTTCAGGATGCAAGACTTTAATCATTACAGATAAAGAGAGTGAAATAGAGTTATTGTTTAATTTACAAAATATTGGAACAGTAATAAATTCTTGGGATTTTACAATCATTTTAAAAACTATTCAAAGTATTTTATCTAAAGATATAGATGTTGTTTTTCAAAAAGATATAGCAAAAGAATTATTCACTATTGATAAAATGATTAATAAAATTTTAAATTAAAACAACCTATATTTGCCGTAAAAAAAATAATATTGAATAAAAGATACTCATATTTAATAAAACCATTACAGATTTTTTTGGATGTTTTTATTCTTAATTTTATTACTTACATATTATATGATAAAGAGTATTTATATTTTGGATTATATATTACTTTATTTTGGCTTTTTGAAAGTTATTTCTTTGGTTTCTATAATGTATATAGATATACAAGACCTCTGAGGATATTGACTATTTTAGTTAAACAATTCTTAATTTTTATTCTTGGATATTTTGCCTATTTCGGTGTTTTTAGAGAAGGGATCGCAGTTCATAATCAGTTCTCAATTTTAATTTTTATTATTACAGGTATTTCTTTAATAAAGTTTTCATGGCTTTTCTTATTAAAAAGATACAGGTCATTGGGCAATAACGCTAGAACTACAGTTGTTGTTGGCTTCGATGGCTCTTCAAAAAATATTATTAAACTTTTTAAAAGTAAATCTAATTTAGGATATAAGTTCTTGGGTTTTTTTTCGAGTAAAATTTATAAGGACAATGATTATTTAGGATATATAGAAACTGTTTTCGCATATGCTACAAATAATATGGTTGATGAAATTTATTGTTCATTAACCTCTCTAAGTAAAGATCAAATAAATAAAATAAAAAAGTTTGCAATTGAAAAAGAGATTATTGTAAAGTTAATTCCAAATTCGAATGAGTTATACAGCAAAAATCAAAGTATAGAGTATTATGATGATGCTTTACTGGTTTTAAATGTCAAGAAATTACCATTTGAGTTTGCAGAAAATTTTTATGTCAAGAGAATTTTTGATATTGTATTTTCTTTATTCGTATGTATTTTTTTGCTTTCTTGGTTATGGCCACTTCTATGGATAGTAGTTAAGTTAGAATCAAAAGGGCCTTTACTTTTTAAGCAAAAAAGAGAAGGAATAAATGTAGAAAAGTTTGTTTGTTACAAATTTAGATCAATGAGAATGAATAACCTTTCTCATAAAGTTCATGCTACAAAAAATGATAATAGAGTAACTAAAATAGGTTCTTTTTTAAGAAAAACAAGCATGGATGAATTACCACAATTTATAAATGTTTTATTAGGAGACATGAGTGTAGTTGGTCCCAGACCTCATTTAGAAAGCCTGTCTTTAGAATATCAAAAAGATGTTAAGGATTATCTAAAAAGACATATTGTAAAACCAGGGATTACTGGTTTAGCACAAATAAGTGGTTATAGAGGAGAAGTAAAAAAGAAGTCGGATATTAAAAATCGAGTGCGTTTAGATATTTTTTATATAGAAAACTGGTCTTTTTTGTTAGATCTTAAGATTATTATTAAAACCGTTTTAAATGTTTTTAAGGGAGATGAAAAAGCATATTAAGTAGAATGAAAGAGAAATTAGATATTACAGCATCTATCGTGCTATATAATGAAAATTTAGAGGAACTTACAAAAACTGTAAACTGTTTCTTAAGAGTGCCTTTGAAAAAGAGACTTTTCTTAATAGATAACACCCAAAACAAGCTTTTTCAAAATATTTTTAAAAAACAAGAAATAGAGTATATAGCAGTTGGTAAGAATATTGGTTTTGGAGCAGGTCATAATATGGTTAAAGATAGAATTAGTAATAACTCTAACTTTCATTTAATATTAAATCCAGATGTTAATTTTCAGGAAGCAGTTATACCCAATTTGATTATAGAATTAAAGAAAGATGAAAATGTTTCAATGATAGCTCCAAAAGTTTTGTTCCCAAACGGAGATCACCAATATTCTTGCAGAAGATATCCACTTCTTTCAGAGTTATTTGCTAGAAGATTTACCTTTATGAAGCCAATTTTTAAATCAACAGTTTATAAAGGTCAGTACAAAGATAAAGACTTAAATAATTCTTTTTTTGCAGAATTTATTACTGGCTGTTTTCATTTATATAAAACCAATGATTTTTTAAAATTAGAAGGTTTTGATGAGCGTTATTTTTTATACATGGAAGATGTTGATATTTGTAGAAAAATAGATAATTTAGGAAAAAAGAAAATATATTATCCAAAAGAAGAAATAACGCATGTATTAAAAAAAGGATCATCAAAAAGTATGAAATTATTTTTTAGACATACCTTATCTGCTATTAAATATTTTTTAAAATGGTAATTCTAGCTTAAAATTAGCTTTATATTGTAAAAATGAAGAGTTTATAGAGATGTCATTCTTAAGAAAATGAAAATCCAAAGATTTTAAAATATATTTGCAATCACAACAATACAACAAACATGAATGTACTTATTTTAGGTTCTGGAGGTAGAGAACATGCTTTTGCATTAAAGTTATCTCAAAGCAATAAAATCAAGCAACTTTTTGTCGCTCCTGGAAATGCAGGAACACATAAAATAGCTGCCAATATTAGCATAAATCCAACAGATTTTCAAGCAGTAAAAAATACAGTTTTAGAGAATAATATTCAAATGGTTGTTGTAGGCCCAGAAGCACCTTTGGTAGAGGGAATTCATGATTTCTTTCTAGCGGATGCTGATTTGAAGAAGATACCAGTTATTGGCCCTAAAAAAGATGGAGCGTTATTAGAGGGAAGTAAAGATTTTTCTAAACAATTTATGCAAAAGCATGGCGTTCCTACTGCCAAATATCAATCATTTACCAAAGAAAATTTAGAAGAAGGTTTTGCTTTCTTAGAAACTTTAGAGCCTCCTTTTGTTCTAAAAGCAGATGGTTTAGCAGCAGGGAAAGGAGTATTAATTTTAAACTCTTTAGAAGAAGCTAAAAAAGAGCTTGAAGAAATGGTTGCCAACCAAAAATTCGGAGAAGCATCATCTACTGTTGTTATTGAGGAGTTTTTAAAAGGAATTGAATTGTCCGTTTTTGTGTTAACAGATGGTAAAAACTATAAAATTTTACCTTCAGCAAAAGATTACAAAAGAATTGGTGAAGGAGATACAGGCTTAAATACAGGCGGCATGGGGGCAATTTCTCCAGTACCCTTTGCAGATGAAGCTTTTTTAAATAAGGTAGAAGAATTGGTAGTGAAACCGACAATTAAGGGGCTGCAAAAAGACGGAATTGATTATAGAGGTTTTATTTTTATTGGATTGATGAATGACAATGGAAATCCTTCTGTGGTTGAATATAATGTGAGAATGGGAGACCCTGAAACAGAAGTTGTTTTGCCAAGAATAGCCTCAGATTTATTTGATTTATTCGAAGGTGTTGCCAATCAGACTTTAGATAAAAAATCGTTTTCAGTAATAGAAAAAACTGCGGCAACCGTGATGTTAGTTTCTGGAGGATACCCTGAATCTTATGAAAAAAATAAAGAAATTACTGGTTTTGATGCTGTAGAAGAATCCATTGTTTTTCATGCAGGAACAGCATTTAAAGAAAACAAAGTAGTTTCTAATGGAGGTAGAGTAATGGCGGTTACTTCTTTTGGAGACACCATAGAAGAAGCTTTAGAAAAATCGTACAAAAGTATTGATGCAATTCATTTTGATAAAATGAATTATAGAAAAGATATTGGTTTTGATTTAGTGTAGCCTTAAAGATTACCTTGCTTTTTCAAGAGTAAAAGAAAATTCTGAACCTTCGCCATACGTGCTTTTTAGCAAGATGTTTTCATCATGTGCTTCAACAATGTGCTTCACAATAGAAAGCCCTAAACCAGAGCCCCCTTGTTCACGAGACCTACTTTGATCTACTCTGTAGAAGCGTTCAAATAAACGTGAAATGTGTTCTTTTTCGATTCCTTCTCCATTATCAATAATTTTAATAATAAATTTTGTGTCATTGTAATTTTCAACGCCAACAATGGTCGTGCCATTGGGTTTTCCATATTTAATAGAGTTTACAATGAGATTTATAAGAACTTGTTCAATTTTTTCAATATCACCTTTTACAAAAACTGGAAACTCATAAATTTTATCAAATTGTAGGGTAAGGTTTCTCTTTTTTGCTTTCATTTCAAGCAAATCAAATACATTTTGAATCAGTTCAAGCATATTAAATACATCAATATTTAGCTTTAGGCCATCATTTTCCAATTTGGCAATCATATCTAAATCTTTGATAACAGCAACCAGCCTTTCTGCACCTTTATTCGCTCTTTCTAAATACTTCATCCGTATTTCCTTATCATTTACAGCGCCTTCCATTAAGGTAAGAATGTAGCCTTGGACTGTAAAAAGAGGAGTTTTTAATTCATGAGCAACATTTCCTAAAAAATCGCGCCTAAAAGAATCTCTTTCTGTTAAATTTTTAATTTCTAAACGTTTCCCTTCTACAAACTTTTGCATGCTTTTAGAGAGTTTTTCTATATCCGTGGTTGTAGATTCTCTTTTAAGATCATTTACATCTAAAATAGAAACATCTTCATATATTTTTTTTAAACGTCTGTAAATAAAGTGTTCAGCTCTATATTGAATAATGAAAAAAGAAATTAAAAAAAGTACGAGTATAGCTATTACAATACTATTAATACCAAATTGTTTGCTATACATAATATATGATATGCCGCCTATAGCCACAGAAAGTAGCGTTAAATAAATAGCCGACCAAAGGGCATACGAGTAAGTTTTTTTTAGTTTCAAAAAAAGTAGGTATTTAATATCTAAATCTAGAATTTAGAAAAAATTTATGTTTCAGATGTTTCTAGTACAAATTTATAACCAACACCTTTTACTGTTTTAAAATGATCATCACCTATTTTTTCGCGAAGTTTTCTAATATGTACATCTATCGTTCTGCCGCCAACAACAACTTCATTTCCCCAAACAGTATCCAAAATAACTTCTCTTTTAAATACTTTTCCTGGTTTTGAAGTTAGCAAAGAAAAGAGTTCAAATTCTTTTCTAGGAAGAGAAATCTTTTTCTCGGCTTTATAAACAACATAGGCATCTCTATCAATAACAATATCTCCTATTTTATAAGATTCTTCAGTGTCTTTTTCGTTTTTTAATCTTCGTAACAACGATTTTATTTTACTTACCAGTACTTTTGGTTTAATAGGTTTTGTAATATAATCATCAGCACCCGCTTCAAATCCTGCAACTTGCGAATAGTCTTCACCTCTGGCAGTTAAAAAAGAGATAATAACGTTTTCGAGTGATTTTATTTTTCTGATTTTTTCACACGCTTCTATTCCATCCATTTCGGGCATCATAATATCTAATAAAATTAAATGCGGAATATTTTTTTTAGCAGATTTTATGGCTTCTTGCCCATTGGAAGCTGTAAATACTTGATACCCTTCATT
>Ga0209304_1000048_pt1 | contig 77432 bp, 82 predicted proteins | sample COGITO_mtgs_1004_4_FD_184789 | JGI IMG/M metagenome (GOLD analysis project Ga0209304, IMG submission 184789) | Pelagic marine microbial communities from North Sea - COGITO_mtgs_100423 (SPAdes) (version 2) | ecosystem: Environmental > Aquatic > Marine > Epipelagic ...
GGTCTTGGACGTAAGGCGGTGATCGAGGTGTTGATTAACACCCCTCTGGTATCGGATCACATCCGCAAGGGTGATGTTCATCTGTTAAAAGACCTGATGGCCAAATCTCCCGAGCTAGGCATGCAAACCTTTGATCAGGCACTGTTTAAAGGGTACAGTCGCGGGGAACTGACCTATGAGGATGCTCTGGCCCATGCCGATTCCGAAAACGATCTGCGTCTGATGATCAAACTGGATCAGGAAACCGACCCACATCATTTAAGCGGCCAAGCGGCCAAATTGAGTATTCAGGATTCAGATGACTATTAACAACAAGGCGCTACTGCGTGGCGCACTCCAGTCGCGCGCGCAATGTGCCGTTCACACCGACTGTGCGGTGACGCGACCATGAGCAACGCCTATACCCGACTCCAAAGCCCCTGTGTGAAGCTGTGCACGCTGGACGATGCAGACACCTGTCTCGGCTGCGGACGGTCATTGGCGGACATCAAGAACTGGTCCATTGTCAGTCCGGCAGAGCAACAACAGATCCTAGATCGGGCCGAGCATCGACTGATTACGATTCAACGCTGCTGAGCCGCGCTTGGATCCGCGCCCGCGCCTGGGCGAGTCGAGGTTGGTTGGGGTGCGTCTGCTGGGCCTGCTCAACGATGAGCAGCGCTTTGCGATCCTGGGCAACCGACTCCAGAATGCCCACCTTTTCCAGGATCAGGCTAATCTGATCCTTACGTTGTCGGTTGGCCATGCGCCTGCCGACCATGCGCAAATAGTAAATAAACACCACGACCAGCATGACCAGTCCGACGCCACCTAATTCCATCTGAGCTCCCCTTTATCTATACCCACTGCCCAGAGTATAAACCATGGCCCTGATGTGATGTATCGGCAAGCTTGCCTTTACGGCAAAATACCCGCTATGGTCTATCGATCAGTACAGGAGTAGGCGAGTATGGAATTTGATTTCATCATTGTTGGCGGCGGTTCAGCCGGAGCGGTGTTGGCCAATCGACTGAGCGAGGATCCGCAGGTGAGTGTTGCCCTGGTGGAATTTGGTGCCACCGACCGTTCTATGGCGATCCATATGCCCTTCGGCATGATTGTTACGGTGCCCACGCCTTATCTCAACTATGCCTACAAGACCATCCCCCAACCCGGCCTCGGCAACCGACGCGGTTACCAGCCACGGGGCAAAACCCTGGGCGGTTCCAGTGCCATTAACGCGATGATTTATGTGCGCGGCCATCAGCAGGATTATGACGATTGGGCCGCGCTGGGTAATGCCGGCTGGTCTTGGTTAGATGTCCTCCCCTACTTTAAAAAATCCGAACACAACGAACGACTCCAGGGCCCACTGCACGGCCAAGGTGGGCCCCTGAATGTCGCCGACCTGACCAGCCCAGCGGGTGCCCGAACGGCCTTTGTAGCGGCCGGCCGTGCTGCCGGTTTTAAGGAAAACAGCGATTTTAATGGTAGCGATCAGGAAGGCGTCGGTAGCTATCAGGTGACCCAACAGAACGGTCGGCGCTGCAGCAGTGCCACGGCCTATTTACACCCGGCGTTGGCACGACCCAATCTAACGGTGTTGACCCAAGCACGCGTCTTGCGCTTGTTGACCGTGGCGAAACAGTGCCGAGGGGTAGAGCTGTTAATCGGCGGGCAGCGCCAGAGCCTGAACTGCCGGCGCGAGGTTATTCTCAGCGCCGGTACCTTTAACAGCCCGCAGCTGTTGCTCTTATCGGGTATCGGGCCGGCCGAGCACTTGGCCAGTCACGGCATTGCTGTGGTGCATGAGCTGCCCGGCGTAGGGCAGAATTTGGTCGATCATCCGGACTTTGTAACCAGCTATCGTGCGCTACTGCGTGACGTATTGGGCGCGTCGCCGATCGGTATCTGGCACCTGTTGCGTGATGTCTGGCGTTTTAGCCGGGGCAACCCGAACAGCCTGATGAGCACCAATGGCGCCGAAGCCGGTGGCTTTTTAAAGACCGATCCGAGTCTCGATCGACCCGATATTCAACTTCATTTTGTCGTCGGGATACTGCAAAACCACGCTCGTAGCCTGTCGCCTTACCATGGGGTCAGCTGTCACGCCTGTGTGCTGCGCCCGACCAGTCGCGGCTGGGTGCAGCTGGCCTCGGCCAATCCGCTGGACGCGCCCTTGATTCATCCCAACTTTCTTGCCACCGAGGCTGACGTTGCCGCGTTGCTGCGCGGCGTACGCTTAATGCAGCGGATCATGGCGGCGGCGCCGCTGGGGCAATATGCGGCCACGGAAATGCAGCCAACCCACGCCCTGACCGATGCGCAACTGATCGCCGAGATCCGCCGCCGAGCCGATACGGTCTATCATCCGGTGGGCACTTGCCGCATGGGCCAGGACCGTTTGGCGGTGGTCGATGCACAACTGCGCGTTCAGGGTATGACCGGATTGCGCGTGGTCGACGCCTCGGTGATGCCAACCCTAATCGGTGGCAATACCAGCGCACCGACCATTATGATCGCTGAAAAGGCGGCCGATCTGATCAAGGCGAGCTATGCGAACTAGTCATTAGTCGACTTAGTCAGAGCAAACGGCCGCTTTTGCACATCGTCGTGCCGAGCTAAAGGCAGAATTGCGTATCCCAGGTTTGATTCTGGAACTGCATCATCAGGCTATTCCCCACTTGCAACCTGACCTCGGCGCGCACCCGAAAGCCGGAGGTGTCTAGCTGAAACTGCACCGAATCGCTCGCAGCGAGTTTGTCGATTTTAAAGGGCGGGGTCCAGATGGGTTGATAGCGCTCCTCCAAGGTCAGGGTGATCGGAATGATGCCATTTAGATCCGCCTCCGCCGCATTGTTCACCCGTTTCATGATATCCCCTAGCTTCACCGTCAAGGTCGTCGCTCGATCGGTGATTTTTTGCGCGCTGCTGTAATCGGTGTTGCCACAGCGTCCGGAGGCTATTAAATAGCGCTCGTCACCGGCTGACTCGGTTAGATTTAAGGTGATGACATCATCCTTAAAAAAAGTCTGACCGTCGAAACTATTATCCTCGGATATGCGCACGGCGGCGATAAGGGGCAAGCTTTGGCGGCCTACCGTATCAACCTGCAGATCGGTGATCAGGCCTGAGTCTCTGGACCGCAAACCATAGCGGCCTCTTTGATTGCTGGCGATCAGCGCCTCGGTCGACCCATCGGCATAGGCCACGGAGATTTGGGCACCGTTCATCCGCACCGGTTGGGCCCAAAGCCCTCGAGTTAAAAAGACATCCAGTTCGCTCAGTGACGCGCCCTGATTCAATCGAACTTTGATATCGAGCTGATCCGGGTCGACATCCTGAATATTAATTGCAGCACAGCCGCTCAGGCCAGCAAGGCCAAGAAGGGCGAAAAAAGCGAGCCGAGCCAAGTTGCCGCACTGTGCCAACGATGAGTCTGTCATGAAATCGATCCTGTTCCGGGGTAGCTTGACCCATTAAGGCCGGCCAGTGGGCCAACCGATTACTGGGACTGCAGGCCCTAGGGCAAAAGTCCGTTGCCGCCGAGTCAGGGCGACGCGCGGTGTAGGCGCGAAATATCTATCCTATTCTAGAGTATTATTGGCCGATCAACAGTGTCTTTAGCAGACCGGGCCGCTGACATGCTAATTAGATAATCAATTTGCTTAATTGTATTTCACCAACAGTCGTTTAGCATTGTTCGAAAATAATTTAGCCATTACGAGGTAGAGCTGGTGCAGCAACTAATCATCAATGGCGACCTGGGTGGACCCACCTTCATTTTTGCCCATGGCGCCGGGGCGGGTATGGATTCTGAGTTTATGAATCGGGTCGCGACCGGTCTGGCCGAGCGCGGCATTCGCGTCGTGCGGTTTGAATTTCCCTATATGCAGAAAAAGCGCGACACCGGCAAGCGGCGACCACCCGATCGACAACCCAAGCTGCTCGACCACTTCAAACAGGTCATTGAGCAGGTCAACCTGTCTCGGGTTATCATTGGCGGTAAGTCGATGGGTGGACGGATGGCCACGGTACTGGCTGCAGAGCAGTCCTATGCCGGGGTGGTGGTGCTCGGGTATCCATTTCATGCTTTGGGCAAGCCGGAAAAGGTCCGGGTGGATCACTTTCAGACCGTTGAATCTCCGGTATTGATTTGCCAAGGCGAGCGCGATTCGATGGGCAATCGCGCCGATGTCGCGCAATATCGTTTGCCGAGCAATGTGCACATCGATTGGTTTACCGATGGTGACCATGATCTCAAGCCACGTAAAGCCAGTGGCTGCACGCACACGGCGCATTTGGACAACGCCATCGAACGAACCAGTCGATTCATTCATCAGATGGCAGCACGCTAACAGAGAGCTAATTGGGGTGGGCTCTAATGGGGCCTTATCCTATACTGATCGTCAAATCTAACTTTTACCAAAGGTGACTGCGTGCTCCGTTATAAAATAATACCGGTAACAGCCTTTCAACAAAATTGCTCGCTTGTGTGGTGTGACCAGAGCCGGGAAGCGGTGCTCATTGACGCCGGTGGTGATGTCAGCGTGCTGCGGCACCAAGTCGAGGCGTTAGGGTTAACGCTGACCGCAATCTGGTTAACCCATGGCCATCTGGATCACGCCGGTGGCGCGCAGGACCTGCGCGAGCAGCTCGGTTTGCCAGTCATTGGACCGGCCCAGGCCGATGATTTTTGGCTTGCGGGCATAGAAGCACAGAGCCGCAGCTACGGCCTGACCGGTCTGCGCAATGTGTTACCCGACAGCTGGTTGAACGATGGCGATACAGTTCAGGTCGGAGCGGAGAGCCTAGCGGTCATTTCGGCGCCAGGGCATACGCCGGGCCACGTCATCTTTTATCATGCCAAGCAGCAGCTGGCTTGGGTGGGCGATGTTATCTTTGCCGGATCAATTGGCCGGACCGACTTCCCCAAGGGCGATCACGCGACCCTTATTGCCTCCATTACCGAAAAGCTTTGGCCGCTGGGCGATGATGTGAACTTTATTCCCGGCCACGGTCCTGAGTCGACCTTCGGAGTTGAGCGCAAGACCAACCCCTTTGTCGCCGATTATAAGTTTGGCTAAGGTTTTTCGCTCAAGCCGCTGGCATCATGATCCCTCCCGAGCCCTCTCGGGCGGCTATAGCAATGGGCTGGCCAGTTGCGCCAAGCTCTCCGCTACACGCTGGTACACGGGCCGCTGATGCCAGTCGCTGAGCAGCAGTTGTTCGGAGCGGCGACAGTAACCGTCGGTAATGGCGCGCACCTGTTCGCAGAAGGCGACATCGTCGACCACCAGAGTGGCTTCAAAGTTGAGCCAGATAGAGCGCATGTCGAGATTAACCGAGCCGATCAAGACCAGGTGATCGTCCACGATCACCGTTTTGGTGTGCAGCAGGCCATCGGTAAAGCGTCGGATCACGACCCCCGCCAACAATAGTTCCTGATAAAAAGATCGCCCGGCATATTGGGCCAACTTACTGTTGTTTTTACGGGGTACGATGACGGTCACATCGAGCCCGCGCTTGCCCGCCGATTTAAGGGCCTGCAGCAACGACTCATCAGGTACAAAGTAGGGTGTGGTGAGCACGATTCGTTGGCGGGCATTGTGGATCGCAGTGAGCAATACCTGGAGCAGTATTTCCTCATCCAGGGCGGGGCCGCTCGGCAATAATTGCATCAGGTTCGCGTGGCGCTCAGCAAAAGTGGGGTTGGCTAAGCTATCCGCTAGGCGCACACCGGTTTCCATTTCCCAGTCAAAAACCAGCGTGCCTTGCACGAGCTTGGCGATATCGCCTTGAATTTTAACCATGATATCAACCCACGAACCGACTCCCATATGCGCATTAAAGAACGCGGGGTCGGCCAGGTTCATCGATCCGGTATAGGCAATGCGATTATCGATGGCGATCAATTTCCGATGCTGACGCAGGTCCTGACGACGCAGGCTCATACGCAAGACATTGGCGTAGAGCACTTCCAGTACCTGTACCCCCGCTCGGATCAAACGCTGGCAGCGCTGGCTGCGCAAAAACCGGTGCGAGCCAACGCTATCGAGCATCAGATGGACCTGGACGCCGCGTTGTGACGCGGCAGCCAAGGCGGCCAGGATATTCACCACCTGGCCCTGGTCGTCAAGAATATAGAACTCGAGGAATATGACGGTCTGGGCTTGGTCAATGTCGACTTTCAGGCTCTCAAACAATCCGTCGGCGGCATCGAATAGGGCCCATTGGCTGCAGGACAGGGCGGGCATGCCAATACTGCTGCGAGTCAGTTCCATCACCGGGCCGAGGGACTGCTGGGGCGGGAGCAGGGCGCGTTGTGTCGATAGGATGCGTTGTAACCAAAGCGAATAGAATTGGTACTGTCGCTTGGCCCGCTCGGCGCGCATGCGGCCGAGGTAATGTTCACCTAGGAGCAAATAGCAGAAGATGCCAAGTATCGGCAGAGTATAGACCAACAAGAGCCAAGCTAAAGTGCTGCCGAGGGGTCGGCGTTTTAGAAGAATACGCAGACTCAGTGCCACCAGTGCGGTGACGTATACGAGCAAGCCGAGTGACCCCAGCCAATCCCATCTCATCGTGACCCATATCCCTAGGGACGTAACCGTTAGTTTAGCGTGCAAGTCAGGGCGTAAAAGACATTTGTCTGATCACAGCTGCGCCGCAGTAGTACCCAACCATAAGAGCCTGGGCCAATCCGTCACAGGCGAACCCAGGCAGGCTTTAATGATAGCAATAGACCCAGCCGCATGCCTGATTTTATCGGATTAGAGGCGTCAAAGGAGGGCATATTTTTTAAGGAATTAGCCTCAAATTGCCCTGAAATCGGCTGTAAGTGATTGTTTTGCAGGGTCTTTATTTAACTTCACGGGTGCATTGACTCTGCTGCTCAGTATACATACAATACGCGTCCCTCAAATTTGGGGGTATTAACGCTGTTTAACAATCTTGGAGCTTTGGTCACATGCAGAACCAAAAGATCAGAATTCGCTTGAAAGCTTTCGATCATCGTTTGATTGATGCGTCGACTCAAGAAATTGTCGACACGGCGAAGCGTACAGGCGCGCAGGTGCGTGGACCTATTCCACTCCCTACACGTAAAGAGCGCTTCACTGTGCTGGTCTCTCCACACGTGAACAAGGATGCGCGTGATCAGTACGAAATTCGTACTCACAAGCGCATGCTCGATATTGTCGAACCAACCGAGAAAACAGTGGATGCACTGCGGAAGTTGGATTTGGCAGCTGGTGTGGATATTCAAATTAGTCTCGGCTGATTTCAAGTAAAAAGTAGATATCTCTACTGTAACGGCTCTTTACTGTCGAAAGGCGGTCCGGAGCGGCCATAGCGGGTTTTAGCCCCGTACATAGAGGAAATAAAGATGTCAATTGGTTTGATTGGCCGAAAAGCGGGTATGACTCGTGTCTTCACTGAAGAAGGCAGTTCCATACCAGTCACGGTCGTAGAAGTTAAGCCTAATCGTATTTCACAGATTAAATCTGTCGAAGTCGATGGCTATGTCGCTCTCCAGCTCACCGCTGGCACGAAGCGTACAAATCAGATTAGCAAAGCAGAGGCAGGTCATTTTGCGAAGTCTAATGTTGAGATGGGTGTACTGACACGCGAATTCACAGTTGCAGATGCTTCCGAATACGAAGCGGGTAAAGAGCTAACTGTTGAATTGTTTACCGCGGGTCAAAAAGTTGATGTGACCGGAACCTCCAAGGGTAAAGGCTTCGCTGGTGCGATTAAGCGCCACAACTTTAGTATGCAAGACGCCACTCACGGTAACTCCCTTTCTCACCGCGCGCCCGGTTCTATCGGTCAGTGCCAGACGCCTGGTCGGGTCTGGAAAGGTAAGAAAATGGCAGGTCACATGGGTGCTGAGCGTTCAACAACTCAATCTTTAGAAGTCGTCCGTGTCGATGTCGAGCGCAATTTGCTGCTCATCAAGGGTGCTGTTCCAGGTGCAACTGGTTCACACGTTTTCGTTCAACCTGCGGTTAAGAGCTGAGAGAGGTAGCAATGGATATTCAAGTTGCTGGCAATGCTAGCGCCAAGGTTGAGTTAAACGAAGCAACCTTCGGTAACGAATTTAATGAAGCATTAGTACATCAGGTCGTCACAGCGTTTTTAGCCGGTGCCCGTCAAGGCACAGTCGGTACTAAAACTCGCTCTGAAGTTGCTGGTGGCGGTGCTAAGCCCTGGCGTCAGAAGGGTACAGGCCGCGCGCGCGCCGGTACTATTCGTTCGCCTATATGGGTTGGTGGCGGTCATACGTTCGCCAGAAAATCACAAGACTGGTCGCAGAAAGTTAACCGCAAAATGTATCGCGGTGCTATGAAGTCGATCTTGTCTGAGTTGGTTCGTCAAGAGCGTTTAATTGTAGTGGCCGATATGAATTTCGATCAGCCTAAAACAAAAGCGTTTTTGGCAAAAATGAAAGAACTCGATGTCACAAGTGCATTGATTATTGCTGACGAAGTTGATCAGAATCTATATCTGTCTTCACGTAACGTTCCACACGTTGAAGTAAGCGATGTCGCCGGGCTTAACCCAGTGAATCTCGTAGCTTATGATAAGGTTGTGATCACTGTTGCGGCGATTGAGAAGCTTCAGGAGGTGTTCGCATGAACCAGGAACGTGTCTATCAAGTCGTTTTCGGTCCTCACATCTCGGAAAAGGCAACAATCGTAGCGGAAGGTAATAGTCAGTACGTATTTCGTGTGGCTAACGATGCTTCTAAACTTGAAATTAAAAAAGCTGTAGAGCAGCTTTTTGAAGTGAAAGTTGATTGTGTCCGTACTCTTATACAAAAGGGTAAAACCAAGCGCACACAACGAGGTGTCGGCAAGCGTAATGACATCAAGAAAGCTTACGTTCGTCTAGCTGCAGGTCAGGAAATTGATTTCCTGGCAGCAGAATAAGGTAGGGGTCTCGAGCAATGGCAATAGTCAAAGCAAAACCGACGTCCCCCGGACGTCGTCACCTCACTAAGGTTGTTGGAGCTGAGTTGCACAAAGGTGCGCCTCACGCAGCCCTTCTTGAGAAGAAGTCCAAATCCGGTGGTCGTAATAACAACGGTCGCATTACGACTCGTCACATTGGTGGCGGTCATAAGCAGCACTATCGTTTAGTTGATTTCAAACGCAACAAAGATGGCATTGTCGCAAATGTTGAACGTCTGGAATACGATCCAAACCGTACCGCACACATCGCATTGGTTTGCTATTTAGATGGTGAGCGTCGCTATATCTTGGCACCAACTGGCTTAAAAGCTGGTGACAAGATAGTTTCTGGTGAACACGCTCCGATCAAAATTGGTAACTCCATGCCGTTGCGCAGTATTCCGGTCGGTTCGGTCATCCATAACGTTGAGATGAAGCCAGGTAAAGGCGGGCAGATGGCTCGTTCAGCCGGTACATCGATTCAGTTGGTTGCCCGTGAAGGTACCTACGCTACCTTACGTCTTCGCTCTGGCGAAATGCGTAAAGTGCTTGCTGACTGCCGCGCTACGTTAGGCGAAGTGAGCAACTCAGAACACAGCTTACGCCAACTCGGCAAAGCAGGTGCTTCTCGCTGGCGCGGTATACGTCCAACGGTCCGTGGTGTTGCCATGAACCCGGTGGATCACCCGCACGGTGGTGGTGAAGGTCGTACTTCTGGTGGCCGACACCCAGTTACTCCTTGGGGCGTTCCGACCAAGGGTTACAAAACACGCTCGAACAAGCGTACAGACAAGTATATTGTCCGTCGTCGTTCTAAGTAATTATTTAAGAGGAAAAGGCTGTGCCACGTTCACTTAAGAAAGGTCCATTTGTCGACCTGCACTTGATGAAAAAGGTAGAGGCTGCACTGGAAGCGGGCGAAAAACGACCAATTAAGACTTGGTCGCGTCGCTCCACAATCTTCCCAGATTTTGTTGGGTTGACCTTTGCAGTCCATAATGGCCGTCAACATGTACCGGTGTTTGTTACCGAAGATATGGTCGGTCACAAATTGGGCGAGTTTGCATTAACTCGCACTTTCAAAGGTCATGCTGCGGACAAAAAGGCTAAGCGCTAAGGGGCGGATATGATGGAAACACAAGCTGTATTACGCGGTGCACGTCTGTCTGCTCAGAAAGGCCGTCTAATCGCGGGCTTGATTCGCGGTAAGTCGGTTGCTGAAGCTTTGGACATATTAACGTTCTGCCCTAAAAAAGGCGCAGAGCTAGTTAAGAAGGTTTTAGAGTCTGCAATTGCAAACGCTGAGCATAACAATGGTGCGGACGTAGATGAACTCGCAGTTACAACGGTCTTCATTGATGAAGGCGTGACGATGAAGCGAATTAGCCCACGTGCGAAGGGCCGAGCGGATCGTATCTTAAAACGTACGAGCCATATTACGGTCAAAGTTGCCGAGCTGAATTAAGAGGAGACATTCTAATGGGTCAAAAGGTTCATCCGACTGGTATCCGTCTCGGCATCACCAAAGACCATAATTCGGTCTGGTATGCAGGTTCAGATACCTATTCTGAGAAGCTGCTGAACGACATTAAAGTTCGTCGCTACTTAGAAAAGAAATTAGAGAAGGCTTCTGTTAGCAAGATCGTTATTGAACGACCTGCGCAGAACGCGAAAATCTTCATTCATACCGCTCGACCAGGTATTGTCATCGGTAAGAAAGGTGAAGATGTTGAAGTGCTGCGTCAAGAATTGACCAAAATGATGGGCATTCCTGTACACATCAACATCGAAGAGATTCGCAAGCCCGACTTAGACGGTAAATTGGTTGCTCAGTCAATCGCTAGCCAATTGGAACGACGCGTTATGTTTCGTCGTGCCATGAAGCGTGCGATGCAGAATGCAATGCGTTCGGGTGCTCAAGGTATCCGTGTTCAGGTAAGTGGTCGCTTAGGCGGCGCTGAAATCGCTCGTAATGAGTGGTACCTGGAAGGTCGCGTGCCATTGCACACTCTGCGTGCCGATATCGATTACTCGACTGCCGAAGCGCACACTACTTATGGTGTGATTGGCGTAAAAGTTTGGATTTTCAAAGGTGAAATTTTGGGTGGCATAGAAACTGTTCGTGCTCAAGCCAAAAGTCAGCCTAAGAAAGCCGTTAAGCGATAAGGGGTACGTAGATGTTACAACCAAAACGTACAAAGTTTCGTAAGATGATGAAAGGCCGCAACCGCGGTCTGGCAGAACGTGGAAGTAAGGTAAGCTTCGGTGAGTACGCACTGAAGTCGGTCGGTCGTGGTCGACTTACTGCACGTCAAATCGAAGCGGGACGTCGAGCTATGACACGTCACGTTAAGCGGGGCGGTAAAATCTGGATTCGCGTATTCCCAGATAAGCCAATTACCAAGAAGCCTCTCGAGGTTCGTCAAGGTAAGGGTAAGGGTAACGTTGAGTACTGGGTTTGCCAGATTCAGCCCGGTAAAGTTCTTTTTGAAATGGCTGGTGTAACTGAAGAAATCGCACGCGAAGCGTTCCGCTTAGCAGCTGCGAAGATCCCAGTCCCAACTATTTTTGTTAAGCGACAGGTGATGTGATGAACGCTAAAGATCTTCGTGAAAAGTCAGTAGAAGAGCTTAAAGGCACTCTGTTGGACTTGCTGCGCGGTCAATTTAAATATCGCATGCAACGGGCGACGGGCCAATTGACCCAGAACCATTTGCTTAAGCAGGTCCGTAGGGACATTGCTCGCGTTAAAACTGTACTGAACGAGAAAGCAGGTGCCTGATATGTCTGAAACTACAGCTCGTACCGTAACTGGTCAAGTGGTCAGCTCTAAAGCTGACAAGACTGTCACTATATTGCTTGAACGCAAAGTGAAGCACCCGATTTACGGGAAATTCGTTAAGCGTTCAACCAAGCTACATGCTCATGATGAAAAGAATGAGTGTAGCCTGGGCGATACAGTAACAGTCGAAGAGTGCCGTCCTATGTCCAAGACTAAGACTTGGCGGTTGGTTCGTATTGATGAACGCGCAGTTCGCGTTTAATTCGGGAGTTTGAGAGATGATCCAAACAGAATCCGTATTGGACGTAGCTGACAACAGCGGTGCCAAACGTGTCCAATGCATTAAAGTTTTAGGTGGTTCACACCGTCGTTACGCCAACGTTGGCGACTTGATCAAGGTTTCTGTAAAAGAAGCCGTTCCTCGCGGAAAAGTGAAGAAAGGTCAAGTAATGAACGCGGTCGTAGTGCGCACTAAGAAAGGTGTTCGTCGTCCGGATGGCTCAATTATCCGTTTCGATGTGAACTCAGCGGTATTGTTAAACGCCAACCTGGCGCCGGTAGGTACTCGTATCTTCGGTCCAGTGACGCGTGAACTCCGTACTGAAAAATTCATGAAAATCATTTCCCTGGCACCGGAAGTACTATAAACCCCTTAGGGGGTTTTTTTACGAGACGGAAGCAGGAAGTAGAGACTATAAATGCGTAAATTGATTAAAGGCGACGAAGTCATCGTTATCGCCGGTAAAGACAAAGGCAAACGCGGCAAGATCTCTAAAGTGATCTTGGGTGACAAGAACGGCACTAAGTTTCTTATCACAGGTATTAACCTGAATAAGAAGCACGTCAAACCGAATCCCCAGGCAGGTGTTCAGGGTGGAATCGTTGAGCGTGAAGCGCCGATCCAAGCATCAAATGTTGCGATCTTCAACCCAGAAACCAGCAAGGGCGACCGAGTTGGTTTTGACGTTAAAGAAGATGGTAGCAAGGTCCGCGTTTTTAAATCCACGCACAAGGTTATTGGTGAATAAGGGGTACGACTATGTCTAGACTTAAAGCTCTATACAAAAGTGACGTTGTAGCCGCACTGCAAGCAGAGTTCGGATACGAGAACGTTATGCAAGTTCCTCGCGTCACCAAAGTAACCTTGAACATGGGTGTCGGTGAAGCGATTGGCGACAAAAAACAGATGGATAACGCTGTTCGAGATTTAGAAGCTATATCTGGTCAAAAGATAGTAGTGACTAACGCTCGTAAATCTGTTGCCGGATTCAAAATTCGTGAAGGTTGGCCAATCGGCGCCAAGGTTACCCTGCGCAAAGCGCGTATGTGGGAATTCCTAGACCGCCTGGTTGACATCTCTTTGCCGCGTGTACGTGACTTCCGGGGTATTAACCCCAAGTCATTTGATGGTCGTGGCAACTACAGCATGGGTGTTAAAGAGCAGATTATCTTTCCTGAGATTGAGTACGACAAGGTAGATAAATTGCGTGGTTTGGATATCACTATCACAACCAGTGCTCGCACCAATGATGAAGGCCTCGCTCTATTGAAAGCGCTGTCCTTTCCATTTAAAAGTTAAGGGGTAGGTACATGGCTAAAGAGAGTATGAAAGCTCGCGAAGCAAGGCGTGAAAAGACAGTTGCCAAATACGCGGTTAAACGCGCAGCACTGAAAGCAACTATCAAAGACCCAAGTACTTCCCCGGAAGATACCTGGACTGCACAAATTGCACTGCAAAAGCTTCCAAAAGACGCAAGTCCTGTTAGAATGCAGCGCCGTTGTCAGATGACGGGTCGACCACACGGCGTTTATCGCAAGTTTGGTCTTTCTCGAAACATGCTTCGTGAACAAGCCATGTTAGGCAATGTTCCGGGGCTTAAAAAAGCAAGTTGGTAAGCAAAACGGCCTGGGCTGGGGGTTTTATACTCCCAGCTACCGCGTTTTAGCTGAACTTAGAGGTTATATTCAAATGAGTATGCAAGATACGCTTGCGGATATGTTAACTCGTATTCGTAACGCCCAGCGTTCCGGCCATGCTGCTGTCGTAATGCCATCTTCTAAACAGAAGGTTGCAGTCGCGGAAGTATTGAAGCAAGAGGGTTTTATCGGTGTCTTCTCTGTAGAAGGTGAAGCCAAGCTGATACTAACCATCGAACTGAAATATTTCGAAGGCAGACCAGTCATAGAGTCAATCAAACGTGTTTCCCGTCCTGGCCTACGTCAATACTGTGGTTCACAGGATCTGCCTAATGTATCAGGCGGATTGGGTATCGCTATTATTTCCACTTCTAAGGGTGTCATGACTGACCGAGCAGCTCGTTCTGCTGGTGTCGGTGGCGAAATCCTTTGTGAAGTCTTCTAAGGAGTATATTAGCGATGTCTCGAATAGCAAAATCTCCTGTGACAATACCGTCCGGTGTTGAAGTTACGCTGACAAGTAATTCTATTACTGTCAAAAGCGGTGCGGGAACCTTAGTTCAGGCTCTGCACGCCTCCGTTGAAGTGAATCAAGAAGGCGAAGAACTGACCTTCTTACCACGTGACGGCGGCAAGATTGCTCACGCAATGTCAGGCACCATGCGTGCTCTGATCAATAACATGATGGTGGGTGTAACAACCGGCTTTGTGAAAAAACTTACGTTGATTGGTGTCGGTTACCGAGCTAAAGCCGGTGACAAGTCAGTTAACTTGACCTTAGGTTTTTCACATCCTGTCGACTACGTCCTACCTGTAGGTGTATCTGCCGAAACGCCGACCAACACGGAAATCGTGTTGAAAAGTGCCGACAAGCAGTTACTCGGACAAGCCGCCGCAGAAATCCGTGCGTTCCGTCCGCCAGAGCCTTATAAAGGCAAGGGTGTCCGCTACTCTGACGAATCCGTTCGTCGTAAAGAAGCTAAGAAAAAGTAAGGGCATAGGTTATGAGCGAAAAGAAAGTTTCCCGTTTACGCCGTGCTCGTCGAAGCCGCGTAAAAATTTCCGATCTGCGTGTGCATCGTTTGTGTGTCAGCCGCACAAACTTGCACATATACGCGCAGATTATTGCACCGAGTGGTAGTGAAGTTCTGGCCAATGCATCAACATTGGACGTGACTCTGCGCACCGGCGCAACAAGTAATGTCGAAGCCGCAGCCAAAGTTGGCGCTTTAATAGCAGAACGTGCTAAAGCAGCGGGTATCGAACAGGTAGCTTTTGATCGGTCAGGGTTTAAATACCATGGTCGAATTAAAGCATTAGCAGACGCGGCCCGTGAAGGCGGCCTGAAATTCTAAGGTGTGAATGATGGCGAATAATGATCAATCCCAAGCTGCCGGCGATCTGCTAGAAAAATTAGTTCAGGTCAACCGTGTCGCAAAAGTGGTTAAAGGTGGCCGTATCTTCGGTTTCACAGCTTTAACCGTCGTGGGTGATGGTAATGGTAAGGTCGGCTTTGGTCGCGGTAAGGCTAAAGAAGTTCCAGTTGCAATTCAGAAGGCCATGGACGCTGCTCGCAGAAACATGGTTGAAGTGAATATAGTCGACGGCACATTACAATATCCCGTAACAGCACGTCATGGCGGATCCAAGATCTTCATGAAACCTGCTACCGATGGTACTGGCGTAATCGCCGGCGGCGCAATGCGTGCCGTACTTGAAGTTGCTGGTGTTCATAATATCCTGGCGAAGTGTTATGGCTCGACCAACCCGGCTAACGTTGTTCGCGCAACTGTTAAGGGTCTGTCGATGATGCGTTCACCCGAAGACATCGCTGCTAAACGCGGTCTGTCTGTTGAAAAGTTACGAGGGTAAACCATGGCTAGCAAGACATTGAAAGTGCAATTAGTCCGTAGTCCCATTGGCGCCCAGCCTAAGCACCGGTTATCGGTAAAAGGCTTAGGTCTGAGCAAAATAAATCAAGTTCGTGAGCTGGAAGATACACCTTCAGTCCGCGGCATGATCAACAAAGTGCACTATCTTGTGCGCGTAGTTGAGGGGTAATAGGATGTTTTTAAATACATTAAGCCCGGCCGATGGTGCTAAAAAAGCTCCAAAACGTGTTGGCCGTGGTATCGGTTCTGGTCTGGGTAAGACCGCCGGTCGCGGACACAAAGGTTTGAAGTCTCGTTCAGGTGGTTCGGTTAAACCCGGCTTTGAAGGCGGTCAAATGCCATTGCAGCGTCGTCTGCCAAAGTTTGGTTTTAACTCGCGCAAAGCAGCTTATGTTGCTGAGATTCGGTTACACGAATTGACCATGGTTGAAGGCGATGTTGTGGACCTGAACGCGTTGAAAGATGCCGATTTAATTGGGCACAAGATTCTCCGCGCTCGCGTTATCCTTTCTGGTGAAATCAAGTCCGCTGTTACAGTGAAAGGCTTGAAAGTCACCAAGGGTGCAAAAGCAGCAATCGAAGCAGCAGGCGGCAAGGTAGAGGAATAGCACCTTATGACCAAACAAGGACTACCGTCAGGAACTAGTGGTGGTGGGTTGGGCGAGCTTTGGGCTCGCCTTCGTTTCGTTCTGCTGGCTTTGCTGGTATATCGAATCGGTGCCCACATCCCCGTACCTGGGATAAACCCGGAGCAGTTAGCGGCATTATTCGAGCGTAACCAAGATACCATTTTGAGCATGATCAATATGTTTTCTGGTGGCTCGCTTGAGCGTATGAGTATCTTCGCATTAGGCATTATGCCCTATATTAGCGCGTCGATTATCATGCAGCTGCTAACTGTCGTAAGCCCACAGCTTGAGCAGTTGAAGAAAGAGGGTGAATCAGGACGTCGTAAGATGTCTCAGTACACTCGTTACTTTACTCTGGTGCTGGCATTGGTTCAGTCCTTTGCTATATCAGCGGGACTAGCGAGCCAAGGGATCGCGTTTGCTGCGAGCCTAAGCTTCTACTTCGTTGCGGTCATTACCTTTACGACCGGAACGATGTTCTTAATGTGGCTGGGTGAGCAGATTACTGAACGTGGTATCGGAAATGGTATTTCCTTGTTGATCTTCGCCGGTATTGTTGCGGGTTTACCCGGAGCGATTGGGCAAAGTTTTGAGTCAGCCCGTTTGGGCGACCTGAGCATCATAGCCCTGTTGGTTGTTGGTCTGTTTGCGATAGCCGTTGTTGCCTTTATCGTGTTTATCGAGCGTGGGCAACGTCGGATTACTATCAATTACGCCAAGCGTCAGCAAGGTCGTAAAGTGTTTCAGGCACAAAGCAGTCATTTGCCTCTTAAGGTTAATATGGCTGGTGTGATCCCACCAATTTTTGCATCCAGTATCTTGCTGTTTCCAGCATCACTGGGTAATTGGTTTGGTCAGAACGAAGGTATGGGGTGGTTGCAGGACGTGGCAATATTGCTCGGTCCGAATCAACCGCTCTATTTGGTGTTGTTCGCTTTAGCAGTCGTATTCTTCTGCTATTTCTATACCGCCGTCACCTTTAACCCTAAAGACGTAGCTGAGAACCTAAAACGTTCTGGTGCGTTCATCCCGGGCATACGCCCAGGTGAGCAAACTTCACGCTATATCGATGGTGTTTCAGCGCGACTGACCTTCTTTGGTGCTCTGTACATTACTACTGTGTCGCTATTGCCCCAAGGCCTGGTCATGGCAGTGAACGTACCCTTTTACTTAGGTGGTACTTCTTTGCTGATCGTGGTTGTTGTTGTCATGGACTTCATGGCTCAAGTACAAAGTCACTTGATGTCGCATCAGTATTCATCGCTGATGAAGAAGGCAAATTTGAAATCAACCGGAAATCTTTTTTAAGACCCGGTAATTTGGTGGAGTTAAGCATGAAAGTACGTGCATCCGTAAAGAAAATCTGCCGTAACTGCAAGATTGTTCGCCGAAACGGTGCGGTGCGTGTGATCTGTACAGATCCAAAGCACAAGCAACGTCAAGGGTAATTAGCAATTACTCGGATAGGCTTGCTTTTAGATAGAGCAAGCGGTATCCTTTCGCGCCCCCAGAACCCTTGGGGGAAATATGCATAAAGATAAGGTAGCTGCCTTATTAATCTTATTAATAGACGGAGTAAGTTGAATGGCCCGTATAGCAGGCGTCAATATACCTGACAATAAGCATGCGGTGATTTCGCTGACCTATATCTTCGGAATTGGTCGCACCCGTGCTAATGACATCTGTAAGTCAGTAGGCATAGAGCCAACCACGAAAGTGTCCAATCTTGACGAGTCTAAACTCGACGAGATTCGCACAACAGTCGGTGAATACACTGTTGAAGGTGATCTGCGCCGTGACGTTCAAATGAACATCAAGCGCTTGATGGATTTGGGATGTAATCGCGGAATACGTCATCGTCGTAATCTGCCCGTTCGCGGACAGAACACGAAGAACAACGCACGTACCCGTAAAGGTCCTAAGAAGCCAATCAAACGCTAAGTTTGATTCGCACACATAAGTTTTAACATAGGAAATCGAAGATGGCAAAGCCAGGTACGAAGGCACGAAAGAAGGTGAAAAAGCAAGTGGCGGATGGCATTGCGCATATCCACGCTTCTTTTAATAACACCATCGTGACCATCACGGACCGCCAAGGCAATACCCTGAGTTGGGCAACTGCTGGTGGCTCCGGTTTCCGTGGATCGCGTAAGAGCACTCCATTTGCAGCACAGATCGCCGCTGAGCGAGCTGGTACCGCTGCACAGGAATATGGTCTTAAGAATTTGGATGTGGAAGTTAAAGGTCCAGGTCCAGGTCGTGAATCTGCGGTACGCGCACTAAACGCGGTGGGATATCGCATCAGTAACATTACTGATGTGACACCGATTCCTCATAATGGATGTCGCCCGCCCAAGAAGCGTCGCGTTTAATATAGGAGACAGAGTTTTATGGCACGTTATATTGGCCCAAAGTGTAAGCTGTCTCGTCGTGAAGGCACTGACTTATTCCTGAAAAGTGGCGTTCGAGCACTTGATTCTAAGTGCAAGATCGAAACAGTACCAGGCGTTCACGGTGCACGTCGTACTCGGTTATCCGATTATGGCATTCAGCTTCGTGAAAAGCAGAAAGTCCGTCGTATTTATGGTGTGCTTGAAAAGCAATTCCGTAACTACTACGCAGACGCGGCTCGAATCAAGGGTGCAACCGGTGAGAACCTGTTGCAACTGTTAGAGCGACGTTTAGATAATGTTGTTTATCGAATGGGTTTTGGTGTTACTCGCGCGGAATCGCGCCAGTTAGTATCACACAAGGCAATTCTGGTAAATGGCCAGGCGGTTAACATTCCGTCATACCAAGTCGGACCCGGAGATATCGTATCCGTTCGTGAAAAGTCACTCACACAATTGCGCGTTAAAAACGCATTGGATGTTGCGGCTTCACGTACCACGGTAACTTGGGTTGAAGTTGATGCCAAGAAAATGGAAGGTAAGTTCAACTCTGTTCCAGAGCGTTCTGAGCTTTCACAAGACATCAACGAAAACTTGATTGTGGAATTGTACTCTAAGTAATCTCACTGCAAATAGGGGCAACTATGCAGCGTTCAGTTAACGACTTTTTGACGCCACGTCACATCGATGTGCAAGAAGTAAGTGCGAACCGTGCCAAAATCACGCTCGAACCTCTCGAACGTGGCTTTGGTCACACTTTAGGCAGCGCACTGCGTCGTATTCTGCTGTCGTCTATGCCAGGCGCGGCGATCACCGAAGTTGAAATCGACGGTGTTCTACACGAATACAGTACCATCGAAGGCGTTCAGGAAGATGTTCAGGAAATCCTGCTCAACCTGAAAGACGTTGCTGTTAAGTTATTCGATCGTGATGAGTGCACTCTGACTTTGAAAAAAGTTGGTGCCGGTACTTTAACAGCTGGTGATATCCAGCTGGATCACGGTGTTGAAATAGCTAACCCAGAGCATATTATTGCGCACATGGGCACCGCCGGAAACGTCAGTATGACGTTGAAGGTGACTGTCGGTCGCGGTTATGTTCCGGCTGAATCCCGAAGCAGCGAAGAAGGCGAGAGTAAACCAATTGGTCGCTTGCAGTTGGATGCTACTTATAGCCCGGTCGTGCGGGTTGCTTACAGCGTTGAAAACGCGCGGGTTGAGCAGCGTACAGACTTAGATAAATTGATTATTGAACTGGAAACCAACGGTACATTGGATCCTGAAGAAGCCATCCGCCGCTCTGCCACTATCTTGCAACAGCAAGTAGCAGCATTCGTCGACTTGGATCATCAGGCTGAAGCTGTACAAGAGAAAGAAGAAGATAAGATTGATCCTATTCTTCTTCGTCCGGTCGATGATCTTGAACTCACGGTACGTAGTGCGAACTGCCTCAAAGCAGAGAACATATACTACATTGGGGATCTAATTCAGCGCACCGAGGTTGAACTGCTAAAAACCCCTAACCTGGGGAAGAAGTCTTTAACTGAAATTAAAGACGTTTTGGCATCCAAGGGTCTGTCACTGGGTATGGTCCTAGAGTCATGGCCGCCTGCAAGTTTAAAGAACGACGACAAGGTGCTTGCGTGACCTTGAGTCTGGCTGGTAAGGAATTTAGAAATGCGTCATCGTAAAATTGGTCGTCACTTTAATCGAACCAGTGCTCACCGTAAGGCCATGTTTCAGAATATGGCTAACAGTTTGTTTGAGCATGAAGTAATTAAAACGACCTTGCCTAAGGCAAAAGAACTGCGTCGTTTTGCAGAGCCATTGATAACATTAGCGAAGAACGATTCTGTCGCTAATCGCCGTCTGGCTTTCGATCGCACACGTTCAAAAGCAATGGTTGGAAAGTTGTTCACCGATCTGGGTCCCCGTTTCCAGGGTCGTCCCGGCGGTTATTTGCGTGTACTGAAGTGCGGTTACCGCGCTGGTGATAGTGCACCGATGGCAATCGTTGAACTGGTTGTACGAAATGTAGTCGAAGCTGAAGTTGTCAGCGAAGTCTAGTTTCAAAACAACCGTCTGATAAAAAACCCGGTCTTTACCGGGTTTTTTTTCGCCTGCAATTAACCAGCTTCGATTATGCCCGTTTGCGCATGCGCAGGGCTGCCCTTGCCTGCGCGATAGCCTCGGTGCGTCCCGTCACCCGTAATTTGCGATTAATGTTTTTCAAGTGGCTGCGCACCGTGTTGGCTTGTATCCCTAATAGGATGGCGATCTGATCATTCTTCAACTGGTCAGCCAACAAGGCGATGACAGCCCATTCTTTGGCCGTTAGTAAGGCCGTTCTTAGGGTAAGCTGCTGGTCATCCAGTTCGCTCTGGTTGGGTCGATAAAGGAACAACCATTGGCCTGCAGCGCTATCGAGTAGGTCGCCCTGTTCGAGTAAGGGCAAGCCGAGACTGTTCTTATAACAGGCTACGAGACCAATATTCGGCTCTGCTGAGCACCATTCAAGAGCCTCCAGTAAAGCCAATTTAGCAGCGCGAGGTTGATCCATCCGCCTATAGCAGATCGCTAATAAGAGTCTAATCTTGAGGCCTGTTGTTGATCCTGCAAAGTCTTCGTTGTGTTCTATCAGGTTGCAAATGTCCCCGGGCAACGAGATGGGGATAGAGTCTTTGAGGAGCAGTGCGATTAACGGCGCGATCGACTCTTCTAAGGACGCACTCCTATCCCATCGACCAACTTTAGGGCTTCCAGAACCACAGGCTACAGAAGTTCTAACCGACATGGCTTGCCATAACAATAATGCCTGATCAGCCGCCAACCGCCAGTCGGTTTTCATGCATTTCGAGGTCCGCATCCCGCTTAGCTTGGTGGCCGCGTCGGTAAGGCGGCCCCGATCCGCGTTGGCGCTTAAGAGTAGTTGCAGCCGCGCAGTTTGCAGCGGTAATTGCCAGGTGCTGGCCGATACTGACGGGCTATTGCTGTCCTGGGTGAGTAACGACAGCGCAGTGTCGTATTGCCCAGCGCTACTGAGCAGTTTGGTTTGGGCCCAACAAAGAGCCTCAGAGGCAAATAGACTCGATAAGCCCCCGTTAGCAGCAACAGCAAGTGCCTTGTCCAATGGTTCTGCAGCGCCACTGTTATTACCTATTGCCATATAGGCAGAGGCGAGCAGGTAATATGCCTGCGCCGTTTGGGTCTGAAATTGATTTTCTGTGCAAAGCACAATGGCCTGAACGGCGCTTGCGATTGATCGGCTTAATTGACCAAGGTCATGGTGCGCCTCCGCAATAACCAGCAAAGCATGGGACCTTTCCCAGAACATTTCATTACTGGCCGTTGCCAGAGCAGCCTGGGCTAAATCTAGTGCCTGCATTGGCTCGCCAAGTGATTGCGCGAACAGGGCCTCCAATGCATAAAAAGCAGAGCACAGTGTCTTGCTGAGTGGCCCCTGCGCTTTGGCTTTAGCCTGTAACAAGCTTTGCCGGGCCAGATCCGGTTGGTGATCGTTTAGTAGCGTCCAGCACAATAGAATCGCCAGCGGTGTGTCTTGAAGAACTCTGGCCCTAGGCAGCTGTTCAAAACACTGGCCGAGCGTTAGCAACTTGCCACTGCCATAGAGTAACCAGCCATATTGGGTCAGAAAGTCCTGCAGTGCGGACAAACTCCCTGAGGCCAAGATATGCTCGGCCGCCTCCGCATAGTAATCCCGCGTTACCCACCAATAGGCTGCTTTGATATGCAGTTGATCAATTGCCAGGGGTCTTTGTTTGGTGACAATGGCGAGAAGGCTGTGCCGAAACATACTGTGATAGCGATACCAAGGCTCTGCGGTGCCCTCAGGCAGGATAAACAGCTGTTCACGTTGCAATTTATCGATAATAAGGTCGGCATTGAGCCCTGCCGTTAACTCGTTAGCCAACTCGACTGAGAAACGCCGGCAGATTACCGTCGCGTAGAGAAATCCCAATGTCTGCTCGTCGGTATTCTTAAGGACTTCCTCGATCAGATAATCCTGTATCAGGCGCTGGCTTTTTTGTGATTCGCCTGACTCGGGGATTGCGCCAGCGCCATACTGGTTGTGACTGATTAAACACAGTTGCAAGCCGGCAACCCAGCCGCTCATCTCCTTGCTGACCAGCTTTTGCGCCTGCTCAAGACTGTACTGAGGCAGGTTGCGCGTTAGAAACCGCTCTGTGTCCGTTTGGCTGAATTTAATGTCGAGAATATCGAACTGCTGAATCTGATCAGCGCTTCGTAACCGTTTTATGCCAATCGGCGACCGAGTGCGCGAGCCCAGTATCAACGTAAGGCGGCTAGGAAGTTGGGCCAATGTGAGTTCGATAATTTGCCAAATGACCGGGTTCGTGATGGCCTGGCAGTCGTCCAATATTAGAGCCGACGGTCCGGGTATGGCGGACAACAACAGAACCAGATGGCGCACTATGGGTGATTGGTTTTCGTTAATGAAGTGTTTCTCATTTTCGAAAAACTGGCTATGCACTTGCGGAAAGGCTTTGCGCACGGCAACGAAGAGATAGGAGCAAAAACGACTGAGGTCGTTGTCTAACTCATCAAGACTGTACCAAACGGTACTCTGGTCTGCCTGACTGGCCCATTCCGCCAATAGGGTTGATTTGCCGAAGCCGGCGGGGGCGAGCACGCTAATACACTGCTTGGATTGAGCGAGATTGAGCCGCGCCACTAATTGCTCACGGGATATATGGCCTTTTGGCAATGGTGGTCGATTGATCTTCGACGGCAGTATGCGGTATTGGCTTTGAAGGCGGTCAATCGAGTACATGGTGGGCAATATACTAAAGATGAATGGATGGTACATTTTAGCGTTAAATCGCCATAAAAGGCCAAATCGTTAGCAGATTAATGGCAACGGCATGTTATGCGGGGACGCACAGGGCACAAAAAAGGCGTCCGAAGACGCCTCTTAATACGGGCCGTCTGGCTAACCAAATATACCTTTAAACATAAAGAAAAACAGGATGGACAGAATTGCGCCGGCTGGCAGCGTGATCACCCAACTGGTGACAATATGGCCGATGACCCGGAGGTTCAAAGCCGATATGCCCCGTGCCAAGCCGACGCCCAACACCGCACCGACTAGGGTATGGGTAGTTGATACCGGCAATCCAGTACCCGACGCAATGACCACCGTGGTGGCGGCAGCAAGCTCGGCGGCAAAGCCGCGACTCGGGGTCAGCTCGGTAATTTTCTTACCAATGGTACCCATTACCTTATAGCCATAAGTGGCCAGTCCAATCACGATACCCGCTCCACCGAGTAACAGTATCCAACCGGGTAGCACGCTTTTAGCCAGAATTTGACCGTTATTAACGATAACACCGTATACCGCGGCCAATGGACCGATGGCATTGGCGACATCATTGGAGCCGTGAGCGAAGGCCATGGCGCACGCGGTAAAGATCATCAGGACCGCGAAGACCTTCTCGACCGAGGCAAAGCGGAATTGTTTATCGGCCGCCACATCGACCTGAACCCGTGATAAGAGTATCGCGCCCAGACCCATCACCAAGATACCGACAACAGTGGCCAAGCCGACAGACTGCATAAAAGTAATGGACAAGCCAACATGTGAGAGGCCTTTGAGTAGCGTTACCATGGCGATCATAAAGCCAACAAAAAACATATAGATTGGGACATAGCGCTTGGCATTGCCGAACGGGTCATCGGTATTGAGGATCAGCCGAGAGACACTTTTAAAGATCAGATAGGCAAAGACACCGGAAATCAGGGGTGAGACCACCCAGCTGCTAACGATAGACAAGACCTTGTTCCACTGCACGGCGTCGACGCCGATGCCTACGGCGGCAAAGCCAACGATGGCGCCCACAATAGAATGGGTAGTGGAGACCGGCCAACCCTTCCACGAGGCGATAGCCAGCCAGATACCGGCTGCCAGTAGGGATGACAGCATGCCATACACCAGCAGTTCGGGTGAGTCGGTGAGCAAGGACGGGTCGATAATACCCTTGCGGATCGTGCCCGTTACCGCGCCGCCGGCCAAATAGGCTCCAGCGAACTCAAACACCATGGCGATAAGGATCGCCTGTTTAATGGTCAGAGCTTTGGAACCAACTGATGTACCCATGGCGTTGGCGACATCATTTGCACCCACGCCCCAGGCCATTAAAAAGCCAAAAATACATGCCAATATTACGAGCAGTTGCCCGTATTCACTGATGACCGCCATAAAAAATATCCCCAGTTAGTACTGCTAAACTGTGCATGCTCGAGTTTAACGAGCGATTAGAATTTGTAAGCGTGAGCCAACTCGTTGCGAAACATCGGCTAAGTCACCAATTTGTTCGATTATCTTGTACAGAAACATCATGTCGATCGGTGGGAAGTCTTGCTCGATGTCGCGCAGTGCGCGGCGCATCTTAATTTCAAATTCATCAGTCTTGTGTTCTTGGTCGTCTAAGCGGTTGAGCAGCGAACCGACGAAATCAACTTCTTTGCTGCCGAAGCCTGTTTCGTAGAGTTCATCCAGTTCCGCTAGGGCTTCCTTGGCGCGTTTTGAGGTGTTAATGGCAGCCTTAAGGTAGCGCATCATCAGCGGTCGAATTGGCTTGGGTATGCCCATTTCACGACCGAGCATGATACCGGAGATATCCTTGGCGCGATTGGCGATGCGATCCTGCATGCTGAGTAGCTCAAGCAAATCGGAACGCGGTACCGGCATAAAGAGGCTATTTGGTAGATGAGCGCGAATGTCTTTTTTAAGCGCGTCGGCTTCCGATTCCAATGTGATAATGGTCTCGCGAACCTTGGCAGCTGCCTTGTAGTCGCCGGTCATAGCCGCTTCAAAGAAGGGTACTAAGGCCTTGGTACAGGCATGCGCTTTACTGATATGTTCTTGCATCGGTTTGACCGGGGAACGGCCAAACAACAATGACAGCGGACTGCTTGTCGACATGTAGAAACCCTCAAACAGATTTTAGAATGTCGGCATTATAGTGGTTTTGCCCTGTAATAAAACTGTAATCAAGCATTCAGCGCTTTAAAGAAGTGAATAAAAGACAACAAAGCCTATGAGCCGGGCCTATTGGGCAAGTTGTATGCTTTTTTCATTGCCGGCAAAAACGATTAGGGCCCGATCATTGCCCAATTTTCGACTGAACATATAGGGTTCACGGTTGATTTGCTGGTGATGACCGGCGCCGATTGGACTGTGGCGGTTGCGACACTGACCGATTTTGCGCCAGTGGGCGAACAAACTCTGGCGTTGTCTAGCGGCTGAATCACCCATTGGCTGCTGGCGTGGTTGTCTGCACTAACGAGTAGGCAAAAAAGTGCAGCTAGGCTTGAGGTGCGGTGCATGGGCCCACTCTGAGAAACAAGACCCGTTACCATAGCGAGCCCGCACCGGCTTGCGAAGGTTGTTTTTCATGGGGTTGGACTGAGAGCAGGGCATCGCGAGCGAACTGGCCGCTCAGTCTGGAGCGTCGGCCCTGCTGATGCGCGGTTCAATCGGTCGAATACGGCGATTGTCATCGATCGCGACGTAGACAAATTCGGCCTCGGTTACCTTATGACGCAACTCGTCTTCCGGCATGCGGCTCCAAACCTCGACCATAATGCGCGCTGAGCTGCGGCCCATGGATATTAGATGGGTATAGCAGCAGACTACCGAGCCAACCTTGATCGGCCGAATAAAGCTCATATCACCGATCGCCATGGTCGCGGTGCGGCCGCGAGCGATGCGATTGGCAACTATGCTCGCGGCAGAGTCCATCTGGGTTACCAGCCAGCCACCGGAGATATCGCCACTGATGTTGGCATCGGTGCGATTGGCCAAAATACGCAGCTGCAGTTCGCCGCGCGGTTCGGGGTTTGATTCGTCGAGCTTCTTCATGGTACGCCGTCTTCCGGGTTGATTAGGGTTTTTATTGTTGGCTTAAGTCCTCTGCGTCCGAGGGCTGAAACAGATCTCTATGGTGCCTAAGGACCGGGCCTGGGACAAGCCGAAACGCTGAAAATAATTTAATAGTCTGGCTGTCATCCAATTGTCATATTTAATTCATATGATTATCACATTGGCCGACTAACATGCTTTCCGAGTTGAAGGCTCAGCCCTAGTAATTAACGGAGAGAATCCTGTGAAAAAGACTATATTAGCTGCGATATTGGTTACAACCACTGCATTAACAGCCCTGCCTGTGATGGCGCGAGATCAGATCAGCATCGTGGGTTCCTCTACGGTTTACCCCTTTGCAACGGTAGTGGCGGAGCGTTTCGGTCGAGGCACTAATTTTGCGACCCCTACTATCGAGTCGACCGGTTCAGGTGGTGGCTTGAAATTGCTCTGCGAGGGTATCGGTGAAAACACCCCGGACATTACCAACTCCTCTAGCTATATAAAGCAGTCTCAGTTCGATGCCTGTGCCGAAAAGGGCATTGATATCATCGAAGTGAAGATCGGCTATGACGGAATTGCTTTTGCGAACAGCAAAAAAGGTCAAAAAATTGACGTTAGCCAAGAAGAGCTCTTCTTGGCGTTAGCTGCCCATGTGCCCGGACCGCAAGCCGGTGAACTCATAGAAAATCCGTACCAGACCTGGCAAGACGTGAATCCTGCGCTGCCGAATATTGCTATCCGCGTGCTCGGGCCGCCGCCAACCTCCGGCACCCGTGCTGCCTTTGTTGAGTTGGTGATGCAAAAAGGTTGTGCCAAGACCGACTGGATCAAGGCGTTGAAGAGTACCGATAAGAACCGATACGGCGAGATATGTGATTCCATGCGTGAAGACGGTGCTTTCGTTGAAGCCGGCGAGAACGACAATCTGATCGTACAAAAATTGGATGCAGATCCGGATGCCTTCGGTATCTTCGGCTTCTCATTCCTTGACCAGAACAGCGATAAGTTGCAAGGTGCTGCTTTTAATGGTGTTGATATCAGCTTTGAATCCATTGCCGATGGTTCTTATCCAGTATCTCGACCACTGCACTTCTTTGTTAAGAAGCAGCACATCGGTGTCGTGCCGGGTATTATGGAATATGTTGAAACGTTTCTGAGCCCAGCGGCCCAAAGCGATGACGGTTACTTGGCCGAAAAAGGTCTGATACCACTCGGCGGAGTAGAGCTGACCGAGATGCGCGCAGCAGTCAAAGCCCAAAAAGTTATGAAAATGTAAAGCGTGCTTTGGTACACTAAAAAGAGCCACAATTCTTGTGGCTCTTTTTTTGCGTACTTGCACCTGAACCTTATTCCGAACCTCTTCGAATTAAGAGGTTTTTTTTGTTACCCCACGCGGCTCCATGGTGTGCGGGTAATCCGCACCTTGGCCAGCGCAACCCCGGTTGTGATGTCAGTATTTGGGAGTCAATATGGCGTCGTCGTCATTATTTTTGATACTTATACTAATTGTTTTGGTGGTTTATCTATTTGGCCGCAAACGATCAGAAATCCTCGCACAAGCCGTAGGCGGCGTTAGAAACCTACATTCGCTGCCCAACTATTATGGGTTAATGGCAGCTGTTTGGGCCGGTGTGCCCGGGTTATTGCTGCTGTGTGCTTGGCTGGCCTTTGAAAATACGGTTATCCAGAATATGGTTATTGCCGGCATGCCAGACCACATTAATAGTCTATCTCAGTCGGAGCTGGGCCTGGTGTGGATGGAAATCAGCAATCTACAACTGGGTGCTATGTCCAGCGCGTCCGATCCGTCGTATTTTGCTGCCATTGATCGCTTAGAACTGCTGCGCAGTCAAAGCCAGATCGGTAAGACCGTGTTGGTGTTGTCCTTAACCGTCCTTGGCGGCTTAGTTGGCTGGCGCCTAATCCGCCCCGAGCAGAAGGCGCGCAACCAGTTTGAAGGGGTGCTGAGACTTTTACTGTTAATGAGTTCCATGATCGCGATCCTGACGACCGTCGGTATCCTGTTCTCGGTTATGTTCGAATCCATTCGCTTTTTCCAGACCGTGCCGATTACTGACTTTGTCTTTGGCACCAAATGGAGCCCGCAGATGGCTTTAAATGCCGAAGTGGCTGGTTCATCCGGCGCCTTCGGTGCGGTTCCATTGTTTGCCGGCACGCTGTTGATCGCTAGCATCGCATTAATTGTGGCCGTGCCCATCGGCTTGATGACGGCGGTGTACCTGGTGGAATACGCCAGTCCGAAGATGCGCTCTATCGTCAAGCCCCTGCTCGAGGTGTTGGCGGGTATCCCGACTGTGGTTTACGGCTTCTTCGCGGCCCTGACCATGGCACCGCAATTAAAGACCTTTTTTGAAAACCTCGGTGCAGATCCGGTGTCCTCGGAAAGCGCCTTGGCCGCAGGCCTAGTAATGGGCATCATGATTATTCCTTTTGTCTCCTCGCTCGCCGATGACGTGATCAATGCCGTGCCCAACTCGATGCGTGACGGCTCCTACGGTTTGGGCGCGACGCGCAGCGAAACCATCAAACTGGTAGTCTTCCCCGCAGCCTTGCCCGGTATCGTTAGCGGCGTTTTGTTGGCCGCCTCACGGGCGATTGGTGAAACCATGATCGTGGTTATGGCCGCGGGTCTGGCGGCGAATCTAACCGGTAACCCCTTGGAAGCGGTCACCACGGTCACCGTGCAAATCGCAACCCTGCTGGTCGGTGATCAGGAGTTCGACAGCCCCAAAACGCTGTCGGCCTTTGCCTTGGGCCTGATGCTATTTATTACCACCCTTATGTTAAACATCGTCGCCTTGGCCGTTGTTAAGAGATTCCGGGAGCAATATGACTGATCAAACTCTGAACGCCATCGAACGACTGGCGCTGGTCAAGCAGGAACGCATGGCCGCGCAATTATCGAAACGCTATGGCAAGGAAAAACGCTTTCGGTTTTTTGGTATGGCCTCTATTGTGATTGGCCTGACCTTCTTGGCGGTGCTCTTAGGCACCATCTTTACCGCTGGCTTTTCAACCTTCTTCAGTTCCGAAATTAAATTGACGATCCATTACGATGCCGCGCTTTTGGGCCTCAGCGATCTCAACGATGAGGACCAGGTGCGCTTGGCCGATTGGAGTCAATTGGTCAAAAAAGCCTTAAAAACTCGTTTCCCCGAGGTGTCCGGGCGCAAGCAATCGCGCCAATTGAACGGTTTGGCGAGCAGCATCGCAATCTACACTCTAAAGGATCGTTTGCTGGCCAATCCCGCTCTGTTGGGCACCACCGAGGACGTCTGGCTGATGGCCGACGATGAGGTCGATGCCTATATGAAGGGCCAGGTGGACCCCAGTGTGCCAGAGATTGAGCGCCGCTTTAATGACTTCCAGATCGGTCTGGTCGACCAATTGGTTGCCAGCGGCGAAATGAAACAGAGCTTTAACACCACCTTCTTCACCAACGGCGATTCGCGCGAACCGGAACAGGCGGGTATTCGCGGTGCGATGATCGGCTCCTTCTTTACCCTCCTGGTCACCCTGAGCCTGTCCTTTCCGATTGGGATTTCGGCGGCCATCTATCTGGAGGAGTTTGCCCCTAAGAATCGTTACACGGAAATTATTGAAGTCAATATCAATAACCTGGCCGCCGTGCCATCGATCGTCTTTGGCCTCTTGGGCTTGGCGGTGTTTATCAATCTCTTTCATCTGCCGCGCTCGGCGCCGCTGGTGGGGGGATTGGTGCTGACCCTGATGACTCTGCCGACCATTATTATTTCGTCGCGCTCGTCGATCAAGGCAGTGCCGCCATCGATCCGCGAAGCCGCGCTTGGCCTGGGGGCTTCGAAGATGCAGACGGTTCTGCACCATGTGCTACCCCTGGCCATGCCTGGGATGCTCACCGGTACCATTATTGGTATGGCACAGGCCTTGGGTGAGACCGCGCCGTTGTTGATGATCGGGATGATTGCCTTTATAGCCGATGTGCCCGGCACACCACTTGATCCGTCGACCGTGTTACCGGTTCAGGTCTACCTCTGGTCGGATCTACCGGAGCGTGCCTTTGTGGCAAAAACCTCCGGTGCCATCATGGTGTTGCTGGGTTTCTTGGCCATCATGAATCTGATCGCCGTGTTTCTACGCAAAAAATTTGAACAGCGCTGGTAGTGCCAGCCCGTATGTATTAGATGGAGAGGTTTTCACGTGGTCAAGAATAAGATGAGTTCAATAGAGCAGACCTTCGAAGGCTGGAAGTCGACCGTCGGCGAGCCCTTGCTGGCGCAACAAGACACCCGCATTTCAACGCGCAATGTCGATGTCTTCTATGCCGACAAGCAGGCGATCTTTGGCGTCGATCTGGATATCGGCAAGAATGAAGTATTGGCTATGATTGGCCCATCCGGTTGCGGCAAGTCGACCTTCTTGCGCACCCTGAACCGGATGAACGACACCATCGATACCTGCAAGGTGCAGGGTGATATTTTGCTCGATGGGGAAAACATCTATAACAAGGGTATGGATGTCGTCAGCCTGCGCGCACGGGTGGGCATCGTCTTCCAGAAACCGAATCCCTTTCCTAAGTCGATCTATGACAATGTCGCCTACGGTCCGCGCATCCACGGCCTGGTGTCGCGTCGCGCGGAGATGGACGAGTTGGTCGAAACCGCCTTACGCAAGGCCAGTATTTGGGATGAGGTCAAGGATCGCTTGGATCAGCCGGCGACCGGCTTATCTGGTGGCCAGCAGCAGCGGCTCTGTATTGCCCGAACCATCGCAGTATCGCCGGAAGTGATCCTGATGGATGAGCCCTGCTCGGCATTGGATCCTATTGCGACCGCACGGATCGAAGAACTGATCGATGAGTTGTCGAACAACTATACCATCGCCATCGTCACCCACAGCATGCAGCAGGCCGCGCGGGTATCGCAACGCACCGCCTATTTCCACCTAGGCCGCCTGATCGAAGTGGGCACCACGGACAAAATTTTCACCGCGCCCGACCATCGTTTGACGGAAGATTACATCACCGGGCGATTCGGCTAAGAGGATATAAATATGGAAAAATTAACCTTTGATCGACACACCTCGGCGCAATTCAATGCCGAGCTGGAAGGCGCGCGTAAGCACCTGATGGAAATGGGCGGGCTGGTTGAACAGCAGATAGATGTCGCCTTTCGCTCCTTAATGAGCGTCGATACCGACTTGGCCGCCAAAGCGATCAAGATGGACAAGGACGTCAATAAGATGGAATTGATGATCGACAAGGAGACCACCCATATATTGGCCAAGCGGAATCCGGCCGCATCGGATCTGCGCTTTATCATTTCCGTGACCAAGACAGTGAACGACCTGGAGCGCATGGGCGATGAGGCGGCCAAGATCGCCAAGCAGGCGATCGAGCTGTCCGATTCCGGCTCAGGCCCGCAGGGCTTTGTGGAATTGCGCCATATCGGCGAAAAGGTCCGCCAGATGGTGCATATGTCGCTTGATGCCTTTGCTCGCCTGGATGCCGACGCCGCCTTGTCGGTGATGCATCAGGATGAGGCCGTCGATCTGGAATACGGCACCGCGATTCGGACCCTGGTAACCAAGATGATGGAAGACCCGCGCACCATCTCCCGAGCCTTGAACGTGATGTGGGCCTTGCGCTCTTTAGAGCGTATCGGCGACCATGCGCGCAATGTCGCCGAGTCGGTAATCTATCTGGTCAAGGGCAAGGATGTGCGCCATAAGAAGCTGGATAAGATCACCGAACAACTGAAGAAACTGGATTAGGGCGCTCTCGAGCGCTTTTTTTGCCCAATTAATAAAAAAACTACTTATGAATCAATCGCTTGTTGACCTTTTTTAGATCCATCTATATAGTTCGCAACCGTTAGCCGACATAGCTCAGCTGGTAGAGCAACTGACTTGTAATCAGTAGGTCCCGAGTTCGACTCTTGGTGTCGGCACCAAACAAAGAAACCCCCGTAGCCCTTAAGGCGCGGGGGTTTTTGCGTTTTGGGGGATGGTTTCATTGACCGTCTCCATAAGCCCTGTTACTGCATCCAGGTGCGCCACAGCATCCCTCCCAACACCGCCATGAGCGTCTGCCATTGCGGACAACCGGTTTGATTCGTGATTCAATTTGACAACAGAAGTGCTGAAATTGCTTTAAAAATGATCAATTTCACGTAAGATGGAAAAGTCCACTGCATTCTGACCAGTGGTCCAACCTAACCTGTCGGGTCGCCGCTAGATCAGTAATTCGGCAAAAATAATAAATCTTAAAAATTTGGTGGGGTTACAATATGAGCGATAACTTATCGTCCGGAGATGCCGTCGGCATGTCGTTCTGGCTGATATCAATGGCGCTGGTTGCTGCTACAGCTTTTTTCTTTGTAGAGCGCGATCGTGTTGCTGGGAAATGGAAGACGTCGTTAACAGTTTCAGGCTTAGTCACGCTGATTGCTGCGGTTCACTACTTCTACATGCGCGATGTCTGGGTACAAACTGGAACATCGCCAACGGAGTTCCGTTACATTGACTGGTTACTCACGGTGCCATTGTTGATGATCGAGTTCTACTTGATTCTGTCTGCCGTTGCCAAGGTACCCTCCGGTGTTTTCTGGCGCTTACTGCTCGGTTCAATTGCCATGCTTGGCTTTGGTTTCCTTGGTGAAACTGGCATGATGAATCCAACGGTAGCATTTTTCCCATCAATGTTGGGATGGGGATTCATCGTTTGGGAAATCTTCAAGGGCGAAGCGAGTCAGATCAACGCGGGACTTTCAAATGTTCACGTACAGAAAGCTTATAAGTGGATGCTTTTATGCGTAACGGTGGGTTGGTCTATCTATCCGATCGGCTATTTTGTTGGCTACATGGGCGGCGGTGCTGACCCGGTAACACTCAATGTCGTTTACAATTTAGCCGACTTTGTGAACAAGATTGGATTTGGCGTGATTATCTGGGCTGCTGCGGTAGCAGACTCAGAGTCAAGTAAAGCCTAACGGCAGATGTGCTGAAGGGGTTATAAATCGGCTATAAAGCACCTCAAACGGTACCCCGTTGCGAGGTGGCTTGAGTTGCCAATGAAAGGGAAATTGCACTTGCAGTGGTGTTTTTCTACCTCAAACCTCGGTTGATAGAGGCCAGTGGCTTCTGCATGACCTCGGTAGGCGCCCAAGAGGCCTGACTTGTCATCAGTAGGTTTGGAGTTATACCCTCGGCGCCAGCACCAAAGTAATAAACCCTCGTAGCCCATAAGGCGCGGGGGTTTTTGCGTTTTGGGCTAGGCGGGTTACACTTTGCTCGCGAATCGGCCGCTGCGCACTGGCTGCCAGATCGCCCCTTTTAATCCTGCCACCCCACTCGAGCGAATCCATGGACCTAATTACCCTAATGCTAACGGAACTTTCCAGTTGGTTTGTGCCCCATCTAACTTTTATCGCTTCAACCTTGGTGCTGACCCTGATGGCCATCTTCGGTGCGCGGCTGAATCGTGCGGTTTGGGTGCTGGTGCGCGGTGCGCACTTTATCGTGCGCACCCTGATATTCGTCGCGCTGTGTGTACTCGCTTATGGCGCGGCGATTCTCTATTTGATCCCACTGGTGCGGCGAGTCATTCTGACGGCCGGCAGTCTTTGGTTGGGGATGCTGGTGGTCGCTGCCTTCTTGTTATTGGGTTTGTTGGCGGAGCGGCGCAGCCGCAAGGGATGAGCCGAGCAGGGTGGCCACGGTGCAGATGGCATTGCGGGCGATATTAAAAGGGGAAAGCAAGCTTTCCCCTGGCGTCGTAAGCCTTGGTTGTTCATCCACGAACCCGTTGTGGTCGGCCCGCATCCTGCGAATTGCCGTACATCCAGTACCGTTGCCGTTTCATCCGTGAAGGGTCGTGTTCATCCTGAACACCGGCACAGCCTTTGCAGCTGCGCCGGTACGGTGCCGTCCTTGGCCCTTTCTGATCACTCAATCCGGGCTCTAATGCCGATCAGCATCCTGCCAATCCGACCATCCAATGGTATGCCGCCGTCCTAGCGCTTCCTCGTTCTGTGGTGATCCATGGGAGTCCGTTCCAGCCCGTCCTAGGCTTTAGCACGTTTCACGTGCTCGCGTTATCCCGATCGGCCTCATGCCCATCTGCCCTCCGGTGGCGCTCTATTACTCGGTTCGTCCTGAACTGGGACCAGTATAGGGCAGTTTGAGGCCGCTCAGGATGCGGCCTGGAATGGGCCAAATAGTGCGTGCGGGCGATCCCTTCATTTTAAAGGCTTTTGGCGCTACTATAAGCCGTGGTGTGTAAGAATCTCCGTTAAGCGCACAGTATTTGTAGGTGATCTCTTACAAAGCGTCGGGCGTTTGCGGCAGAATTCTTGCTCAAGGCGGGTAATGAACAGTTGGCTCAACTAATCTGTTTGGTGGGTTGAACTGAGCCCTGTTTTCCAACTAATAACCTAGGTTGTAGCGATGTTAGGTGTGAAGTCAACTGACCAAACGGTGTTGTTCCTGTATGGCGATGTATCCCTGTTGGGGGTGCTGAAGAGTGCGCTCTTGCCTCTGCAAGTCGATCTGAGTGTACTCGCGCCCTATATCGATCTCGACCAATGGCAAGACCACCGCACTCAGGCGGTCAGCGTCGAGGAGTTCCAGGCCGAAATGGTCCGGGAATACCTCCAACTGCCCGACAATGTTCGTCAGATCCTCTCGTTAGAAGCCTTCCAAGCCCAGGGCGATCGGTTAGCCGACACTATCCAGGCACGGGCCCTAGCCAACCGTAAACCGACCGACTTGGCCTACAGCAGACGCAGACTGGAAAAAATTGGTTACTTGCGGCTGTTTAGCAGCGCCTTGAGTCATTTCGGATGGTCAAGCCTAGCGGCCGATCAATCGGGTATTTGTTTGGCACTGAATAGTACCAATGCGATGTTTTCGCCGACCCCTGGCACGCCAGTGCTGCTGCGTAAGGTTGGCTATGGCGCTGAGCACCGCTTTACGGTCAACGCCGATAATCCCCTGCCGGGTTTCTTTTGCGACCATGCTGAAAACCAAGGTCGCGATGAATGGCGCGTGGCCTATGGCAATCCGGCGGACATCCACCTGCCAGAAAGTGCCATCAGCCAGATCTATACATCAATCAATACGCCGCCGGGGATTAAGCAGGCTTTACGAGACTTGGTGGCAAAGGATTTGCGCTATCGGCACGTGGAACTGCTTGAGGTGCTGCCCGATCCGCAGCGTTGGCAGTTGGTTGCTAAGCCCTACGCCAAGACCTGATGACACGGCGCGAGCCAGCTCACTGACCTAACATAGCTTGTTTAGCTGGCCTGGGTTGGATCGAGCAATGCCACGCTGTGGTCCCCAGTCGAGATCTCTGCCTCGTTAGCGTCCGGTGCAACGCTGTCATCCGGTTCCTCTGCCGTGGGGTCGATCAGCCGTTCTTCAGGAAAGATACAGCTGAACACTGAGCCGCGGTTGCTTCGGCTGCTGATATCGAGTCGGGCATCGTGATGTTGTAGGGCGTGTTTGACGATCGCCAAGCCCAAACCGGTGCCCCCGGTGTCGCTCGAACGACCGCTGTCGACACGATAGAAACGCTCGGTTAGGCGGGGAATGTGATGTTGCTCAATGCCTCGCCCCTGGTCCGCCACACTCAACACAGCGCCCCTGGCTGTCTTTTTCCAGCAGATGTCGATCTGGCTGCCAGCGGGACTGTAGTGGACCGCATTAAACACCAGATTGTTGAGCGCGGAGCGTATTTCCCCGGGGCTGCCGAGGAGTTGGCAAGTCGACTGGCAGTCAACGCTAATCAGGTGGGCATTTTCCCCAGACAGCTCCAGGGCATCGCTCTGGATCTGCGCCAGCATGGCCGCCACGTCGATAGCCTGGCCCTCGGTGCTGCTGGTGGCGGCATCGAGCCGGGTCAACATCAGTAGATCGGTGACCAGGTTATTCATCCGTTGGGTTTGCTTACTCATGCTGCGCAGGGCCTTGGTGACCGGGGGACTCAGGTTGTCGGCAAAGCTGAGGATATTTTCTAAGTGTCCCTTAAAGACCGTTAGCGGTGTTTTGAGCTCGTGGGACGCATTGGCGACAAAGTCCTGGCGCATCAATTCCAGTTGCTGCAAACGCGTGACATCGCGCAGCACGATCAAGCGCTCGCCTTTACCAAAGACTGTCATCATGACCTGGATATGACAATTTAGGCGGGCGGGATTATCTAGTGTAATCGGTTCGCGATGCAAATTCTTGCGGTAGAACTTGATGAATTTCGGTTCCCGCAGCAGGTTGATCAGCATTTGGCCGCTGTCTTCCTTACGCAGGTTTAACAGATCCCGGGCGGCGCTGTTCCACCATTGAATATGGCCATTGTCATCCAACAGCATGATGCCGTCGGCCAGCGCCTCGGTCGAAGAGCGCATCCGCTGCACCACCTCGCGATAATTACCGACTTGCTTGCGATGATCGCGCTGCACCCGGTATAGATGGTCAAAAATAACCCCCCATAGACCAACGGCTTCTGGTGGTGTTTTGCGCGCCCCGGAGATGAGCCAGGCGATCAAGCGGTGCTGTTGATAGGAGATCCAGATCAGATAGCCGATCGCTGAGACGGCGAGAAAGACCCACGGGTAGCCAAAAAAAGCCCCCACTATGGCGGCCCCGAGCAGAGATAGGGTGAGTTGGCGGTAATGGCTGCGTCGTAAATCTCGAATCATGTATTGTCCGTTTCATTCACCTTGGTTGAAAACCGGTAACCGGTTCCGCGCACAGTTTGGATTAATAGTTTGTGTTCGTCACCTAAGGCTTTGCGCAAACGGCGAATATGCACATCTACCGTGCGTTCATCGACATACACATTGCCGCCCCAGACCTGGTCGAGCAGTTGCCCGCGGGTATAGGCACGCTCGGCATGACTCATAAAATACTGCAATAGACGGAACTCGGTTGGCCCCATGGTCAGCTCAGCATCCAAGGTGGTAACCCGATGAGAGTTGGGGTCCAGTTTGAGGCCATTGACCTCAATGGGCGCCTCGATGCCCGCTGGCGTCGAGCGCCGCAGTACCGCTTTTAACCGCGCCACCAGCTCACGCGGGGAGAAGGGTTTGGTGATGTAATCGTCCGCACCGGCTTCCAGGCCAGAGATCTTGTGGTCTTCTTCGCCCTTGGCGGTGAGCATAATAATGGGAATCTCAGCGGTCAAGGGGTCACGCTTGAGGCGTCGAGCCAGTTCGACACCGCTGACCTGAGGCATCATCCAGTCAAGTAAAATCAGATCGGGTTTCTGGTCGACGACCAGACTGTGCGCGTCTTGGGCATTGGCCGCTTCGATCGTACGGTAGCCGGCCATTTCAAGGGCGGTGACCAGCACCTCTCGAATGGCGGCCTCATCATCAACAATTAGGATCGTTCGGGTCGACATACAGCTTGCCTCGTTTGCTTTGTTGAGTGGTAATTTGAACATTTAACGAAGCTTTGATGACATAAATGTGACACCCGACCTATTGTTGTCAAATATCGACTAGGTAATTTAGCGCCAACCCGACAAATAATACCATGCCGATCCAGTGGTTGTTCAAAAAGGCAGCAAAGCAGGCACTGCGCTCGCGAGTGCGTATTAACCACTGTTGGTAGCCAAATAGCCCCGCGCTGATCGTCAAGCCAATCCACCAAAAGAGTCCCAAATTGGCCTTAAAGCCAATAATCAACCAGGTAACCCAGGTTAGAGCCTGAATCAGTCCAACCATAAGGCGATCTGCATCGCCAAATAGGATCGCGGTGGAACGCATGCCAATCTTCAGATCGTCGTCGCGGTCAACCATGGCATAGAGGGTGTCGTAGGCGACGGTCCACAAAACTGTGGCGCTGAACAGCAGCCAGGCGACATCGGACAGCGGCACCGCTAAGGCGGTATAGGCCATCGGAATGGCCCAGGCAAAGGCCGCCCCTAGGACAACCTGGGGCAGATAGGTGTGGCGCTTCATAAAGGGGTAGGTCGATGCGAGTAGCAGTGCCACGACCGACATGCCAACGGTACGCGCATTGGTAAAGAGTACCAGGCCAAAGGACAGCACCAGTAAGCCGAAAAACAGCCACAGGGCGGCCCCTGGGGCCACCAGTCCGGAGACCAAGGGGCGCGCGACGGTGCGCTTAACTTGGCCATCGATTTTACGATCGGCCAAGTCATTGATTACGCAGCCGGCGGAGCGCATCAGCACCACTCCTAGGGTGAAGATCAGCACCACGGGCAGACCCGGAAAGCCTTCTGCGGCCAGCCAGAGCGCGCTTAGAGTCGGCCAGAGCAGCAGGTAAATGCCGATGGGTCGGTCAAGTCGAGTGAGTTTGATGTAGTAATGTAAGACGTTTGTGTTCATAGAGTATCAATTCTGGTAAAAAAAATTCACTCACCAATAACGGTTGGTGATGCAAGTGGTAACGCGCCCGGCGGCCCCAACCCAGACCCGTAGTGCAGACCTGGAGATGATCCTTGCGCATACCCGGGGTGGCAAAGAGCAGCTCACCCAAGGGTTTGTTGGCCAACTGAGTTAACTGATTCAGCCCGCCTGCCAGACTGCTCAAGGGAATCAGGGTGTGCGCTGCGACCCACGGCGTATCCCCCTGCTTTAATAGCACCTTGCGAGAAAACATCGGGCAAGGCGCCTGTTGATCGTGAAAGCCATCGATCGGCAGTGCCAGGTTGATCTGACGTTGCTCGAGCACCTCGACTGAAAAGTCATCAGCGCGCCGCTTCAGAGCCTGAGTCAGGCTGGTGGGCAAGGTTAGCCAATAGCGGAGTTCATTCGGCAGGTTAGATTCCACCGTCGCAAGACCTTGCCAATCATAATTGCACGTATCAGGGTCAAAATTGGTATCGAACGCAGGGTCTATCACGGCTTCTATTTATCGACGGTGGGGGTCGCAGTTTACCTCGGCAGAGGGTCCCGCCACCACCGCAAATCGGTATTCAACCGCTATTTAGAGTCAAAATGAGACGATTTAAGGTCAAATGGACAGGTTTTTGCTGTCAAAGGCTTGGCAATACCCCCCTAAGATGGGTAGTCTAGAGTCATCTTAAAATCGAGCCGTACCGCCACTACTACTTTGAGGACGGGCAGTTGGTTGGTAAACGATTAATAACAAAAACGAAATAAAGGAAGTGGCTATGAGAAAACCTGATTTAGCAGCGGTGATTGCCGAGCGTGCAGACCTAACCAAAGATAAAGCCGGTGAGGTGTTAAACGTTTTACTGGATCAAATTACCCAGACTGTTGCTAGGAAAGAATCCGTAACCCTAGTGGGTTTTGGCACGTTTGAAGCGCGTTCACGTGCCAAACGTAAGGGTAAAAATCCTCAGACCGGGCAAGAGATCGAGATTCCTGCCAGCAACACCGTCGCTTTCAAAGCGGGTAAAGCGCTCAAAGATTCGGTTAATTGAGCGGTATAGATTAATAAATCAAGGAGCCCCGGGGCTCCTTTTTTATGGGCCACTATTTATTTCGTCTTGGCTTATCAATACTCTGCTTTGGGCTTGTTATCCGCCTTGTGCTAAATTTCGTCGGCAATGCGAATCAGGCTTGCACTTGGACTAAAAGATCGCGAAGATCGCGCCTGTTTTGCCCAAGGCGGTTCAGCGCCATCAAAAGAGACTGCCCGATGGGGTGGCCAATAGCTCGATAATGAGGGGAATATGGAAATGCAGAGTCAAATGACGTCTTTGGTGCATGTCGACAAGGTTCGAGTGCGCGAGCCTGGCGTTATCATCCTGACCGGACCGTCCAGTTGCGGTAAGGGCGAGGTTGCCAGTGCCTTGTGTCGTACCCTATCGATTCGCCCGGAAGCCCACCTGTCGATGGGTGAAATTCTCCGCAGTACCTTTCGAGGTGCCAAGGAAGATCCGTCCTTTGCCGAATTGTTGGCGACCAAATACGACCTGAGCGACAAGACCAATATCTTTGACTGTGTCGACAGCACCGCCAGCCTGACCAAGAAGGTCTTGTCTTACCAGGCGGCGCTCGAGAAGTACTTCGCCAAGCCCGACATGGACCGCTTTACCTCCCAGTTACAATGGTTAGAGTTCTGTACCATGAACGGTTTACTGGTGCCTAACCGTTGGACGGAGAATTTTGTCGCGGCCCATATCGAGCAGGCTCGCTCGACTCGAGAAGAGTCCTTTATATTGGACGGCTACCCGCGTACTGAGCGTGCCGCTGAACACCTGTTGGCGTTCTTGAACTCGATGAATATTCCGGTCTTGAAGGTGTTGCATTTAAGCATCAGTCGCCAGGAAATGATGGCCCGAGCCCAGGCTCGTGGGCGTGAAGATGACGACAACGAATCGCTGCACAAACGTTTTCAGTTTTATATCGAAAATGTTCAGCCCAGCGTGGATTTCATGAAAACCAAGCTGGGGTCCGATCGCATTGCCCTGATCGATGCCCATCAACCGGTCTTCGATGTCACCGAGCAGGGTGCAAAATTCAATCTGGAAGCCTCGATTAAGGCGGTTGTGGGCAGCGTGTTACGTGCACTGGGCGTGCCGCGAGTGGTACTAAACGACTTGCTGAGTAACAGTAAAGAGTGATGCCAGGTACCTAGGCCGTCGGGCTTAGGCACAGCCTGTTCGGGATGGTCCCGTCGGGACCACCCCATTAAGGCTACTGCGCTGCCTTTTGACGCGGCTCGAGGTAGGTCACCTGATTCAGCCCTTTGCGGTACTGATCAACGAAGTGTTGCTGTTCGGTTAAACTCATGGTGCTCGCCTGCAGTTGGGACTGGTAGGCACTGACCATCATTTCCCGACTGTAGCCAACCGAATTCAGCACCTGCTCAATGGAATCGCCTTTGCGGGTATTTTGCAGCAGTAGCTCGCCATTTTCCGCAAAAACGGCATCAAGACTGTTGGTATCGCCGAACAGATTGTGCAGATCGCCGAGAATTTCCTGGTAAGCACCCACCATAAAGAATCCCAACCAGGGCCGCTCATCGGGTTGCCAATTGGGTAGCGGCAGAGTCGACTCGACCCCTTCGCCATCGACATAAAAGTCGATCTTGCCATCGGAATCGCAGGTAATATCCTGCACGATGCCGCGCACAGACGGTTCTCGATCCAGGCCGGTTAAGGGCAGGATGGGAAAGATCTGATCGATCCCCCACACGTCCGGTAAGGACTGGAACATCGAGAAGTTAACGAACAGCTTGGTCGCCATCTTCTCATTTAAGTCGTCGACCATATCCCGATGGGCCCGTTTTGCCGGGTTGAGTTGCAAGCGGATAATGTTGTTGATCGAACGGGTAATCTCTTCGGCGTGGGCGCGTTGGACTAACGTTAAAGTGGCATTGTTATAAGCATCGTGGACGTCGTTGAGAAACGAACAGGCATCGTGATAGAGCTCGGCATAGGGGCGCTCGTGGACCAGGGTGCATTGGTAGCAATACCACAGTTCCTTGAGGATATTAGGGGCATCGTCCAAGGGTTTGTCGGGCACGGTGACATCCGGCGTCTCTTCTTCGGCGACATCGGCAATCAGCACCGCATGGTGTGCGGTGACGGCACGACCGGATTCGCTAAAAATCTTTGGATGGGGCAGCTCAGCCACTTCACAGGCCTGGCGAAAGGCATAGACCACATTGTTGGCGTATTCTTGAGTGGAATAGTTCATCGAGCACGACTCGCGCGAGCGGGTGCCCTCGTAGTCAACACCTAGGCCACCGCCGACATCGACAATGCCAATCGGCACGTCCAAATGGCGCAATTCAACATAGAAGCGTGAACATTCGCGCAAGGCAATCTGGATATCGCGAATATTGGCAATCTGAGAGCCGAGGTGGAAATGCAGCAGTTGAAAACAGCCGAGTTTGTTGGCCGCCCGCAAGCGTTCGGTGACCGCAATGATTTCCGAGGCGGTGAGGCCAAACTTCGACTTCTCACCCCCGGTGTTCTGCCACTTACCCTTGCCGGTACTGGCCAGGCGTGCGCGCACACCCATCCTTGGCAGGACCTTCATCTCCTCGGAAATGTCGAGGATCCAGTCCACTTCCGACGATTTTTCCACTACCAGATAGACATGATGGCCGAGTTTTTCGGCCGATAGGGCGAGACGAATATATTCCTCATCTTTATAGCCGTTGCAGACAATGGTGGTCGGGCCCTTAGAGGCCTCGGCCAGCACTGCCATCAGTTCCGGTTTGCTCCCGGCTTCCAGACCAATCTGTGAGGTGCCCGCCAGGCGTTGGCCGTTGATGATCTCTTCGACTACGCGACGTTGCTGGTTGACCTTGATCGGGTAGAGCGGCTGATATTCATTCTGATAATGCTCATTGGCAATGGCATTAGCAAAGGCCGTGGTAATTTGCGCCACACGATCATGCAGGATGTGTGGGAAACGCACCAATAGCGGTAACTGTAAGCCGTTACTCCGAGCCGCCAAGACGATCTCTTTTAGAGATATATTGTTGGCGACATTGACGATGGTGTCTCCGGCTTCATTTACCGAAAAATACCCCTCAGACCAGCGATTAATGTTGTAGAGTTCGATCGCATCTTTTACAGTCCAGCTCATGGTAAACCTCTAAATTTCGTATGAATCAACCAGTCATGACGCTGGCACAAAGCCCCAAATGCGGTAAGTCTATTGTCATTGCCCAAATTAAGACGGGTTAATGGGGCCACGCAGGGTCCAATACAATGACCGATAGTCTATGAAAATATATCCGGAAGAATAGCTTTTTTTACAGGAGACCCAAAATGACTAGAGAATTTATAAATACTGACTCGGCCCCGGCCGCCATTGGTACCTACTCACAGGCGGTCAAAGTTGGCCAAACGGTCTATCTGTCGGGTCAAATTCCGCTCGACCCCGTCTCGATGACCGTGCTCGACGACGCGATGGCGGCGCAAATCCACCAGGTGTTTAAAAACCTCAGTGCAGTTTGCCAAGCGGCGGGCGGTTCGATGAACGAACTGGTGAAGGTGAATATCTTTCTGATTGATCTGGGTCATTTTGCCCTGGTTAATGAAATAATGGCGACCTACTTTACCCAGCCATACCCGGCTCGCGCCGCCGTTCAGGTATCTGCGCTGCCCAAGGGCGTAGCGATTGAGATTGACGGCGTTTTGGTGCTCAGTTAACGGTCATCGCTAAGGGTCGACTTTCGGGCCTTCAGCGCCGCGCGCGCATCTTGCCAACCCTGCACCTTTATCAGCCATTGCTGCAGTGTTGCGATGGTTAGATGGGCCGCAACCCGACGGGTCAGAAATTTGGGGAGTGCTTTTTTCATATTGGCCCTTAGGCTTTAAAATTGCCGTCGCCGGATGCGCACGGCATACTGCGAAGCCTAGGGTATTTAATGAGTTATTAATGCATGCGTCAAGCCCGCAACAGGCCAATTAAGCGAAAGAACCAAAAGGATTCACGGGTCACCGAATACTACCGGTTTCGAGATTTTTGGGCGCCAGCCTTTTGGCCTACCTGGCTAGGCATCGCTGGACTATATCTGATGGCTTGGCTGCCGGTGGGCCTGCGCCTAGTGATCAGCCGCGCCTTGGCGGCGCTGCTCTATCGCTTGGTCGCGAGTCGACGCAAGGTTGCGCACACCAACATTCGCCTCTGTTTTCCTGAACTCGATGCACCTGCCCAGCAGCGCCTGGTACGCGAGGTGTTTTATGCAAACATCCTAAATTTTTTTGAGACGGCCCAAGCCTGGTGTCGTCCCAAGCCGCGTATGGCTTTGCAACTCGATGGCTTGGAACATCTGGATCAGGCGCGTGCGACGGGCCGAGGGGTGATCTTACTCGGTGGGCACTTTGGTCCGCTCGATATCGCCGGCTCCCTGTTTATTGAGCATTTCGAGTACTCTTTGGTCTATCGCAAAGACGACAACCCACTGTTTAATTACTTTATGACCCGAGCTCGGGAGCGCTACAGCACCGCGACCATTGCGCGCAAAGACATGAAGGGTCTGTTGCGCACACTTAAAAGGGGGGGCACGGTCTGGTATGCACCGGACCAAGACTATGGCCCTAAGGCCTCGGTCTTTGTGCCGTTTTTTGGCGTACCGACGGCGACCATTACCATGACCAGCAAGCTGGCCCAGGCGGGTAATGCCCTGGTGTTGCCCATCAGCGCCTATCGTCGCGCCGACGGGCGCGGCTTTGTGGTTACCATTGAGGCGCCGTTGGCCATTCCCAGCGGTGATGAGGTCGCCGATGCTCGGACCATTAACGCCTGGTTGGAGCGCCGAATTCGTGAACATCCCGAACAATATTTGTGGCTGCACAAGCGCTTCAAGACCCGCCCCGAGGGCGAACCCTCGTTATACCAATGAGTAACCTGATATCGTCCCACAGGGCCAGAGCGTCTGGATAGCCTATCGCTTACGCCTTTAGGCAGTTAACCGCAGAAAGCACCAATGGCCAAGCCAAAACCGAACCCGTGCCCTCACCCAGGGCCAGATTAAGGCTCAGCAAGGGCCGTTGACCCAAATGTTTCATAATGGCGTGCTGAGCAATATGGGATGACTGATGGCTGAATTGGGCATAGTCGATGATCTGCGGGTAGAGGCGATGCAGGGCCAGCAGGGCTGTAGAACAGGCAAAACCGTCAACCAAGAACATCCCACCCAGTTCCGCCGTCATCGCCATAGCGCCCATTATCGCGGCTATTTCAAAGCCGCCCAGATGGCGAACGGTGGACCAAGCATCGCTCAGGTCCTGGCGATGTAAGGCCAGCGCCTGGGTCAGGACATCGACCTTATCGCGGAATAAGATCGGCTCGAGGCGACTTCGGTTGGTCACGGCAACCTCCGGTGGCAAGTCCAACAGCGCAACGCAGAGCGCTGCAGCACTGGTGGTGTTGCCCTGTCCCAACGCGCCGAAGGACAACACCCGGGCCCCTTCCGCCATCTTAAGCGCCGCATGCTCGCTGCCCAGTGTGACCGCCTGATGCATTTGTGCCGTCGTCATGGCCGGCAACATCGAAATATCTCGGGTACCGGCAGCAATTTTTTGGCTATAAAGCCGCGGCTGAGGGTCGATTTCAGCACCGTTTAAACCACAATCTATCACCGACAGCTCAATCTGATATTGAAGGCATGCGACGGCCACTGGCGCCCGTCCAGTCAATATCCGCTGAACCTGGTCGGTAGACGACAGCCGACTGATGTTGGATTGATGTGAGCGGTCATATACGCCGTGGTCGGCACAAAAGACCAGATGTCGCAGCTGCTGTAATTCAATGTCCTGGGTCTGTTGAATGCTGGCCAGTTTGCGCACAACACCCTCCAAGAGTCCGAGTGAAAAGGGCGGCAGACCCAACGCATCAATCTGCGCCTCTAAGCGATCGCCGGCGTCTGAGCGAACCGGCACAATGGTAAAAGACAAGGGCATGAGCGGCTTCCTAAAAGATATTTAAGTTTAGCAGAGCAATGACCGCGTGGATTTCTTGATTGTGCCACGCAGCGCTTTAGCTCATCTCATGCAGATTGACAGCAAGCCCCAAGTTGACCGCGGCCTAAAAAACTGTTCATAATATGAGCCTCTCTCCTACTAGATAGCTTGCATCCATGACGCTGCACTCACATTTGTCAAAAGAAGAAAAGTCGGACCCGAGTGCAACCTTTGCGGCGCGGCTGCGGATCCTGGTAGCGGAAAGTTCGGTGTCAGCCTTTGCCCGCAAGGTGGGCCTGAGCGAGAGTTTGATTCGTAAATATCTCAATGGCACTGAACCAAGCCTGTCACGCGCCGATCTGATCGCGCGTCGGGTTAATGTCAGCCTGGAATGGTTAGCCACCGGCTGTGGCTATCAATATCGCCAAGCGGAGGTCGTAGATGAGGCAGCCTTGATGGTCGCCAACCAGATCGCCCAGCAGCTTCTAAGTGCCGATGCCCGCGAACTCGACGAGACGCAAGGCTTAACCTTGCTGGTTTCGATTTACCAGTTTTTACGCGCCCACAAAAAAACCGATGGTTATCTAGATGAACCCGGTGCACGGCAATTCGCCGTGCATGCGCTGGCCTCGATACAGGCGACCGAGCCTCTATAGGGTTTGGCTGGCAATGCACCGATCGCGCGAGCGTTTGGCCTGATACATCAGGCTGTCCACCTTCTGCATCAGTTGTTCTTCGCTCAGTTGCCGCGTTGCCTCGGGGTGGTACTCCACCAGGCCGACCGAACAGCCCAAGCCCAGGTCAGGGTTAACGCCGATCTTCTGCAATGCCTCGGGTTGAAAAAAAGTGTCGATAAAGCGATATAAAATGGCTTCGGTCTCGCCCAGATGGAGGTCTTGAAAACACACCAAAAATTCATCCCCGCCCAAACGATAGAGGTGATCTGCTGAGCGGATCCGAGCCGTCAAATCCGCGCAAAAGGCCTTCAGATATTCATCCCCTACCCAATGGCCGTGGGTGTCATTGACCGACTTAAAGTTATCCAAATCGATAAAGGCTAGGCACAGTGTGCTGACACTCCCGGGCGTCAGTAGGCGCTGTATATCTTCGCTAAAGGCGATGCGGTTGTACACACCGGTGAGCGCATCGTGATAGGCCAGACGATGGGAATCCAAGCGATCGAGTATATACTCGACCGAACGCGATAGGCGCTCACAAATTTTTTGCATAATGGCGCGTGCATCTTGAGAATAGCTGGCCAGGTCGTTAAAAAAACTCAAGCGTAACTGACCAGTGCCACCGATAAACTGCAGGGGATACTGTAAAACCTCTAGGCCAATGCGCTGGTCCAGGACGTTACCCTTGGTGATTTTCCGGTTCAACTCTTGCCCGTCACTGAGGGTCAGTTGTATCGTCGAGCTGTGAACGGTGATGAAATTCTGCAAATTTTGCAGAAAGGCGTCGAGCAACTCCTCCAACGTTGAGCTGCGTATGGCCGAATCGCTAAAGGCCACCAGGGTATGCAATAAACCATTTTCCAGCTTTAGGGCATCGATGCCTAGCTGACGCTGCGCCAGATTGATCGCCTGGCGGGCGTCAACGGTGGTCTGCATCAAGGGTTGTCGGCGGCCCTCTCTAAACCAACCTACTCGGCTGTGCAGATGGTTGGCACGGCATTGTTTTATCCCAATACGAGCCCAGGCTTTGGCCCGGCCCGGTTCATTGAGATCACGCAGATAAACCACCAGCAGGCGCACGGGTAAGAGTTCCAAATGCATATTTTTACCCAACCTGCCAAGTCGGTCGGACAGGGTGGCAAACAGATCTTCGGCCTGATCGACGTCCAAATCTTGTGTGATCAGGCCGATACAGCGAATAAAGGCTTCTCCCTCATGCGATCGCGTTTGGGTTTGGCGCAGCTGCTGATGAATGGCCAAGGGCAGTCGTCGGTCGCCATCTAGGTAGGCCGCTATGGCCTGCAGGGCCAACATCTCCTCCTTGTTTAAGAACCGAATGCCACTCATATTGCGATATTCCATTATCAAAAATATATCGTCTAATAGTGAGATGGTGCTCTGCAGATGATCGGCATAGAAGGCGGTTAGTGCCAAATTGTAGAGGGTGGTACAAATTTGATCGAAATTACCATCGGCCAAAACCAAGGGATAGGCCGCCTCGATGGCCTTGCGCGCGGGACCGCTTTGTCCCAAACCGTTAAGCAAGAAGGACAGGCCGTTGAGCGTATTGTGGATGCGCACTGATAGGCCGCATTGCTTGGTGAGGTTTAGCGCCTTTTGGATATGCGACACGGCCTCCTTCGGCCTGCCGTTGGAGCCAAGCACGATACAGATATGATGATGCGCCGTGGACTGGCCAATCAGGTTGTGTAGCTGTTTAAAGTCCCGAACGGCCGCCAAACACAGGCTGATCAACCGCTCCGGCTGCTCCGCCAGCAAGACCTCATTGAACCACAGAGAGCATTTCACGAAGGCCGCCAAATTAGGCCAGCCCTGCTGGCTCAGCGCCCGTTCCAACTGCTCTAGCCGTTCGGCGTCCAGGTCGAGTTGGCCGTCCATGCAGACACTGAGAAAAATATAAAACTCGGCGAGCAGCTGCTCCTGTGCCTGGTGCTGCTGGTGCGCATAGAACCTGAGGTTGTGAGCGGCCTTGGTGGCAGCTGGGAAGTCCTGCAAGCACAGATATCCGACACAGATGGCCGACATAGTCGCGAGACCGGACGGCACCGCTAAGGCCTCCAAATTGATTTGTTGCAACTCCTGCATATGGATATGGCAGCGTTCGGGATCATTGGTCAGAATCCAGGCAAACATTCTAGCACTGAGAATAGCCGCCTTGTCTTCGAGTACCAGATGTGGCTCAGCCTGGATGCGATCAGCCAAGGTCAAAATTTCATCGGGGCAGTATAGTGCTTGCGCGAACTCTAGATGCCGCCACATCTGAGCGCTCTGGAGTTCTACATGGTAATGCTGGCGGCTCTTAATAGAGCCGCCAGCCTTGTCAGGCACCGTTATATGGCGGCGCTTAATCTGCTGTACAAAACCTTGGATGTTTTTTAAATGTGTAAAGGCCATGGTCGACAAATACAGATGGAGGTGGATCTTGGCGGTAAATCGATAGTCTTCTTGTTGTAATAATTTCAGCGCGGAGGGCGATAGGTATTGGGCGTGGGTGACCGCAATGGTGACCGGCCGAGCGAAGCAGTGCTCGAGCAGGTAGGCCAAGGCTTTTTGCACCTCGATCTGCTCGTAGGAGAGCTCATCGGTATTCAGGGGTTCACGCTGCGCCGGTTCCTGATCGAGGACAAAGCTGCGTAGCACCGGTTTCAATACCGTAAAAAGGTTGGGCAGTTCAAGCACCTGCTCCATATCGGCGTCGGCCTGTTGCAGCGCAAACCGGATAATGGACACAAAGGGTTCAAAGGGCAGATGCTGTGCACTGGAGTCGAGGCTGATCTTTAAATCGTAGGGATCGGTTGCGCTTTGGCCCTTAGCTAGGGCCGGGTTTTCCAAGAAGAGGGTGACCGGTTGGGTCGAATTCTGAAAGAAACCAGACATCATGTAGAGTCAATGCAGCAGATGATGAGTTTAAAACTAGTTAAGGGGGGCAAGCCTGTCAATGTTGGAACGCTGAGTGGGTTGGGCTGCCAGCCTGGAATGAACCTAAATAAAAGGGCATAGCGAGCTGGGTTGTCGTAGTGGATGGGGTAGAACCCAACAAAAGCAGAATTCAAATAAACGTATTTATAAATATATTGTGACTGTGTGGCTTTTAACTAGTGGCTTTTAAATAAGCATCACTGTCTGGTGCAAAGGTGGAGTATATAGGTAGTAACGCGCCACCCAAGGCTCGTGCATCAAAACCAATGTTTCCGCATATTATGGTGGGTTTAGACAGCCCTTCCCAATTGTCAGTATGGCAAGCATGGCGAATTGCGTCGACCAGGTAAGTGGTGGCTTTTGCCGGGATGCGGCCATCGATAATCACACCTTCTGGATCAACAAAGGCACAGCCAGAGGCGATTGCATAGGCAATGGCCAAAGCCGCTTTGTCTGCCCAGCGGGTATAAACCAGCCATGTTTCTGGGTTTATTTCACTGGCGCCCTCAAGAAAGATCTTGGCCAGTCCTAGCTGGCTGAGTTCCTGGTCTAGGTGATACAGGGAGGCGTCTGCGATGAGCTGTTTACTGCTGCTCAGGGGTATGGAACCCATAGCGCCAGCATTGGTGTTATGCCCTGCGTATATTTGGTTATTTAAGACCAAGCCACCACCGATAAATGTACCGACATAAAAATATAAAAAGCTCTGCCACTTATGCGGGTTGCCAAAGGTTAGCTCGGCAATGCAAGCTGCGGTAGCGTCATTGGTGAGTGTGGTTGGAATCGTAGTGAGTGCCGCAATCTCTGCGCGAATATTGATGTTGGCCCACGATTTGCGCGCTTCTATCGGGCCTTTAAGCTCTCCCGCCCAGCCATCCATCGAATAGGGCGCCGCCACGCCAATGCCAAGAACCTTTGTATGTTGTTCAGCGGTGAGGCTGCCAAGTATATGATCCAAGCTCCGTTTAATATGGTAAAAAACTTCCTTGGGCTCTGGAAAAGCATAATTGTAAGATAAACGTGAGCGCACCTCTCCGGTAAAGCCAACCAATAATACTTCCAACGAACTGCGACCAATTTTGATGCCTATGCTTAACGCACCATCTGGATTGAGCCGATAAGGCGTAGAGGGTTGGCCTTTGCCACCGCGACGCTTTTCTCCTGCCAGTAATAAATCTTGTTCTTCCAGCCGATTGATTATTATCGTGGCTGTTTGTGGCGTGAGGTTGGTTGCTTTGGCAATGTCGGCTTTGGTTATCCCCCGGGTTTCACGAATAATGGCCAGAATGCGCCGCTCATTATATTGGCGCATGCCGGTCTGATTCGTGCCAGCATTGCGCAATTGGGGGTTTTCCAAATTCATAGTGTTATATGTAACTCGCGTCTTTGTGAACAACCTGATCAACACCCGTGATCATGGATACAATTTCATTGCCATCTGTTTCAGCGGTCAATTTATCGCCAACAATTCGCCCTTGGCGAAAAACAATAATTCGGTCAACTAAATTAAATACTTGGCGTAAATTGTGGCTAATCAGAATCAGGGGTGTGCCCTTCTCTTTCAAGCCACGAATGATGTTTTCCACGCGGGTCGATTCTTGAATACCTAAGGCGGCAGTGGGTTCATCCATAATGATGAGCTTATCGCCCCATCCCGCTGCGCGGCTAATTGCGACACATTGGCGCTGTCCGCCAGACATGCCTCTTAAAGATTGGCTAAGATCAGGAATCTTAACACCTGTTTTTTGTAATAGCTCTTGAGACTCCGCCAACATAGCCTTTTTGTCCATCCAGCTAAATGGACCAAAGTCGAACTTGGTGAGTTCTCGGCCTAAAAATATATTGGTTGGTACATCCAATTCGTCAGCCAGTGCCAGATTTTGGTAGACCGTTTCGATGCCTGCATCACGCGCTTCTAAGGGTGAAGCAAAGTCAACTTCTTCACCGTAGAATTTTACGCTGCCGCGGGTACGCCGTTCAACACCGGTAAGGTTACGCACAAAAGTGGATTTTCCGGCACCATTATCACCTACGATGGCCACATGCTCGCCGGGCGCTAAGATAAAATCAGCATCGTTGAGGGCATGCACGCCGCCATAGTGTTTGGTAAGGCCGCTAATCTCTAAAACGGGATGGGTCATATCTGCCTCCAATGGGCTAAATGTTTCTGTTGAGCTGAGAATGCCGACGAAAGGCACCCCTGTCAATTATTAAGTAAAATTGATTTAATAATTGACAGGGGTGATACAAATGAGCAATGATTCTGTCAGGCCATCTAAATGCCGCAAATACCTGTTCAGCAAATTATATTTTGTAGTTGGCGCCACAGGACGAAAATAAAAACATATCGGAGTATCGATGATGAGCATGAAAATGAATAAATTAATTGGCGCAATCGCCGCAAGCGCTTTGTTGTCTGGCGCAGTCTATGCAGAGTCTATTGGTTATATTACCAAGTCAGCGACTAACTCTGGTTGGATGATGATTAACCAGGGCGCGGCTGATGCAGCGAAAGAGGCAGGCGTTGACCTTATAACAGTAGGACCTACTTTCCAGGGTGACCTGTCTAGTCAGCTAGAAGTGTTTGAAAACCTGTTGGCTCAAGGCATTAAAGCCATTGCCATTGCACCTGTTGATTCCTCAGGCATTGCGCCTGCAGTAAAAGATGCCATGGACGCTGGTGTGGCTGTTGTGGCCATCGACACGGGTGTAAACGGCGCGGCTGTAACGTCATTCGTTGCCACCGATAACTATGCTGTTGCCAAGGTTCAAGGCGCTTATGCCGCTACGTTAGTAAATGATGGCGATGCTATTGTTTATGTAACGGGTAACCAAGCTCAAAGCACGGGTCAAGAGCGCCGTAATGGCTTCACCGAAGCATTCAAAACAGCGCGTCCAAACAGTGAAATTTTAGAAGTACCGACTGAATGGAACTCTGCCCAAGCTCAAGAAGGCGTTGAAGCTATTCTCAATGCGCGTAACGATATTAAGATGGTCGCAAACGCATGGGATGGCGGCACTATGGGCGCTAAAGCTGCAATGGAAAACCTAGGCTTGTCTGCTGGTGACGTGTTGCTGGTTGGTTTTGATGGCGCAACCGATGCCGTTGAAGCAATGGAAGCTGGTTGGGTACATGCCGATACAGCGCAGATGTTGTATCAAATGGGTTATCAAGGCATTAAAGCGGCTGTTGATGCATCAAACGGAAAAACAGTATCTGCCCGTATCGATACTGGTTTCTTCTTGGTAACACCTACGACTGCTCAAGCTTACAAAGACCTGGTTGGTATTAAGTAAATCATAATAAACTTAGTTTATGTAGCATGATAATAGAGCCCGGCGATGCTGGGCTCTTTTATAATTGGAGAAGAGATGAACGTGTTGAGTTTACAAGATAAAGCAATAACCCACCTAGTTTCTTTCTTTCGCAAAGAATGGTCTGGGGCTCTATTAGCTATATTGATTTTATCCATTGCGATTGAAATGGTAACGTCTGGAAAACCATTTTTTCACCCTACAAATATCATGACCATTCTCAATAACTCTGCAGCAATTGGCGTCGTGGCGGGTGGCATGACATTAGTGATATTGGCCGCTGGAATCGATCTATCCGTTGGCGCAGTAATGGGTATGGTTGCTGCGGTAACAGGTTATATAGCCAGTTACTGGGGACTGCCACCCGGTATAGCAATTTTTTGCGGCTTGGCTTTAGGTGGCTTGATTGGAGCAATACATGGCTCATTAATCGCCTATTTAGGCATGCCGGCATTTATCGTCACCCTAGCAGGACTTTCGGTCTGGCGAGGCAGTGCTCACCTGTCTACAGGCGCTCAGGCAACACCAAAATTACCAGCTACTTTTGACCTGTTTGGTCGATACAACCCGTTTGCCGGATTGCGCGAACAGTTTCAAGCTGGTGAGCTTTCGGGCCTAATGGAGTCGCTTGGCGGGTTTGTGGATGCCAATTGGATGGGCTTCTTTCGCACATTTCAGATGAGCATGATCATCTTCATCGTATTTTTTATTCTGCTAGCTGTAGTCGTTTCCAATATGAGATTGGGGCGATACATCTATGCTATCGGCAGTAATGAACAAGGCTCTCGGCAAGCGGGCATCAACACCCGATTGTATACGTTATACACCTATGTCCTCTGTTCTATGGGCGCAGCCTTCGGTGCATTGTTGTTTCTCGGTCGCGCACCTTACGCCAAGTCAGATTATGGGCAAATGTGGGAGCTAAATGCCATCGCCGCGGTCGTCATTGGCGGCACGTCACTGTTTGGTGGGCGAGGCACCGTGATTGGTACCTTTATGGGCGTGGTGCTTATTAAGCTCATTAACAATGGCCTGACCTTGGCTCAGCTTGAAACCTTCTGGCAGATGGTGGTAACCGGCCTTATTATTTTAGTTGCTGTGGGTATCGACATTGTCCGGCAGTCAAAATCCGCTGTTAAGGTACAACAGATGTTGGGTGTGGTGGCGATCGTGTTGGCTCTGTTCGCAGCCCTGACACCATTGTCTGCGTTGATTAGCTCGCTGATTAGTCTACATGAGCACAATTCGATGGTCGCCATGCAGCAAGCTGGGGCCAATATGGTGTCCTACCACTATGTAAGGTTGTTAGATGAAGTTGGTGTGCTCAATCTACACACCATTATTTCAGGCACCTGGATGATAAGCCTTGCGCTGCTGGCTTTAGTGGCCGGTGCGGTGGTGACGGTGGTTAAATTACACAAAACCCTGTCCTTTGCCATGGGCGGTATTTTTGTCGTATCAGCACTGGCACTGATTGCTTCCGATATGGCCGCAGCCGCACCACTGCTGATTTTAGGCGCGTTTGCAATGGCGGGTCTGCCTACAGTGCCCTATATGTTTGAACGAGCCAGAGCGTTAGATAGCGCCAACGGCTGATTATCTGTTCTGGTTAAGCCCTTGTAGGCATGATAACTGTGCAAGGGCAGTAAAGAGGGAGTGCATGCGCTGCCTCTTTACGGTTCGACTCGCCAGATCCGTCTCAACCAGCCCATCACGGTATTTAGCGCCATCTGCTGAGCTATATTGATCTATTGGCATACAACTCCCCCCTAAGAACATAATCATTGTTTAGATCTAATTTATCCTGCCGAGTTGGCGCAACAGGTGCTTGATATGGCCTCGAGCGTAACCAGTGTTGTGCGGCTACATCAATATCAGGTTAGCGAAGTCTCAGGCATTAGCCGTCAGTTTACTTAAACGTAATTTAGTCGCTCATCAAGCGTTGTTGGTTGACCCAGTCTTTGGGCAAATTATAAATGGCTTGCGGGGGTCATGGGGTTTTAAAACTCGAGATACAGTTGTACAGCAGTCATATCTATCAGAAGTGTTGTAGAAGTAACTGGGGGAAAGGTCTGTATAGCAACATGAAAAGGCGCCCTAAGGGCTTAGAATGGTGCGGACGGAGAGACTCGAACTCTCACACCTTGCGGTACCAGAACCTAAATCTGGCGTGTATACCAATTTCACCACGTCCGCATAAAACGAAGTGAGCGCATAGTAATTAGTTTTTTCTTACATATCAAGCGCTTGCACGAATATTCTTCTTGTTATCGCGTTTACCTCAGGCTTATTTGAGCGGCCTATTCGCCTCCACAGGGCACCGCCGCGCATTACTGCTGCTCCGGGTGAGGGGGCGTCTTAAACCCAGCGGAGTTGTCGTTGAGGCCTGCCTTAAAGGGTGAAATGTCGATGGCGAAGCCCAAGACCCCCACGGCTTGTTGATCTTCACCCTGTAATGGATAGCGTTCGATGCGTACCCATTTTGCTGCTTGGCCGCTGAAGTCCAAGCGCAGGTCAAGTTTCTGCGCCATGCCGGTGGCCAGAGCCGCCTCATCGGCAGCCACAAAGGTGCTCACCAATTGGGCATTGAGTAGGTCGGCATCGGTCTTACCCTTTGGTTCTTGGCCATTAGCCCATTGCTGAACAAAGGCATGGTTGGCGACCAGATATCGTCCAAGCCGATCTTTAAGCCAAACGGGAAAAGGCAGGTTTTGCACTAGGGACTGAAGAATAATGTGGTCGTCGCGCAGTTGCTTGCTGGTGTCGAGCATATCCTTGGCCTGGATCAGGGCATTTTGTAAGTGTTTTTGATCGTTTTGCGCCAGTAACAGGGTGATGTGGGCGTACACCCTGAGCGCAATCAGTAAAAAGACCAGGCTGATCAGCGCCATCACCATGGTCAATATGCTGCTGGCTAGGCCCAACTTAGCGTTGAACAACCAGACGCTTGCCATTAGAAACAGGCCCGCACAAAAACCGACGGACACCAGCATTAGCAGCGGGCTCTTATAGGGCAGGCTCGGTTTGGCGATTGGCAGGGGGGATTTGAGCGTTTGAGGCATAACCGGCTTCACTATAAAGGCTAAAGAAACGTGCCCCCCGAAACCCAAGGGATCGAGCAGCACGTACATTGCTTTAGAGTATAGATCATCTTCGGCCGAGTCGCGGGGCTGCCGCGACGGCTATTTAATGCGCTTGTACTTCAGGCGTTTAGGGCCTTCATTGCCGTGACGTTTGCGGTGGTCGGCGTCGTATTCGGTAAAGTTGCCTTCAAAAAAGACCGCCTTAGAATCGCCTTCGAAGGCCAATATATGCGTTGCGATACGGTCGAGAAACCAGCGATCGTGGGAAATGACGATGGCCACGCCGGGAAAGGCCAAGATCGCCTCTTCCAGTGCGCGCAAGGTTTCAATATCCAGATCGTTGGTCGGCTCATCGAGCATGACCACGTTGCCACCTTCTTGCAGCACCTTGGCTAGAAATAACCGATTGCGCTCGCCACCGGAGAGGTTCTTAACAAACTTCTGCTGGTCGCCGCCCTTGAAGTTAAATCGGCCCAGATAGGCTCGCGATGAGGTTTCATAGGTACCGATGGTAATGGTGTCCATGCCGCCGGAGATCTCTTCCCAGACCGTATTGTCGCCATTGAGTTCGCGTAACTGGCCAACGTAAGCCGGCTTGACGGTTTCACCGATGCGAATCGTGCCATCATCGGGTTGCTGCGTGCCGGCGATCATATTAAACAGAGTCGATTTACCCGCACCGTTGCCGCCGATAATACCGACGATGGCACCCGGTGGGATAACAAAGTTGAGATCCTCATAGAGCAATCGGCCATCGAAGGACTTACTCACGCCTTCGGCTTCAATCACGATATCGCCCAAGCGTGGTCCAGGTGGGATATACATCTCATTGGTTTCATTGCGCGCTTGAAACTCTTGCGAATTCATTTCTTCAAACTGCTTGAGGCGAGCCTTAGACTTGGATTGACGGCCTTTGGAGCCCTGACGCACCCACTCCAGTTCGGCTTTCATGGCCTTACTGTGGGCTGACTGCTGCTTCGATTCGACGTCCAGACGCTGTTGCTTGTTTTCGAGCCATTGGCTGTAATTGCCTTCAAACGGGATGCCCTGTCCGCGGTCGAGCTCGAGGATCCAGCCGGCGACATTATCGAGGAAGTAACGGTCGTGGGTAATGGCGACCACGGTGCCGGTAAACTCGTGTAGGAAGCGTTCTAGCCAAGCCACTGATTCCGCATCGAGGTGGTTGGTCGGCTCGTCGAGTAACAACATATCGGGGTTGGACAGCAGTAATCGGCACAGTGCGACTCGGCGGCGTTCGCCGCCAGACAGATGTTCGACCCGGGCGTCCCAAGGTGGCAGACGCAGGGCATCGGCGGCTATTTCCAAACGGGTCTCGGTGTTGTGACCGTCGGCGGCATTGATGATGTTTTCCAGTTCCTGTTGCTTCTGGGCTAACTTGTCAAAATCAGCATCCGGTTCGGCATAGGCTGCGTATACTGCATCAAGTTCTACCTGGGCATTTTTAAGACCGCTGAGCGCCTCTTCCACTATCTCACGTACCGACTTGCTGTTATCCAGCTCTGGTTCTTGCGGTAGATAGCCAATCTTCAAGCCTGGCTGGGGGCGCGCTTCGCCGAGGATTTCGGTGTCGAGGCCGGCCATGATGCGCAGCAATGTAGACTTACCGGAGCCGTTTAGACCCAAGACGCCAATTTTCGCGCCGTGATAGAAAGATAGGGAGATATTTTTCAGGATTTCTCGTTTCGGCGGGACGATCTTGCCGACGCGATTCATGGTAAATACGTATTGAGCCACCGAAGGATCCTTGTCTGAAAAATAGGTGAGCAATTTTAATGGATGCGCGGGTGTAAGTCACTTCAATGCTATAAATAGTCCGCTGCCGTCGTTTGATTGCAGCGAAAGCATAACAATTTAACAACATACGACTAAATAAGCCCTTTTTCTGGGATTGCGCGTGGGTTTGTGTAAAATACGCCGTCTTCCTGACCGGTAAAATGCCTGGCAAAGCCTGGTTGTTATATCGATTTTTACGAAGCCCTAGTTATGGTCTGCGGTTGCGGTGTCTTAACTGAGGCTTCCAACACATTGGAGAGTCTAATGTTTGAAAAAACCATGAATATTGCCGATTACGATGCCGACCTGTGGCAGGCAATGGAAGCGGAACGTGTGCGTCAGGAAGAGCATATAGAATTGATCGCCTCAGAGAACTACACCTCGCCGCGCGTTATGGAGGCCCAGGGGTCTCAGCTGACCAATAAATATGCCGAAGGTTATCCCGGTAAGCGTTATTACGGCGGTTGTGAACACGTCGATGTGGTCGAGCAACTGGCCATCGATCGGGCCAAAGAGCTGTTTGGCGCGGAATTTGCCAACGTCCAGCCTCACTCCGGTTCACAGGCCAATGGCGCGGTCTATATGGCCCTGTGTAAGCCTGGCGATACTATCCTCGGCATGAGTCTGGCGCACGGTGGTCACCTGACCCACGGTGCATCAGTGTCCTTCTCTGGCCGAATCTACAACGCGGTTCAGTACGGTCTGAATACCGATACCGGTGAAATCGATTACGACCAGGTTGACGCTCTAGCCCGTGAGCATAAGCCAAAGATGATCGTAGCCGGCTTTTCAGCTTACTCACTGATCGTCGACTGGGCGCGTTTTCGTGCCATTGCCGACGAAGTGGGTGCCTTCCTGTTCGTCGACATGGCGCATATTGCCGGCCTAGTCGCGGCGGGTGTCTACCCGAGCCCGATGCCGTTCGCCGATGTGGTCACCACCACCACCCATAAAACATTGGGCGGCCCGCGCGGCGGCCTGATCCTGGCGCACAACGATGAGGCTTTGAACAAGAAGTTGAACTTTGCCGTCTTCCCTGAAAGTCAGGGCGGCCCGTTGATGCACGTTATTGCCGGCAAGGCCGTCTGCTTTAAAGAAGCAATGGAGCCTGAATTCAAGCTGTATCAAGCCCAGGTGGTTAAGAATGCCAAGGCGATGGCGGCGGCCTTTATGGCGCGCGGTATCCGCATTGTCTCCAACGGCACTGAAGATCACTTGTTTTTGGTCGATTTGATCGGCAAATCTTACTCGGGCAAAGACGCTGATGCGGCCTTGGGTTTGGCGAACATTACCGTCAACAAGAACTCGGTACCCAATGATCCGCGCTCACCTTTTGTAACCTCGGGTCTGCGCATTGGTACGCCATCGATCACGCGCCGCGGTTTTAATGAGGCCGAAGCGACCCAGTTGACCAATTGGATCTGTGATGTGCTGGATGCGCTGGAAACGGGCAACGCCGATGCGATGATCGCTGAAGTCAAAGCCAAGGTGATTGCGATCTGCGCTTCCTTGCCAGTCTATCGCTAAGAGAGCCTAAGGCGCGCCGTCTAGGCGGATCTCGCCGATAAAAAAACCAGTCTATTTAGGCTGGTTTTTTTTGCGCCGATGTTACTCAAGCAGCCTGTCGAGCGACCCTAGGCCTGAAATAAGAAGTTACGAATCAGGTCCTTACCGCCTTCGGTGGCAAAGGATTCCGGATGAAATTGAATCCCATAGATCGGGTAATCGATATGTTGTACGGCCATAATCTCAAAGTCCGCGTCGCTCTGCAGCTGACTGCGGTCGTCGAAATCGGCGGCGGCCAGGGCACCCACGGCCGAGGTTACGCGCAGGCAATCGGGTAGGGTTTTCGGATTGGCGATCAGCGAATGATAGCGCATGACCTCTAATTGGTCGGGGACACCGGTGAAGAGCCCACGCTGGTCGTGCTGGATGGGGCTAACCTTGCCATGCATCGGCACCGGCGCCTTGATGATATGCCCGCCAAAGCTGTGCACTATGCCTTGCATGCCCAGGCAAACGCCCAGCAATGGTGTGGTCGGACCCAGGGTACGAATTACCTCGGTGCAAACGCCAAAGTAACGCTCATCGTCGGGTGAGCCAGGCCCAGGTGAAATAATAATTCGGTCCGGTCGCAGTTCTTGGATCTGGGCCAGGCTCAGTTCATCGTTGCGTTTGACGCTCACCTTGAACTCACCTAGGTCGCCTCGGCTCTGCGCGGAGGACAGTATTTCACCTATATATTGATACAGATTGAAGGTGAAAGAATCGTAATTGTCGATGATCAGTACGTTCATGTTGGCTTACCTTATAACACCCGGGGTCACACGGACACCGGGTCGGAATTATTAGCCCGGTCGATGACCGGTTGGTTGAGTGCTCGGAGCGCGAGTTGTTAGCTTGGCTCGGGCGTCATAAATTGCTCCAAGACCTTGCGCGTGCCGGCAAACTTGCGTTGAATTTCTTCGTACTCATCGTCGGGGTTGGAGTCGTACACATTGCCGCCGCAGGTTTGCACATAAGCCTGGTCGCCATTGGCGAAGATGGTGCGAATGGGAATAGCAAAGGTGCAGTCGCCATTGAAAGAAAAGTGCCCGACCGCGCCACCGTAGGGACCGCGTCCGTCGGATTCCAGGTCGTTGATGATTTTCATCGCCTCAATCTTCGGTGCCCCGGTTAGGGTGCCGGCCGGAAAGTTGCTCGCCAAGGCGCTGAACATATCCTCTTGCTCGGCGATAATGCCGACGATCTCACTGGAGATGTGCTGCACATGGCTGAAACGTTTGATGTCCATCAGACTGCGCACCTTGACGGTGCCAAAGCGTGCCACCCGGCCAATATCGTTGCGGTGCAGATCGACAATCATATTGTGCTCGGCGATCTCTTTGGGATCGTTCAATAAGGCGCGCGCGAGCAGGGTGTCGCCTTCCGGCGTCGTGCCGCGCAGGGTGGTGCCGGCCAACGGAAAGGTCTCCATTTCACCTTGACGCAGACGGAACAGCAGTTCTGGGCTGGCCCCGATCAGTTTTTGGGCGCCAAACTTAACGTAGTACATCTGCGGCGAGGGGTTCACGTCGCGCAGTTTTTCATAGAGGTTGATGGTGTCGCCATCCAGGCTGAAATACTTCTTGAACCCGACCTCGGTTTGGAAGATTTTGCCATCGATTATGTCTTGCTTAACCTTGAGCACGGCGGCGCGATGCTGTTCGCGTGACATGCTGTCGCCGGTGGCCGTGACCGTCAAGGGGCCATTGCCTGGGTAGCTGCTGGCAAGCAATTGCGTCACCCGATCGATGCGGTTGTTGTCGTAATAAAAATAGAACACCTCCCCGGTCATCTTGTCGCACACCAGGCCGTCCTTATAGAGGCCAAAACGGAAGGCATCGAACAGCTCACTGGTTTGAATATCGAGCTTGGCTTCAAAATAGTTCATCGCATCGTAACCCAAGTAGCCGGTCAGGCCGCCGGCGTACATGCGCGAAATAATATCCTGTGGCATCAGCGTGCGCAGCAGCTCATATGGATTGTCACTCTGATAATGGACCTGGGAGCCGTCGCGCTCGGTAATGGTTAGTTGATCGCCATTGGCGAAGATCACCTTTTCGGGGTCGAAGCCAATAATGCTGTGCCGGGCGATATGGCTGTCCTCACCGAGCGATTCGAGAATAAAACAGTTGTCATAGGCCTTATCGACTTTTTTGAACAGTTCAAAGAAATCGCAGTGGTCGGCGACCTTGAGATATTGCGGCTTGCGCGGCAGGGTAAATTTTAACGGTTGCACCATGGCAGTATCAGTCATCCTTAAGAGCCCTGGCGCCGCGCGAAACCGTCGCGATACCAACGCCGAGTTGTTCGGCAATTTTACGTTGCGGTACACCTTGAACCAACATCCGGAAGATCTGCAGTCGTTTGACTATTTCCTCATATTCGGACGGTGTTAACAGCTGCTCAAGGCAATGGGCCATCTCGGTCCGGCTTTGCGCGGTCAAGAGATGGTCGAGTAATGCGATCTGTTCGGGATTGTTTGTATTCATGTACTAGTATGCTATAACATTTTGCGCTAGAGTCAACTCTAGTTTTCACGCATCGATTCGGTGTTAAACTGGCGCGCGCTTTTTCGCATGGGATATTAAACGGAATGCCAGCATGTTGTTGATGATCGATAATTATGACTCCTTCACCTATACCCTGGTGAACTATCTGGAGTCGCTGTCGATTGAGGTTGTGGTCAAGCTTAACGATGAGATCGATCTGGCCGGTATTGCGGCCTTGGCCCCGGACCAGATAATGATTTCGCCGGGTCCGGGTACGCCCGATCAGGCCGGCATATCGCTCGCCGCGATCCGACACTTTGGCGCGGCGCTGCCGATCTTTGGCGTTTGCCTAGGTTGTCAGGCGTTGGGTCAGGTGTTTGGCGCCAAGGTGGTGCGGGCCAAGCAGGTTATGCACGGTAAAACGTCGGCCATCCATCATCGCCAACAGGGCGTATTTGCCGGTCTGCCGTCACCCTTTAATGCCACGCGCTATCATTCTCTGGCCCTGGAGCAACGCTCCATTCCCGACTGTCTTGAGGTCACGGCCTGGACCGAAGATGCCCAGGGTTCGCTAGACGAAATAATGGCGATCCGGCACACTGAATTGCGCTTAGAAGCCGTCCAGTTCCATCCCGAGTCGATTTTAACCGAACAGGGTCTGGCGCTATTAAGCAATTTTGTCACCCGATAACCGGTCAGGGCGGTTCCTGGCCACAGCGAGGCTTTATGGATATTAAACAAGCACTGGAGCGTATTGCCGGTCACGGTCACCTCAGCCAACCGGAAATGAGCGATGTGATGCGTTCCATTATGACCGGTGCATGCAGCGATGCGCAGATTGGCGCTTTTCTCATGGGCTTGCGCATGAAGGGTGAGACGGTTGAGGAAATCACCGGCGCGGTGACCGTGATGCGTGAACTGTCGACCAAAGTACCGGTAACCGCCGACCACCTAGTGGACACCTGTGGTACCGGCGGCTCGGGGCAAAAACTCTTCAATGTCTCAACCGCCAGCGCCTTTGTCGCGGCTGCGGCCGGCGCGCATGTTGCCAAGCACGGTAATAGAGGTGTGTCCTCGACCTTTGGCAGCGCCGACCTGCTCGAGGCGGCCGGTGTCGAGCTGGCCTTGCCACCAAGTGCCATAGCCCGGGCGATCGAAACGATCGGCGTCGGCTTTATGTTTGCCCAAGCGCATCACAGTGCCATGCGCTATGCCATGGGCCCGCGCAAAGAACTGGGCATGCGCACCATCTTTAATATGCTCGGCCCGCTGACCAATCCCGCCGGTGTAACGCGGCAAGTGGTCGGCGTCTTTAACGCTGAGCTCTGCGAACCGCTCGCCCTAGCGCTAAAACAGCTCGGCAGTGAGCATGTTATGGTGGTGCATTCGTTGGACGGTCATGACGAGTTCAGCCTGTCCGCGGCAACCTTCGTTGCGGAGCTGAAGGACGGTCAGGTGAACACCTACACCGTGGCGCCGGAAGATTTTGGCTTGGCGACGCAGGCCATGGTCGGCTTATCGGCCGACGGCGTGGCCGGCAGTTTGGCGCTGATCCAGGCGGTGTTCGATGGCTCTGGCGATGAGGTCAGTAACCGCGCCGCCGACCTGATTGCACTCAATGCCGGGGCCGCCATCTATGTTTCCGGTGTGGCCACCAGCTTTGCACACGGCGTTAGCATGGCCGAAGACGCCATTGCTTCAGGCCTGGCGCGCGAGAAGTTGCGCGAATTCGCTCAGTTCAGTCAGAGTGCCGGCTAGCCCTATAATGGGTCGCGCTCGGCCCACCCTATTGACCTCTATTTTTGGTAACCCAATGAACAACAGACCGACCATTTTGAATGAAATCCTGGATCGTAAAGTGCAGGAAGTGCAGCAGCGCAAACGTATTAAGTCGATGCGCGACCTGGAACAGGAATTTGACCGCTATGCGCCGCCGCGCGGCTTTACCCAGGCATTGCTCAATAAAATTGACCAAGGCCAGGCGGCGGTTATCGCCGAAATTAAAAAGGCGTCACCGAGCAAGGGTGTCTTGCGTGAGCCCTTTATTCCCCAGGCCATCGCCGAAAGTTATGAGCGCGGCGGGGCGGCCTGCCTGTCGGTGTTGACCGATGCAGATTTCTTCCAGGGCCACGAAGACTATCTGATTCAAGTCCGCGAGACTGTCGGCCTGCCGGTGATCCGCAAAGACTTCTTGATTCACCCCTACCAGATCGCCGAAGCCAAGGCGATCGGCGCCGACTGTGTGCTATTGATTGTCTCGGCGTTGGATCCCATTCAGCTACGCGATTTGCATGCGCAGGCTATCGCATACGGTATGGAGGTGTTGATCGAGGTGCACGATGCTTCCGAGCTGCGCGTGGCCTTGACGGTCGACAACCGCCTGATTGGGGTCAATAACCGTAACCTGCACACCTTTGAGGTGTCCCTGCAGACGACACTGGATCTGAAGGAAATGCTCGACCCCGAGCGTTTGCTGGTGACCGAGAGCGGCATCCTCAGTGGCGCCGATGTCCGTCTGATGCGCGATAACCAGATAAACGCCTATTTGGTTGGCGAAGCCTTTATGCGCGCCGATCAACCGGGTGACAAACTTGCCGAACTTTTTGGAGACTATTAATGCTACCGATCGTGCAAATTCTGCTGGTGCTGGGGGTTGTTATGGCCCTGGTGCTTTTCATCACCTCGCGCAATCCGACCCAGGTCACGGCCGAGCAACAGGCCAGTTACAGTAAATGGTTCCGCATTCTGGTGCCGATCATGCTCATTGCCGCGGCCATCAAGTACTTTATCGGCTAGCGCGAGGCTCCGTCCGTTTGAGGGCATGGGGCTTTTATCCAGGCCAACAAAAAGCGCGCTCAGTTTGCACTGAGCGCGCTTTTTTTATGACCTACCGCGAGGCGGCGTGAGCCGCCGGCTGATCTATTCTGAACGACGACGCGGTGCTGGCTTGCGATCGCTGCTGCCGCTGGCATCACGACGTGGTGCTGGCTTGCGCTCTGCGCCGCCGGCTGGAGTCGACTCAGACCACTCACGGATATTCAATGGTCGTCCCTTAACCCGAGTCTTCTGCAGATGTTGCAGAATATCGGCCGGCATACCCTTGGGTAAGTCAACCAGGGTGAAGGTGTCCTTGATGGTGATGTTGTTGATGAAGCGACCTTCAATGCCGCCTTCATTGGCAATGGCACCAACGATGGAACCGGCTTCGACGCCATCTTGACGACCGATGTCGAGCCGGTAGGTGCTGGCATCATAGCTCAGTTCACGCTTACGACCGGGCGCACTGTCGGAGCGTGGGCGGCTTGGCCGGCTGTCGCCACGATCACCGCGATCATTGCGGTCATGGCTTTCGCGACTGCGCGCATGCACGACCGGATCTTTCGGGATCTGCAAAGGCTTGTCTTCTTGCGCCATCTTAGCCAGAGCGGCTGCGATGTCGAGGATATCGACCTCTTCGTCTTCGGCTTCGATCCAGCTGGTCACCATGGCTTTGAAATAATCCAAGGAGCCCTTTTCAACGAGCTCGGACACGCTGGCTTTGAACTGCTCCGCCCGGTATTCGCCCAACTGTGCCGCTGACGGCATCGGGTAATCTTTCAGGACCGACTTAGTAGCCCGTTCGATATCGCGCAAGATCCGCTGTTCACGTGGCTTAACAAAGAGGATCGCTTTACCACTGCGGCCGGCTCGACCAGTACGGCCAATACGATGGGTATAGGTCTCGACGTCGCCTGGGATATCCCAGTTGATGACGTGGGTGATCCGTTCGATGTCCAGGCCGCGCGCGGCAACGTCGGTCGCGATCAGGATGTCCAGCTTGCCGCCGCGCATTGAATTGAGTATGTCTTCACGTTGCTTCTGGGCAACTTCACCACTCAGGGCGGTGGCTGCATAGCCGCGTGCCGAGAGTTTTTCCGACAGGAACTGACACTCTACTCGAGTCCGCACGAAGATGATGATGGCATTCCATTCTTCCACTTCGAGCAAACGAGTTAGAGCTTCCAACTTGTCCAGACCCTGAGCACGCCAGACGAACTGATCGATGCGGCTTTGCTCTTGGCTGCTGGCCTTGATTTCAATCTTGATTGGATCTTTCTGATAACGGTCGGTGATGCGCTTGATCTGGCCGGGCATGGTGGCCGAAAACATCGCCGTCTGCTTTTCTTCTGGGGTGTGTTCCAGGATCCAGTTGATGTCTTCAATAAAGCCCATGCGCAACATCTCGTCGGCTTCGTCGAGGACCATATGCTTCAGATCGGACAGATCCAGGGTGCCACGACGCAAGTGGTCCATGACACGGCCTGGTGTGCCGACGATAACTTGAGGATTCTGTTTTAACGCGCGTAACTGGTTACGCATGTCGGTGCCGCCGTAAATGGGCAGGACGTGAAAACCTTTCACGCCGCGGGCATAGACCTGGAAGGCTTCAGCAACCTGGATCGCCAACTCGCGCGTTGGACACAGAACCAGTGCCTGAGGGGTGTTGAGGCTGGTGTCGATCTTACACAGCAAGGGCAGTGAGAAGGCGGCGGTTTTGCCGGTTCCGGTCTGCGCCAAGCCGAGTACGTCACGGCCTTCCATCAGGGATTTAATAGCTTGGCTTTGAATCGGGGTTGGGCTTTCATAACCCAATGATTCCAGCGTGGCCAATATAGCAGGCGTTAGGCCCAGGTCGGCAAAGGTGATGTTTTCAGACATTTAAGATTCTCGATCAAATAAGTGCTGTACTCAATGTAAGCACTAAAGGGTGATTCCGGTGGCAGGCCATCCAGGTCGATTCCAGCGTCAAAGCTGGTGCGGTGTAAAATAAAACCGCGCAAAGGTGAAGGCAGGCTGCGCCCCGTGTCGCATCTGATTGCGAATAACCCTGTAGATCGTCATGAAAAACAAAATGCTCATTCCTGAGCTGCACAATTGCAGGCTGGGTCACCTTGGCGGCGCGGAGTATACAGATCCTGTATAAAATTGTCTGTTTATTTTTGCGACGCTAGGTAATAAGTATCGGAATGGCCTGTGGGGCGCGACGATATTGCCTCGAGGCCGTCCGAGCGGACACGGAACAAAACAGTAACGCGCGCTGGGCAGCGCTTGACTCTGAGCGTGAAGCCGGTCTAAAAGGTTCCCGGCAGCAGGTGGCTGCGGTTGATATTGCTCAACTGGCGTTCACCACAGAATGCCATGGTCAGATCCAATTCCTTATGGATAATCTCCAATGCGGTGGTTACGCCCTTTTCACCCATGGCACCGAGCCCATAGAGAAAGGGTCGGCCGATGTAAGTGCCTTTGGCGCCCAAGGCGATGGCCTTGAGTACGTCCTGGCCGCTGCGAATGCCGCCGTCCATATGGACTTCAATCTGATCGCCCACAGCATCGACGATGGCCCCCAGCTGGGAGATCGTGGACGGTGCGCCATCGAGTTGGCGACCGCCATGGTTGGAGACGATAATGGCATCAGCCCCGGCCTGCACCGCCAACTTGGCGTCCTCGACATCCAGAATGCCTTTGAGAATTAATTTGCCGCCCCAGCGCGCCTTGATCCATTGGACATCTGACCAATTTAGGGCTGGATCAAATTGTTCCGCGGTCCACGAAAATAAGGAATTTACATCGCTAACCCCCTCGGCATGACCGACGATATTACCAAAGGAATGGCGGCGTGTGCTGAGCATGCTCAAACACCAGGCCGGTCGAGTGAGAATCTGGCCCCAACCCTTGAGCGTCAGTAATGGGTTGGTGGACAGTCCGTTGCGCACATCCTTGTGGCGTTGGCCGATAATCTGCAGATCTAGGGTTAGTACCAGAGCCGAACAGCCTGCGGCCTTAGCTCGGTTGATCAGGTTTTCGGCGAACACCTTGTCTTTCATCACATACATCTGAAACCAGAAGGGCTCTGTGGTGTTGGCGGCGACATCTTCAATGGAACAGATGCTCATGGTCGATAGGGTAAAGGGGACACCGAACTTCTCCGCCGCTAGCGCAGCCTTAATTTCCCCATCGGGGTGCTGCATGCCGGTTAAACCCGTCGGCGCCAAGGCGACCGGCATGGTGGTTTGTTGGCCTATCATCGGCAGAGCGGTGCTGCGATCGGTCATATCGACGGCGATGCGTTGGCGCAGCTTTATCTTCTGGAAGTCACTGGAATTTTCTCTGTAGGTCGATTCGGTCCACGAGCCTGAGTCGGCGTAGTCATAAAACATTCGCGGCACGCGTTTTTGGGCCTTTATGCGCAGATCTTCAATAGTGCAAATGGTCATAGTCACCTCTTATTGTTGTGTTGGTTTGCAGTGCGATTCTTACTCAGCAGTGTTGGCGAGTCGGGCCTGATATTCAATGGTGTTAGGTGAAGCGCACCGGCCGCCATCGTCAACAGCCGGCCAGGCCTTATGGCACGGGCGGTTGCTCGACTTAAGAGTGGTCTGACCAATTTTGCAAATAGGGGCGGCGGATCTGCACGTGCGCCTTACTCGATCGACGCCAAAGGTGTAGGGGCGGCGTCATCGCCTAGCCCAATGTCGGCGCCGGTCAGCTCGTTTAACAGCCATTGCAGGGCCGGGCCGGGCGTACCCTTGCGCCAGGCCACCTTGGCATCGAAGGCGTGGTCATTGATTTTCAGTGCGATCAGCTCACCGCTGAGCAATTCGGCCTCAATTCGATGCTTGGGCAGAAAGCCCACGCCCAGCCCCGTTTTCTGGGCGGCAATCTTTTCCGCCATGCTCGATACCGTGATGACCTTGGTCTGGCGTGTCCAGCCGACGGTCATGGGAGCGAGCAGGAGGCTCGAATCGCGCACGACGATAACAGGGTACTCGTCGATCATGGCTTCGGTGACCGAGCAGGCATCGCCTGCCAAGGGATGGTCGCGATTGACGACAAACATCATGGTGACCGCGCCAAGCGTTCGACTGTCGAAGCCTTCCTGTTTCGGATCGCTATGATCGTTGGCGATTACCAGGTCGGCCTTGCGGTTTAACAGCGGCTCCCAGGTGCCCGATAGGGCCCCGGTAAGTAGATTGACCTTGATAAAGGGGTGAACCTGATTAAAGCGCTGTATTAGCGAAAATAGGGCAGAGCTGCTGTACAGCGTGTCGATGCTCAAGGTGATGACCGGTTCCCAACCATTGGCGATCTGTTGCGCGGAATAGGCCAGGTTTTCGATGTCCCGCAGGATCAACCGCCCTTCGACGAGCAGTAAATTACCGGCTGCGGTGAGCTTGGCCCGGTGGCCACTGCGGTCGAACAGTTTTAGCCCCAAATCCTGCTCCACCTTTTGGATCGTATAGGTTAGGGCCGAGGGCACCTTATGCAGTGCCTGTGCTGCGGCGGCAAAGCTGCCCCGCTGATCGATGGCGTCGAGCACCTTGAGTAGATCGAGGGTAATGGGATTGTGAGGCATAGCAGGCTGTTACTCGATGAGGTGACACACTATAGCCGCCGGCCGCGCTGTTATTCAAGTTTGATCGATTCGAGCCAGGGCGCAGCGGCCAATACCGTTCGGCATAAAAAAACCGGCCGAAGCCGGTTTCTTTAATTCTGGTCGCCTAAGTTAGGCTTGCAGAGCCTTAACGCTTGCATTTAAACGGCTCATCGTTCGGCCAGCTTTGGCCTTAGTGATGATCCCTTTACGCGCCATTCCGTCGAGGACGGGTTGCGCGGTTACCAGTGCTTTACTTGCGTCAGCGTAATTGCCTGTTTGAATTTGGGCTAAAACTTTCTTGACGTAAGTACGAACCATTGAACGCATGCTTGAATTACGAGCTCGGCGGACAACTGCCTGACGAGCGCGCTTTTTAGATCCAGCTGAGTTTGCCACAGAATGCTCCTTAAATTGGTAAACGGGTGTTGATAAATTTCGAGGGCGCGATTCTAGTGATTCGATTTATCCCTGTCAACGAAAAGCTTTACCGGGCAGGGTTTTTGGCGTCTTTTTTGGTACAGTAGCGGGCTCGATCCGGTGGGCGCGGGGGCTGCTCGGCGATCTTACTAGTTTGAAACGCTCAAAAGCGCTGGAAAATCGAGCCCGCGGCCTACGTGCCGCTTGCCGCTTACGGCGCCGTGCTTGTAAACTGCGCGGCTGTTTCATTGATTATGCAAGGACGGCCCTTGAGCCAGACTGCCCCCAGGTCAATCTTTACCAGTTCGCTGGTCGTATCCGCCGCTACCATGGCCTCCAGGGTCTTGGGTTTGGTACGTGATATGGTTTTTGCGGCCTATTTTGGCACCGGCGGCGCCCAGGATGCGTTTGTCGCGGCCTTTAAGATTCCCAATTTTTTGCGCCGCCTGTTTGCCGAAGGCGCCTTTAACCAAGCTTTTATACCCGTCTTGACCGAGGTTCGGCATGCTGAGGGTGATGCCAGTGTGCGCACCTTGGTCACAGCGGTGCAAATTCACTTGGCAGCACTGGTGGGTCTGGTGACGCTTATCGCCGTCCTAGCCTCGCCGATCTTGGCTTGGGTCTTTGCTCCCGGCTTTCATACCGATCCGGCCAAGCTTGGGCTGGTGGCGGACTTTCTTAAGCTGACCTTTCCCTATCTGTGGTTTATATCCTTGACGGCCCTAGCGTCCTCGGTCTTGAACTCCTATGGCCAGTTTGCCGCACCGGCCCTAACCCCTATTATTTTAAATCTATGCCTGATCGGTTCGGCGCTGTTCTTGGCGCCGCAGTTTGAGGTGGGCCAAACCGGCTTGGCCCTGGGTGTGCTGATCGCGGGCCTGCTGCAATGGCTGTTTCTCTGGCCGGCCCTGCTGAAGACCGGGGTTTGGTCGCCACTGAGCTGGACCACCACGCACCCCGGGGTTAAAAAAATCTTGATTTTAATGGTGCCGGCACTGTTTGGCGTGTCGGTCAGTCAGATCAATCTGCTGCTCGATACGGTTTTGGCCAGTTTTCTCGAGGACGGCTCGATCAGCTGGCTCTACTATTCGGATCGGCTGACCGAGCTGCCCCTCGGGGTCATTGGCATCGCTATTGCGACGGTGCTATTGCCGCGTTTGGCGACCTTGCACGCCGGTCGAGATGCGCTCCTGTTCGATCGCACCCTGGCCTGGGCGATCCGGCTGGTGTTGTTGATCGGCTTGCCGGCGATGGTGGCCCTGGTGCTGCTGCCGAGCGAGCTCTTGACGCTGCTGTTTCAATATAAAAATTTCTCCAGTCTCGATGTCGAACGCAGTGCCTTGAGTTTGGCCGCCTACGCCTTGGGCCTACCGGCCTTTATGTTGATCAAAATATTGGCACCGGCTTTCTTTGCCCGCCAAGACACCCGCACCCCGGTGCGTATCGGCATCCAGGCCATGGTCTGGAATATGGCTTTTAACCTAATGTTGATTCTGCCCCTGGCGCATGCCGGGCTGGCGCTGGCAACGTCAATGTCGGCCTGGCTCAATGCCGGGCTGCTCGCCTGGCATTTACGTCAGGAGGGTCGCTTCCCGCAATGGCCTATGCTCGGGCCGACCATCTTGCGCGCCCTGGTCGCCAGCGCCGTGATGGCCACGCTGCTCTGGGCGATGACCCGGTCGGCCGCGCTCACCATGCCAGATGATTTTCTTGGTCGGGCCGAAGTGGTCGCCCTGCTGGTGGTCGCCGGCCTGGTCAGCTATAGCCTGACGCTGTTGCTGGTCGGAGTGCGACCAAAGGACATTAAACATCCCTGATCGGGAGCGGGACAGTGCGATCCCTTTTCGGTATACTGCGCGGCCAATTTCGTCACGCTGGCCCGCCATGCGCATCTCTCGTTTGCCACTACAAGCCTTACCCGCTGCTGCCGTTACGATCGGCAGTTTTGACGGTGTGCATCTGGGCCATCAGCAAGTCATTACCCGGCTGATCGAGCAGGCGCGAGCGCGTAATCTGGTCTCGGTGGTGGTCACCTTCGAGCCGCAGCCGCGCGAGTTTTTGCGGCCCGGCGATGCCCCAGCCCGACTGACATCGCTGTCGGATAAGGCGCGCCGCTTAGCTGCTCTGGGTGTCGACCATCTGGTGGTATTGCCCTTTAATGCCTCGCTGCGCGGGCTCAGCGCTCAGGCCTTTGTCGAGCAAATTCTGATCGAGCGGCTTAATACCCAGTGGTTGCAGGTTGGTGACGATTTCCGCTTTGGCGCCGATCGGGCCGGGAATTTCGAGTTTTTGCAAGGTTTCGACTTTGAAGTCACCGATTTGGCCTCACAATGTGTCGACGGTCAGCGCATTAGCAGTACCCAGTTGCGCGAGCGAATTGGCCAGCATCAGCTACCCGCCGTGCAGGCCTTGTTGGGCGAGCCCTATACGCTAACCGGGCGGGTGATCTATGGCCGCCAATTGGGTCGTACCATTGGCGTGCCGACCGCCAACCTACTCTTGCCGCATCATCGCCTGGCCACCGACGGGGTTTTTGCCGTCAGCGCCGACATTGCCGGTCGAGTGTTACAGGGCGTGGGCAATCTGGGCACCAAACCGACGGTAGGCGACAGCCGATCTTGGCTGGAAGTACATTTTTTTGATTTTGACGGAGTCCTGTACGGACAACGTATTTCGGTGCAGCTGCATAAGCGGCTGCGCGGGACCCAAACATTTGCTAATCTTGACGCGCTGAAAATTCAGATACAACTTGATATGCAAGCCGCACACGCTTGGTTTGCGCAACTTACGGAAGTGAAACGTACCGATGACTGACTATAAAGCAACCTTGAACTTACCGCAGACGGATTTTCCGATGCGCGGTGATCTGGCCAAACGCGAACCTGTAATGCTGGCAAACTGGGAAACCAATGGCATTTACCAGCAGATTCGCGCGGCAAGCCTGGGTCGCCCTAAGTTTATTTTGCATGATGGTCCGCCTTATGCGAACGGACCCCTGCACATCGGTCATGCGGTCAATAAAATTCTCAAAGATATCATCGTTAAATCGAAGGGTTTTAACGGCTACGATGCACCCTATGTGCCCGGCTGGGACTGTCACGGTCTGCCCATCGAGCACAAGGTAGAAACGATGATCGGCCGGGCCGGCGACAAGGTCGACTTTAAGACCTTTCGCGCCAAATGCCGTGAATACGCGCACAGCCAAATCGATGTGCAGCGCGCCGGCTTTCAACGCATGGGTGTGTTCGGTAGCTGGGAACAACCTTACCTGACGATGAATTTCCAGACCGAGGCCGACATCATTCGCGCGCTCGGCAAGATTGCCGCGTCCGGTCACCTAGTGCGCGGCTTTAAGCCGGTCTACTGGAGCGTGGTGGGCGGTTCGGCCCTGGCCGAAGCCGAGGTGGAATACCACGATAAGGTCTCCTTCAATGTCGACGTCGCTTACGGCGCACGTGACGACAGCAAGGTCTTGGCCGCCATTGGCAGCAGCGCGGGCGAAGGTCCGGTCCAGGCGGTAATCTGGACGACCACACCCTGGACTCTGCCGTCCTCATTGGCCATCTCGGTCGGCGCGGAACTGGATTATGTTCTGGTGCAAAGCACGCATCAGGACCAACCGGTGCGCTTAATTGTCGCTGAGGCCCTGTTAGAAAGCTTTCTCGCGCGCACCGGCCTGGTTGAAAGCGCCATCTTGGCGCACTTCCCCGGCACGGTGTTGGAGCAGCAGGTCTTTACCCACCCGTTCTACGATCGCGATATTCCGGTTTTGTTGGGCGATCACGTTACGCTCGACGCCGGTACCGGTTGTGTCCATACCGCGCCCGATCACGGCGTGGAAGACTTCGTGGTCTGTGGCCGATACGGTATCGAGACGATCAATCCGCTCGATGACAAGGGCGTGTTTCGCGCCAATGTCGAACACTTTGCCGGTGAGCACGTTTACAAGGTCGATCCAAAGGTGATCGCTCTGGTTAAAGAACGCGGCCAACTGCTTAGTGAAGGTAAGTTAACGCACAGCTATGCTCATTGCTGGCGCACCAAGACGCCACTGATCTATCGTGCCACGCCACAATGGTTTATCAGCATGGACGCACAGGGTTTGCAAGAGCAGGCCATGAGCGCCATCAAGGGCGTCCGTTGGGTGCCGGCCTGGGGTCAGAACCGCATCGAGGCGATGGTCGGTCAGTCGCCTGACTGGTGTATCTCACGTCAGCGTACCTGGGGCACTCCGATCACCTTTGTGGTGCACAAAGAAACGGGCCTGTTGCACCCGCAATTACAAGAAATCATCGAAGCGGTCGCCTTGGCGGTCGAGCAGTCGGGTATGGATGCTTGGTACGACTTTGATCTCAGCTCGGTGATCGATGATGCCGATCAATATGAAAAAACCCAGGACACCTTAGATGTCTGGTTCGACTCCGGCGTGAGCCATTACTCGGTCCTGAGCAAGCGCGAAGAATTGGCACAATACCCGGCCGATATGTATCTGGAAGGCTCCGATCAACATCGGGGCTGGTTCCAATCGTCGTTGAAAACCGCCGTCGCGATGAACGGCAGCGCGCCCTACAAGCAGGTCTTGACGCACGGTTTTGTGGTCGATGAGAAGGGCTATAAGATGTCCAAGTCGTTGGGCAATGGCATGGAGCCGCAAGAGGTCTTTAACCAGTTTGGCGCTGATGTCTTGCGCCTCTGGGTGGCCTCGACCGACTATTCCGGTGATATGGCCTTCTCCAAAGCGATCTTAACGCGCACCTCAGATTCCTACCGGCGCATCCGTAATACCGCCCGCTTTCTGGTGTCGAATCTGAATGGCTTTGAACCGGCTCGAGACGCCTTGGGCGTCGACGACTTGCTGGCCTTGGATCGTTGGGCGATCGATCGAACGCTGAGTGTGCAGACCGAATTGGCGCACCTGTACGACAACTATCAATTTGTTCAGGTGGTGCAAAAAATTCACCATTTCTGTGCCTTGGATATGGGCGGATTCTACCTCGATATCATCAAGGATCGGCTCTACACCGCGCAGGAAAATTCCTTGGCCCGCCGTTCGGCGCAAACCGCTATGTACCATGTATTGCAAGCGATGGTGCGCTGGATTGCGCCCATCCTGAGCTTTACCGCCGATGAACTCTGGCCCTATATACCCGGTCAGGATAAGACCACCGTCTTTACCGAAACCTGGTACCCGGGTCTGAGCGCATTCGCCGCCGATGAAACGATGAATTCGGATTATTGGGCGATCGTACAGCAGGTTAAGGACGGCGTTAACGGCGTGCTCGAGCAAGCCCGCAATGAAGCCAAGGTCGGTGGCTCGCTAACCGCCGAGGTAACGCTCTACTGTGATGCCGAGCTGCATGCGACGCTGCTGCAGCTAGGTGATGAACTGCGCTTTGTGACCCTCACCAGTGCTGCCACCTTGGCCGATCTGGCGACAACACCGAGCGATGCGATGCCGACTGAATTGACGGGCCTGAAAGTCTCGGTGGTCAAGTCGACCCTGACCAAATGCGGGCGTTGTTGGCACCAGACCGAGGATGTCGGCCATCATGCCGCGCACCCAGAGTTATGCGGCCGGTGCGTCGAGAATGTCAGCGCTGCTGGCGAGCAACGCCACTTCGCCTAAGCCGAGCTCACGTTCTGCGTGCGGCGCAGAGCGTGTTACAAATCCCCGTGGCGATGCCGTGATGGCAGCGCCACCCTTAGAGGCTGTTTCTATGTCAAAAATTCATGAGAACTCCAAGGTCACGCTACATTTTACCTTGCGACTGGTCGATGGCCAGGTCGTCGACAGTACCCCCGAGCAGCAACCGGCTACCCTGACCATTGGCGACGGTAATCTGCCGATCGGCTTTGAACGCCATCTGCTCGGTCTGGAAACCGGTGATCGGCGCACCGTTCGAGTGGGCACGGAAGACGCGTTCGGGCAGCTCAATCCGTCCAATGTACAGACTTACAAAAAAGATCAATTTGCCGAATCCGGTGAATTGAGTCTGGGGACGGTCATTGCCTTTAAAGATGCTGCCGGTGCCGAGTTGCCCGGGGTGATCGCCGATATTCAGGACGAATCGATCGTCGTCGATTTCAATCATCCGCTGGCCGGCAAGGAACTCGACTTCGAAGTTGAAATTGTTGCCGTCGGAGTCGCCGACGATGGACATTAAGCTCGCCAATCCACGCGGCTTTTGCGCCGGCGTGGATCGCGCTATCGATATCGTCAATCGTGCCTTGGAAGTGCATGGCGCACCGCTTTATGTCCGCCATGAAGTGGTGCACAACAAGTTTGTGGTTGAAGACCTTAAACAGCGCGGGGCGATCTTTGTCGATGAACTCGACGAGGTACCGGACGACAACTGGGTGATCTTTTCCGCCCACGGCGTCTCGCAAGCCGTTCGACTGGAAGCGGCCGAACGCGGGTTGCGCGTTTATGACGCGACCTGTCCGCTGGTGACCAAGGTGCATTTGGAAGTCACCAGCTTTGCCGCCCAGGGTATGGAGTGCATTCTGATCGGTCACCGTGGCCACCCTGAAGTCGAGGGTACCATGGGGCAATATCAGCGCCAGCAGGGCGGCGGTATTTACCTGGTCGAGAACGAACAGGATGTCGCCGAGCTGCAGGTCCAGAATCCGGCATTGCTGGCCTATGTGACGCAGACCACCCTTTCGATGGACGACACCGCGCAGATTATCGATGCCTTACGGGCCAAATTTCAGCATATTCAGGGCCCGCGCAAGGACGACATTTGTTACGCCACGCAAAATCGCCAGGATGCCGTCAAGACCCTATCGGCCGAGTGTTCGGTAGTGATCGTGGTCGGCTCGCCGAACTCATCGAACAGCAATAGACTGCGCGAGTTGGCCGAACGGATGGGCTGTACCGCCTATCTGGTCGACAGCGTTGAGCAGCTCGACCCGACCTGGTTCGACGGCTGTGAGCGCATCGGCGTGACCGCCGGCGCCTCCGCACCGGAAATACTGGTCAAGCAGGTGGTTGAGGGTCTGCAACAGCTCGGCGCCAACGCGGCCATCGAGTTGGCTGGCGTGAAAGAAAACATTACCTTCTCCATTCCCAAAGAGTTACGCCTGACGCCCGCCGACTAAAAGCGGAACCGGTCAACAAAACCCCGTCCCAGCGCACCGCCTATCGCAGCACAGTGACCGTTTATCAGACCGGTCACTAGCGCTGCCATACTCCGCTCTACACTGATAGTCAGTCCTATTAGTGAGACGCCCATGACCCTGACACAACCGACCCAGAAACAACCGGCCCAGAGACAACCGACCCATCGCCAGATCGAACGGCGCAGAAAGCTGCAAGGCTTTACCTTGCTAGAGCTGATGGTCACCGTGATTATTCTGGGCATCATCACCGCCTTCGCCGCGCCGTCATTTAACAATCTGCTGCGCGACACCCGTATCGACGCCAATACCAGCAAGGTCCGCAGTGCGCTGACCTATGCCCGGTCAGAAGCGGTCAACCTCAGTTCCACCGTCACGGTCTGCTCCAGTACCGATTACCAAAGCTGCGATGGCGACGAGAATTGGGCCAGCGGCTGGATTGTCTTTCTCGATCTGAATGGGGATGGGGATTTCGACGACGACAGCGATGCCAATCCGTGCGAAACCAATATTGACGATTGTGTTTTGCGCGTCTGGGATCCGCTCGCCAGTGGTGCGAGCCTGATCGAAACGAACGACGCAGACTCGGTCACCTTCAGTGAGCAGGGCGCGGTCGTCGCCGCCACGGCCTTTAGTTTGGACTTGAGCATGCCGGACTGTGCGCTGGGTGATCGACGCACCCTAAGCCTTAACGCCATCGGACGGCTACAAGTCAGCACCGGAGACTGCCCATGAACCGTTTTGCCTCTGCACTGCCCATGCCATTTGCTCGAGCTCCCCGGGCCCAAGCTGGCGCGACCATGATCGAAGTGCTGGTCGCGATCCTTATTTTCT
>Ga0209304_1000053_pt1 | contig 74914 bp, 78 predicted proteins | sample COGITO_mtgs_1004_4_FD_184789 | JGI IMG/M metagenome (GOLD analysis project Ga0209304, IMG submission 184789) | Pelagic marine microbial communities from North Sea - COGITO_mtgs_100423 (SPAdes) (version 2) | ecosystem: Environmental > Aquatic > Marine > Epipelagic ...
GAGGTGCCTGCAAGCAACAGACATATAATGCCGCGCCGGGCATAGAGGTGGTAGATGTTTTGAGCGTTAAACTTAATGAGCATTGTGTGGCCTCCTATGGCGTTGGGTGTTATTCTGTTAAAAATAATACCACAAAATTACTATAAAGTCAATAATCTAACCTTGCATATCCCTTATAAATCCGTATACTACGGACAGCTTTTAAAGACCTATGTTCGTCGATCAGTGGCTTGCCACTGTGAGAACCAATGGGCAGAAATCGCGTCATTTATGATGTGAGCATTCTGCTCGCGTTATGAAGGGCGCGATTTCTCATTTGTTGGTCTAACAGAGCTATATTATTAGACTAGTTCAAGAAAATAAATGAAATTTATTTAGGAACGAAGGAAGGAATGACACAGGTGTTTGACGCTGACGGAACTTGTCACGCAGCAACTATCCTCCGAGTATCTCCTGCAACAATCACGCAAGTGAAAACGCAGCAGATCGATGGGTATGACGCGGTACAGGTAGCAACAGGATCTCGACGAGAGAGTCTTGTGCCCCGAGCAGAACGTGGACATACTGGCGGATTATTCCGACATTCAAAGGAATTCCGAACTCGAGTAAACTATGACGAATCTGTTGATGGTCTTGAAAAAGGCCAGATCGTTGACGCTTCAACATTTGAAGCGGGAGACCAGATTGTTGTTGCAGCTATCTCAAAAGGTAAAGGATTCCAGGGAGTTGTAAAGCGATACAACTTTAAAGGTAACAAAGCTACTCATGGACAAAAGCACACTTTGCGTGCGCCGGGTTCTATTGGAGCTACGGGACCAGCTCGTGTATTTAAAGGTACACGTATGGCAGGGCGTATGGGGTCTGACCGAACTACGGTTAAGAACCTACGCGTACTACAGGTCAATACAGAAGAAAATGTACTCCTCGTCAGTGGGGCAGTGCCAGGTCGAAAAGGAACATTAGTAGAGGTACGTAATGTGTAATGCTTATGGATACAAAAATATTTTCTCAAGATGGGAAGGAAGCAGGAAAGCTGACACTTCCAGAATCAGTATTTGGACTGGCGTGGAACGCTGACCTTGTACATGAGGTTGTTGTGTCAATGCAAAGCAACGCACGAGCAGGTACTGCACACACAAAAGATCGAAGTGAAGTACGCGGAGGTGGTCGAAAGCCATGGAAGCAGAAGGGAACAGGTCGCGCGCGACACGGTTCACGACGTTCACCGATCTGGAGTGGTGGTGGTGTTACATTCGGACCTCGAAGTGAAAAAGACTACTCAAAGAAGATCAACAAAAATGCACGAGCTAAAGCTTTTGCAATCACTCTTTCAAAGAAATTTGCAGACGGTGAAGTAATCTTCGTAGATAACTTTGCATTCGAAGCTCCAAAGGCTGCTGAAGCAAAGACAACGGTAGGAGCTCTTGCCAAAGGAACAGGTATTGCAGAACTCGTCACAAAGCGAAAGAACACTGCATTGGTAGTGTTGAGTAAGCGTGACGAGAACACTGAAAAAAGTTTCCGAAACTTCGGTAATATCGAAGTGGCACAAGTGAAGGATATCAACACTGTTGATCTACTTACATACAAGTACGTTATTGTTGCAGACCCGTCTGTTTCAGTCGAAGCACTCGCAAGTCGAACTGCTAAGAAGAACGAAAAAACAACAGCGTAATTAAGTCAATAAAAATTTATTATGGCACTCTTTAGTCGAACAAAAGAAGAAAAAACTGAGGAGAAAGGAGCGGAACAGAAGGTTGTGGCGAAGCCACAGGTGAACAACTCACTTCCAACTGATCGCGACTTAGCAGGTGTGATCATCAAACCACATGTAACTGAAAAAGCAGTAGGGATGGGCGAACGAAATGTGTATACATTTTTGGTCCGAACTGATGCAACGAAGTACCTTGTGCGAGATGCTATCAAATCTCTCTTCAACGTGACGCCGGTGAAAATAAACATCGTAAACAAAAAGCCTCGACAATTTAAGTCGAAAACAAAAGGTCGTCGTTTAACAGAAAAAGGAATGAAAAAGGCATACGTCTATCTGAAGGACGGTGACTCGATCAACCTTGTATAATCAATAGGTATATAGAGTATGGTAAAGAAATATAAACCAACATCACCGGGCCGTCGTGACGGTTCCGTGATTGAGTACAAGAAGTATCTGACCACCACACGCAGTAAGCCGTTGAAAGCCCTTACAAAAGGTCAGCGATCAACTGGTGGACGTAACAGTGCTGGACGTATCACAAACTGGTACCGAGGAGCTGGTAACAAACGAACATATCGAGAAATCGATTTTAAGTTTGATAAGAAAGATATCCCTGCGAAAGTAGAGACTATTGAGTACGATCCTTACCGAACTGGATTCGTTGCACTTGTTCTGTACAAAGATGGCGCACGACGATACATTCTCGCACCGCAAGGAATGAAGGAAGGAGATGTATTTGTTGTTTCTGAAACTGCAAAGCCAGCGAAAGGTAACCGTCTTCCATTGGCAAAAATTCCACTTGGTGCATTTGTGTACGCAGTGGAGATGAAGCCTAATGGTGGTGCTCGTATTGCACGAGCTGCTGGTATCCATGCAGAAGTGATTGCTCACGATGCTGGGTACACAACACTTAAGATGCCATCAACTGAGATCCGAAAGGTACTCTCAACATGTTGGGCAACAATCGGTGAAGTATCAAACGATGAACATCGTCTGATCTCAATCGGTAAAGCAGGACGCGCACGACACATGGGACTTCGACCGAAGACTCGTGGTACTGCGAAGAACGCAGTTGACCACCCACATGGAGGTGGTGAAGGTAAGTCTCCTCGAGGGCATAAACGATCTCGCACAAAGCAAGGTCGTCCAACCGGAAAGGGTCAAAAGACTCGATCACCGAAGAAGCACTCAAACAAACTCATTGTGTCACGGCGAAAGCCAGGACCACTCATGGGTGGGAAGCGGTAGATAAAATAAAAGTACTCCCTCAGGGGAGTACTTTTATTTTATCTAGTACTGTGCTTACGCACAGTACGTACCGCTTCCCAAGGTGGAGCGTTGTGAGGAAGAATGACGAACCGCGAGCCGGGGTCGAAGGTACTTGCTAGAATACGAGCGAATGCGAAGTATTATAGTTAGTAACCTGTGACGAAAGAGGTAAAAATAAAATCCCTCGGCTCCGGCCGAGGGATTTTATTTGGTTTAGCAACTGCCCTGTGGCAGTTACGTATCGTTTTCCAAGGCGGAAGCATATCGCACGGAGGCGAAGCTATGTTGCACGGAGCGAATCGAGTAGAAAATCAAGGCCTTGCCTTGATTACTTACAAAGGGTGGCCCTTTGTAGTCTTCATAATTCATTTTTCTTCACTTTCAAACCCCCGGCTTTCGCTCCCGGTGCTTAAAACTAAAATTCCTTAGTTTTTTATGCTCTTTAAGTACTTTAAATATAGGTTTTGGGTTGCCATCAGTATGAACAGCTACCTTCTGGACACTTTGACCTGAAATGATGAGTTCCATACCCGCTGTAGTGAATACGGCAGTAATAAAGCGAGTGCCAGCCCCCTTACGACTGTTGGTCTTTATTTCTCCTGGAGCTATCATTTTTACTCCTGGTGCGCGTTCTAGAATACGAACCACCTCTAAGGCAGTTTCAGTCAGAGTCGTATGTTCCTTTCCTCGCGGCTTGGGCATGTGTGCACTGTACCATATAAAAGCTTATAGATTTATCTCATTTTGTACCTTGTGCTGTGTATTTGAATGTGTACGTTGGTACTTTAGGGCTCTTTTATAAAAATAGAGAAGAACAAATAAGCTATTTGTCCTTCTTCCCCTTTTCTTTAATAGCTTTTTCAACGAGATTTAGAAAGGTGAGGTATTTGAAATCACCGTTTGGAAGCATTGAAAGGAGTATAATCTTTTCTTTCTCTTCTTTAGAAAAATGAACTGGTGGTACAACTGATTGATGTGCCATGGTATCCTCCGCGTTTCTCTGGTTACTGTATCTCTACATCATACAGTAACATAGTTGGAAGCTGTTGACTTCTGTATTGATAGCGTTATATTTGCCTGTGGAAGAAACTAAATCAATGGAGAAAACCAGATGCTTGATTTTGACACGATGCACAAATCCGGGACTTTTAATCGGGTTGCAAACTTTGCAAACACAATTGTAGAAATGGTAGCTGAACATTACGGTGAAGGACGGACGGGTTGCGTGTTGACCTTTTTTGATCAATCACATGAAGTGCGCCGGTTCATTCAATACCCGATTGGTGTTATTGATCCGAGCAAGATCCACTTATATCATAAATTCTCCCTTGAAAAGCCTACGCGCGCTGCAAGGCTTGGAAGAGTGAACAGCTATATGGCTGATCACGACCCAGAAAATGGACGACATGCAGGCGACTTCTTGCAAGATATATCCACTGGTGTTCGTTCATCAGTGTCTGGATTTGAACAGCTTGATGATGTAGCATTTAACGCGTACGTCAACTATGTTGCTGGAAGTTTGACGCTTGTTGATGTGTTCAGAATATTTTCTGAACATGGTTATGTCGAGAATGCGCTTCAAGCGCGGTTTGCAACGCTGGAGGCGCTGTGTAACGTCTACGAAACAGACGTAGATTAGTAGTAAGAAATAGTATGGCCGCAAGCGAAGCTTGCGGCCATTTTTTGTTGACTTATGGGGTTATTTCACGTACTATAGCCCCGTTCTAACCTCGTAGCACATTCGTCCCTGGCAGGACAATGTATTACACTAAACCGTTACACTAAACCGTTTCTTTGTGGGAATGCAAAGAAACGGGGAGGGCAGAATAATTATTAAGTATGCGGCTATGGTGAACCTTCTGGTTTTCTGTAGACGTGAATCTCCATGAAATGGCAGTATTGACTGTTTTGGATAGAAATACCCAAAACGTAAGGTAACTGGTATCTCAGGGATATTTTATTTCTCTTATATGTCACGATCACTATATAAGGGGCCATATGTTGATGAAAAGCTACTGAAGAAAGTTGCTGCGCTAAAGCCAGCAGACGCAGTAGTTATCAAGACATGGGCCCGAGCGTCAGTGATTTCACCAGAAATGGTTGGCTTTATTTTCGGAGTACATAACGGAAAGGACCATATTGAGGTTCTCGTTACTGAAGATATGGTTGGTCATCGTCTAGGTGAATTCTCACCAACGAAGAAGTTCTACCGTCATGGTGGAAAGATGCAGAAGGAACTCGATGTTAAGAAAAAAGAAGCTGAAATTGCAGCTGCGAAGGCAGCTAAAGCTACAGCGTAACCTTATTTGTGAGTATGAAAGCAGTTCTAAAAAACTACCGACAATCTCCGCGTAAGGTTCGTCTTATCGCAGATCTTGTTCGAGGAAAGAAGGTAAGCGAAGCATTGGCAGTTCTGAAGTTTGCTGAAAAGCGAGCTGCAGACCCATTTGCTAAGGTTATCGCATCAGCAAAAGCAAATGCCGTACAGGCAGGAGTAGATGCTGATAAACTATTTATCAAAATGGTGGCAGTAAACAAAGGTACTGTGTTAAAGCGTTTTCGAGCTCGTGCTCGGGGAAGTGCTTCACGTATCAACAAGCGAAACAGTCACATTACCGTTGAACTCGGCACTAAGTAATAGGAATACACTATGACACACATAGCACATCCATACGTACAGCGTATCGGTATCAACCGTGACTGGAAAAGTCGTTGGTTTGCTACTGACCCAGCAAAGTACCGTGAATATCTCCGAACTGATGCGTCAATCCGAAAGCTTCTTGCAAAGAAGTTGAAAGGAATGTCGATTGATGTTGTAGAGATTGAACGAGATGAGAAAACACTACGTATTCTTATCAAAACTGCTCGTCCAGGTCTTGTGATCGGACGAAGTGGTGAAGGTGCTACCGTACTCCGAAAGGACGTCGATATGCTTCTTCGAAAGCTAAAGCTTTCAGAAAAACCAGAAATCAAAATTGATATTGAAGAAGTTCGTTCAGTCGAGACCAGTGCTGCAATCGTTGGACAAATGATTGTAGAAGGTCTAGAAAAGCGAATGCCGTTTCGACGTGTGCTTAAGCAGACCGTTGAAAAAGTAATGGCAAACCGAGACGTTCAAGGTGTACGTATTACACTCTCAGGTCGGCTCGGTGGTGCTGATATGGCACGACGAGAACAACTTAAAAAAGGTCGAGTACCCCTCCAGACACTACGTGCTGATATCGACTATGCTCGAGAGCGCGCTAATCTCCCCTACGGTGTGATTGGTATTAAGGTTTGGATTTATCGAGGAGATGTGTTTGCTGACCGAAAGGCTGGCGGGGAAGAAAAGAAACCAACACATCGAACTAATCGAGCTGCATAAGCTAACTATCTATGTTATTTCCAAAAAAGGTAAAACACCGAAAGTGGCAAGTGATGCGAAAGAGTCCAGCAAAATTGCTGCGACCTGACACACGAGGTGTCACTGTAGCATTTGGTTCATATGGACTAAAGGCAACTGCGCAAGCACGAGTGCGTTCAAATCAAATTGAAGCAGCACGACGTGTAATCTCTCGAACACTCGGTAAAACAGGTAAGATTTGGATCCGTATTTTCCCGGACCGACCAGTGACTAAGAAGGCTGCTGAGGTAGGTATGGGTAAAGGTAAGGGTGATCCTGAGTACTTCATGTTTGAAGTACGTCCCGGTCGTATTTTATTCGAAATTGACGGTGTCTCTGAAGAAGTTGCGCGTGAAGCGCTGCGAAAGGCTGCATGTAAACTCCCTGTGAAAGCAAAGTTTGTACGCCGTGAAGAGACTCGCGTGTAATCAAAGTGACTATGAGTAACTACAAAGATATTCAAAAGAAGAACGAAAAGGAGCTCGTTGCACTCGTGCAAGATAAACGAGAAGAGCTACGTTCTGCTCGCTTTGGTTCAGCAGGTGCTACCGCACCCGATGTAAAAGCAGTTCGAACTGCTAAGAAAGACATCGCTCGTGGTTTGACTGAGCTGAATGCACGTAAGCGTGAGCAATCTAACAAGACCGCATAAATAGTATGTTTGGTAAAAAAGAAACAACCGAAGTAACAAAAACAGGAGGTCGCGTACTGCGAGGAACTGTTGTTGCAACGAAGATGACCGATACTTGTACAGTAGCTGTGGAACGCTTTGAGAAGCATCCAAAGTACAAGAAGTATCAGCGTCGTACAAAGAAATATCTCGTACATGATGCAGGTAATACTGCTAAGGTGGGAGAAAAGGTCGAAATCAAAGAGACACGTCCAGTTTCAAAGCGAAAATACTTTGAACTCGTAAAAGCATAAGCCTATGATTCAACCACAAACAATTGTAAAGATTACCGACAACTCTGGAGGTAAAGTTGGTCGAGTATTTAAGGTACTTGGCGGTTCTAAGAAGCGATATGCTGAACTCGGAGAGTTGGTAATTCTTTCAGTGCAATCTGCTGAACCACGTAAGGGCGTTAAGAAGAAAGACGTCGTGTGTGGAGTAGTGGTGCGACAGAAGAAAGCATACCGACGTAAAGACGGTTCGTATGTATCATTTGATGACAACGCTGTTGTACTCATTGATAAAGAAAAGAAGGAACCACGAGCAAACCGTGTGTTTGGTCCAATTCCACGTGAATTATCAGAGGCTGGTTTCCAGAAAATTATTTCTCTGGCTCCCGAAGTCGTATAACCTAATAAGAAATTCGTATGAAAATCAAAAAAGGAGACAACGTCGTCGTGATTGCGGGGAAAGATAAAGGAAAGACAGGTTCTGTTGAACAAACATTCCCAAAACTTGAGAAAGTACTTATCGAAGGTGTAAATGTGGTAACACATCACCAGAAGAATAAGCGAACACGATCACAAGGACAAATTGTAGAAAAAAGTACACCTATTCACGTTTCAAATGTAGCAATTCTTGAAGGAAAGAAAGCAGTACGGGTAGGATATACGGTCGAAAAAGATGGTGATAAGACAACGAAGACTCGTGTTGCACGACCTTCTGGTAAGAAAATCTAATTATGGCAACTGTAAACATGCAAGCAAAGCTCGCAACCGCATTTGACACCCTGAAAGACACATTTGCATATGTGAATGTAATGCAGGCACCACGTATCGAGAAAGTAATTGTTTCAACCGGTACAGGTAAGATCGACGACAAGAAGAAGATCGAACTTGTTCAAGATCGTCTTGCGATGATCACTGGTCAAAAGGCATCACCACGAGCTGCAAAGAAATCTATTGCGCAGTTTAAGCTTCGAGAAGGCGATATCGTTGGGTACCAAGTAACACTACGAGGTGCACGAATGAATACATTTCTTGATAAATTTATCGACATTGCTCTGCCACAAACACGCGACTTCCGTGGGTTGAAGGCAACAGCGATCGATGAAATGGGTAACATCACACTCGGTCTGAAGGACCACACCGTGTTCCCAGAAACGGTAAACGAAGAACTAAAAGATGTGTTCAGTTTAGCGATTACAATCGTAACAACCGCAAAAACTCCAGCAGAAGCTGAAGCACTATTGCGACACATCGGTTTACCTCTAAAAAAAGTAGAAACAGAAACTGCATAGTTTCGGATTCTGATTTTTTAGAATAATAAACAGTTTTGTTATTCGCTAGAGGTAAAAGACGGAGACATGTTTTTATTCTCCATAGAATAAAAACAGTCGAGTCCGGGGAGGAAGTTCTTAGTAAAATTTGTACGTAGTACATATTTTACTTAGAAACTTGACCCTACCACTGAAACGTCAACCACTGAAAAACAAAATCGAACGTAACGGTTCAAGAGGTAACTCTAAAAACAAACACACGACACCCATGGGTGTCGTGTGTTTGTTTTACCCAGCGAATAATTTTCTGTATCGCCCACCACTGTACTCTAATAAAAATCTCCCACCAATTCATATGGCGGGAGTTATGGTTTGTGATATTCGTCAGTCAGTCAGGCAGTGACGCCAAACCTGTTGAGCACTGTCGCTTCATGTGCTTTTGCAGACGCTGCTCGCGCTGCAAATTGTTGTGCTCCCTTAGCTTCTTTTTGTGCCCGGGACTTAGCTTCGAATGCTTCGTGCTTAACAATGCGTTCGAGAAGCTTATTTGAGATTTCGCTCAAATACTGCTCAGCCTCAGCACTGTGTTGTAGCCAATTGAGTGATTGTTTCTCGACGTTGAACTCTGCAAAAAGAACCTTATCGCATAGAACATTGAAACCAAACAGCTCTTGGTTCCAAACACCTGAACCTCCAGAACCCACTGACCACTGACAGGGCATTCTCCGTAGATAAAATACAACATCGTCAACAGTCACCGTGTAGTCACCAATGGGAGAAGTTTCCTCCCCCTGGCCCCACATATCGGCTTTGCGGTAGTCGTCACTGAAGTAGCGCAAATTGTGTCGCTTTTCTTTTTCCGTAAGTTTTGCAAGAAGTTTATGGATCCTCATGAGACATCTCCTTTTTGTCTATGGTCATATAATCATCTTTACAAAAAAAGTCAATATAACCCTTCGTATTTTGAGCTTGGACATTACAGAATTCTATTGATAATCAACATATGTTGTGCTTTTTCTTTTGATAACGAAGCCTATACGGAGGTATATACATAAAAAAAGCAGAGCACATTTGTGCTCCGCTTTGTTGCATTAGGAAGGAAATCGGTCGAGGAGGTCCTCGAGGATCCCTTCAAAGGACAGTGTTGCATCCTTTTGGTTCAGTGCGCATGCAATGTACCGCGGGTCAACGTTGAGACTTTTTACCAGATCACATTCCCGAAGGAGGGGGAGTAATGGGTCTGGATGACCACAAACAGCGACACTTTTGTACCACTCCGCAAGTTCTTTGTACTTACGTGGCCCAGCCATCAGATGCCACTGACAGAGTGTGTTTGCTCGTGAGTCAACATCTTCAGCGGTAAGTCTGCCACCAGAACGACCGATGTAGTAGAGGCCAAGATAGTGGCGGCTGAGGAACTCTCCAATGGAAAGACCTTCTCCTTTGCCGTCGTTGACGATGGATAACCCTTTGGCCCGCATGACTCCTGCTGATGCTTCGTTCATCATGCTTTCAAGGTCACCGTCGATTTCTTTGTCGACTTCAGCTTTACGCGTGGTGTCAAAAGCGGTGTAGGCACTGAGAACCAACTGCACTTTCTCAAGAATTTTCTTGGCCTGCGCAAGGTTGCCACCGGCAATAGTCTCTGCCAGTGAAATCAAGAGGTTCGCAAGGTTCGCGTATTCGCCACCTTTCCTTTGCAGTTGTTCAGCTGCTTGACGAATTTTTTGCACTGGTGAGCCTGTGAGATAGCTCGCACTGTCTGACATATCCTTACGCATATGTCGCGCAGTTTTTGATATGTCACCTTGGTTTTGGAACGCACGTGTCCCAAACCATGTCAGTCCAGCCAGGGCCGAGAGCCTGAGTGCAATCGGTATGAGAACGGGAATAGGTACAGCCATGAGAAATCTCCTTTGTTGCTGTGTCAGATTATACTCTTATAAAACCATATATTTACCTGTTGAGCAAATATAGAAAACTGCAGCCCGTTTGGACTGCAGTTTGTGTGTTTACGCTGACTCTGAAAAGAGCAGTAAGTCCTGCAAGAGAGGACGCTCTTTGGGAGAGATCTCTCCACCCAGTGCTGAAATCACATACATACCGATTGTGTTTTGCAGCTCAGTCGGTACGTACTCACTAAGGTTCATATGCCCTGGGGCGATGTTTAGCAATGACGTGATGTCACCGGTTGTAACAGCCTGCAGCGCCTCTACAATTTCATTGTTTGCAGAATTGACTGCTTTGTGAAGGTTGATGAGGTTTGTGATGCAGCTTGATGCATTGTCGGCGTCAGCTGTTTCACCACTGCGACCAATGAGGTAAAGACCGAAGTAGAGACTTTGCAAAACCTGTTCTCCTGGCGCATCAGGGTGTGGTGCCTTCTCCAGTATCTGTGCACCACAACGAAAGAGATTTGTTGACAGTGCAGCATTGATCTTTGCGTCCAGATTAAAGCTTTTTGGCTTTGACAATCCGATTCGCGTTTCTTCCGGTAGATGTTCCAGTGCGCGAGATAGAGCATGTGCTCCGTCTACCAGTGACTGGAAGTCTGCTGCGTTGCGCAGTGCAACCATGGCGCTGACAATCTTTGCAGTATCGACGGTGATGTCTGAACCCTTTTTAGCAAAGTTTAAACTTGCTGCAAGAGCTGCAGATGCATCTTTTTGCAAAGCATCCCATGTAGCATCAGGGTCACCCCCATGTTGTGTAAAGCGGGCAAAGGCCCATTTTGCTGCGAATGCTGCAGGAATAAACCAAAATGGCATTTGTTGTCTCCTTCTGTGAACTATTGCTATTTCAATAAAAACACTTATTTAGTGTAAAGTCAAGGCATATATTGACAAAACGCTAATACATGTTACTTTGTACACAGATATTTTAACCAAGGGAGGTTTATATGAAACGTGCTGCGTTTTGTGTGTGGCTCCTTTGGGGAGTCCTTACGATGTCATTGATTTGGTTCTTTGGTTTTAACCAATGGGCTCGACTTTGGGAAATTGTTGAGATTAGCACCCCACAAGTAGAAGCGTTTGCAGACGGTATCACAGCCGTTGGTTGGCGACAGTTACCATTTGTGCTCGCTGCATTCTTTTATCGCCGAGCGGTGATTTTGAGTGTGAAGAAATCGGTACAGTTTGTACTTTTTATTCTCCTCGAGACACATTGGCGAAGGGTGTTTAACTCTGCAATCTCGCTGCCTGCACAATATACTGTGCGAGGGGTGCAGTCAGTTCAGACATGGCAACAGTTTCACGACTATCTGCTTTTACGGCGATGGTTTTTGTATCTGTACACGGCCCTGATACTTACAATGGTGACCTTCGGATGGGCTGAATTTATGCTTGCATTTATCCGTGGATCACTGTCGTTGCCGCCAATTTTGGTCCGTTACCAAGCACAATTGGTGACCTTTGCTGGAGCATTTGTTGCTGCTTCGATTGCACAGTGGTTGCTTCTGTATGTATGGGATGCATTGTATGTTTCACTACCTACTTGGATACACAATATTGTCCAAAGCTTGAAGTGGCCAGTGTTCCGGCATCTTGTCCAGTTACGGTACTGGCGCCGTAGATTTACTACGAGAATCTTTTCGTGGAAATCCTTGTTCTTTTTAGGAGTGTTCACTGTATACATGTGCATACCAACATAAAACCCGAAGCCAATGGCTTCGGGTTGTTTTTATGCGCTGAGTACTAAATATTGGAGATAGATAGTCACAAAGCCTGCAATGAATGAAAGAAGAGCCGGTAAGAACACAATGCGTGCATATACCACAAATGTGAGTTTGGGATGAATTGACATCATGACCACACCATCGGCTAACCCAAGGGTGAACACGCTCCCACCAACACCAATTGTGTAGGTGAGCAACTGCCAAAATTGGCTTTTTACTAGGTAGGATAAGGATTGCTCTACAAGGATAACAACATATGGATATGTCAAGGAAATGAGTTGACATAAGGCTAAAAAGATGCTATTGTCGCAAGCGGAAATATTCCACTCGAAACTAAATCTGACAGGCGCCATTTTGGTGCCTGTTTGAGCCGGAATCAACCGGTTCTTTGATAATACAACAACAAAAAAGGAATGTTGTAATGAACGCACAAGTGCAAAGATCTGATATCGAGGCCATTGATACCAAAGTGCTGATGGATGTTGCCGAAGGTACCACCATGGAAGCTAAGGTGATTGAAGCTGATTTGGCCCTCTCGGACGAAAAACTCGAAGAGTTTTACCAACAAAAGGCTGACCTAAACGCGCAAATTGCAGAGTTGACGGCTACGGGTAACCAAGCAGCAATTGATGTGGCGAAAGTTACGTTGGCCAACGTTGACCATGAGATCGCTAAGCGCGAAGAAAACATGGGACTCATCTTCTCCGGTGTTGGACGAGAGATGGGAATGTTGCAAACGCTTAAGATCCGTATGATGGAGGATTCCCCGGAAGACATCGCCAAACGTGATCAGGCAGCTGCAACTCTTCAGAGCTGCAAAAAAGCAGTAATCGAAACCAAGGCTGCACTACAGGCCGCCGAATCTGGTAAAACTGCCGCCGCAGCTGAATTGGCTAATGCTGAAGGCACTATGGGGCCCATTCTCGGATGGGATGCTTTTGGCAAGGGTGCAAAAGTCACCACTGCTCAAGCAGCTCTGTCGAAGATCGAGAAGGCTATTAATGATGGCCCACAAGCGATCGCTGATACTGAGCAAGCTCTGGCTGAGGCCGAACTCGGTATTGTGTCAGTGGAAGAGGAGATTAAAGTCGATAAAGATCATCGTCTGAAGTCATTGAGTCTCGACCAATTTTACGCAAAACTGACTGACGCTGAAGCCCGTATCTCTACAACCGTGCATTCACGCTTGGAGAGGTTGGGTAAGGTCGAAGCTGATACCAAAGCTGAACTTCAGTTTCATCGTGATCTTGGTGTTTCCACAGCGGAGCAGCTCGAATCATTACGTACCAACATTGCTGCCGATGAAATGAAGCTCGACAGCATGAAAGCTGACCTGGCTGATATGGTTGGTCGGGAAGATTCGCCGAAATACAAGAAGCTTGAAAATGACGCAAATGCGTTAGCTACCAAGCTTGACGGTATGGAAGCAGAGAAACGTCTTGCTGAAGGCAAAATGTCGACAGCACAGGTGAAGGTTACTGGTCTTGAAGCCTCGATGCGAGCTGTAAATTCTCGTACCTTGCTGCTCAAAAGTATGTATAACGAATTCCAGATTGCTGCGAGTGCAGCACGTGTGGAAGGCGCAAACATCGCTGAGCTGCTTTCATCGCAAGCAGAAGCTCTGGCAGCGAACTCTATGAGTAAAGGTCGTGATGCCCTAACCCTCGCGGGTTTGGACACGGCAATTGCCAACGAGAACGCTGACAGGGCAACAATGGCTGATGATGCAGGTCGTCGCGTGTCGCTACTCGATGAGATGGCGGCGCGTAAAGATCGTGGTGAAGAAGTCGCTGCAGGACATGACAAGCGTTATGCCGACAGTGCTGAAGATTACCGTGACAAATACGGTAAGCTCGGCACGGGTGGCGGCGCTGGTGGTAACGGCAAGGATGGGCCGGCTGACGATGAAGCAGGGAAGGAGCGCAAGCGCCCTGACCTGCTCTAAGTCAGAGCAAAAAAGTGATGACGGCAACGAAGGTTGCCGTCTTTTTACTTCTTCGTTTCAATTTCTACTCAAGAAGGAGGTTTGTGATGGATACAAGTCCGTTTACGCAGTGGCAATCACTGCGATCTTACACCGGTATGATGCAAAATATGATTACTGTGTGGAGAGACTTCTTTCGCGCACAAGTCATTGACTGGATCGCTACCGATGTTACTGATTCATGGCTCTCAAAGCTACAAACAGGTCTAGAGGTGCTGGAAAGTCAGCATGTTTATGACAGTCTGGATAGGCTAGTGATCAACACAAAAGATTCTGGATTTCCGGTTAGACGTCATATCGACATGCTGCAATATCTGCATGAACGCGCAGTGCCTGACCCTGACGAACATCGTCAGGCAAAGCAACTCTTTCTCGACTCACTGTTTGCAAACACAGAAGTTGGTGTGAGTGCGCTTGCACACGTTGCTAAAAGTCGTACGACGAATCGCTTGGCAAGTTCAAGCATTATTGAACCCTTTGGGTTTGTTGGTATCTTCACGTTAAAATCGCCTTCTACAGAGCGAAACGTGTACGTGTGTCTGTGGGAACGTTTCATGGACAAGCCGATGCTGTATGCGCTGGTGTTTGAAGCTGATGCGGACTGGAAACAGTCTGCTGAAGAGATGTCGGAGCTTTGCGAGATATTGCAAAGCGTTACGTCGCTTGAATTGCCTCTGGCAAAGATTGCGCAGCGTATCGACATTGCTGACGCACGTATACACCCAAAATGGGTGAGCCGAATCATTTTGGGTCCGGTGTGGATCCCGAACATGACGATTGCCGACTCTAAAATCCAGCAGTTGCTTGATAGTGAACACAACGAGGCTCAACTTAGTGCCTCTCGTGTTCTCTATGAATACGCACTCTCCGAGCGCGAAGCAAATATGCCAAATTCACGCATTCGTGACCAAAAGGGGCGCAAACACCAAGTGACACAGGTATATACGGTTCGTCCTGAGCCGATGTATCGTGAGCGTGGTGCTGCGTTCATACAAGAAACACTGTTCATGCCACATGCGCTTATCCAGCAATTGGGTGACGAAGCGCGCGTGCAAATGGGACATAAACTCATAGCCATAGAAAGGTAACCTGCCATGGAAGCGAACCAAAACGCTGTTGAAATTACTCAAGACGATCTACGCAAGCAGGCTGAATCGTCTGATCCGGCACTGTCGTCGGTCAGATGGGAGGTGGCAGCCGCTGTTTCTGCAACTGATCCATCGCGTCATTCACGGAGTATGCGTCGCCAAGCTGACACTGTAAGTATCAGTCGTCTCATTGAGGCAATTGATTCGACAGATGATCTGCCGAGTGATGTACAGCTTCACACGACACGAGCGATTCGTAACGCATTGCGGATTGGTCGTCATGTGGCGTATGACTACCGCGATCGGGCAAATGTGCCTGAATCGACAATGGGTCTGCCAGACGCAATGCGTACGGAGGCACTTGAGAAGAATCAGACTGCAGCTGTGATTATGAACTTTGTGTTCGCGCAGTACTTGCTCTGGGATATGCGTGATCTCGTCGCTGATAACTCGTTCCTTGGAACAGTTAGTGTCAGTATTGATGAGATCAATATCGAACGACCGATGCAGGCCTTAGCTTGCGCGACCTACTACCTCGGTAAGCATATTGAGCGAAACGTGCAGGGGGATGATGCTCAGCTGGTTGCAACAGTGTATCGCTATGCAGAAATGCTGCGCGATGAAACTGTTGCCCGTACTTCTAGTCTGCGACATTTTGAGCCATTTACGCAAAGTGCGTATCTGCTTGAAGACACTGAGTTCTCGATCAACGGCTTCGAAACTGTTGATTTTGGCGCAACTGCGTCGGTAGAATTCAATCGTGTTGAGATGGAGCAGATTGTTGGCAACGCTGACGCAAAGCACTTCGCACGCCGGTTGGTGATGCGAATGCTTTGCTACAATATCGCAGCTCAGAAAAATGTGTTCACCGAACTCGGTGGACTCTCCGCGGTGTGGATGGGGTACGGAAAACCTGGTACGGGTAAATCAATGCTCATTGCAGCAGTGGCGACACTGCTCAAGGATTATTGTGATCGTCTTGATATACCGTTCCTCTTCAACCCACTTCCTGATAACATCATTGATTCTTATCAGGGTAACTCTGCTAAAAACATGGTTGCCTGGATGAAGGCTTCACAGGATCCAACTAAGATCGTGTTTATGCCTGTTGATGATGCTGAGAACATCCTAGAAGAACGCACCCGAAAAGGTGTGAGTGAAGGTGTGCGGGCAGCCATCGGCGTATTTCTTCGTTACACAGAAGGTGCGTATGCAATCAATCGTGGTAATGCCACTATTGGTGTGTTCACTAACCTTCCTGAGCAAATTGACGCTGCAGTACGTTCGCGTATTCAGGGTCGTATGGTCATCGATGGAGCAGACACAGTGTCTGATTTCCTTGATCAGGACTATATTTGGTTCAAGAAGTTTGCTGACCAAGAAGGGTTTAACGACCTGACTAAGCCTGAGTATGACTACATGTCTGCACAAGGAGCGCTTAAAAGCATGGCTGGTGCATCACAAACTCGTGATGAACCAGAGCATAAGACGGTGCACGACATTTTTACCGATGTCGCGTTTAAGTTTGATCTTCGCTCACATGACTTCTTTGCAAACTTGTACCTGGCTTTCATGCAACGTTTTGATGCATTTTCCTCACGGGATGTGCGAAATATTCAAAGCGCTGTTGATCAACGCATTATGGATTTCGACCTTCCTGAGGAATGGTTCGAAACACCCGAGGCGTTTTGTCAGCTAGACTACGATCGTCAAAAAGAAATGGTGATTCAGTTGCGTAATGAGAACATGCAAGGGTTGCAGTTTGCTGATATCTATCGGCAGGAGGCAGTTCGGTATCTCGATAACTATGCACGCATCGCTGATGCGCAGTTTGACCGAGAGGTTGAGGAACAGGTCAAGGCACAACGTGTGCGTGAGACTGTGAATCAGCGTGTTCGGTCAGCAGGCTAAAAAACAGCACGGGGCGGCTTTGTCGCCCAGTGCGCCCTAGTTACTTCTTCGAAGAAACTGTATGAAAAGGAGGCAGTATGCCACGAATGAAAGAACTCATTGAGGCTGGTCTCTTTGGACGCGGTCTCGTACAAGTTGATAGTTCCGTGCTCGTAAAACGGTACAACGATGCTCTAGAGCATTTAGGACTTGAACAAACGAAACTCAAAACCTTTCAGATTGATCAAATGGGATGGAGCCCTGAAATCGCTGATGAAAAGGGAAATGATTATTATCTGAGTCATGGTGCTTCCAATCCGTTGGCAATCATCCTGACTCCTGAGCAAGCTTCAGCACCTGTCTATTTTCCATTTCATTCATTTGATTGGAGGATGATGTATCAGTGGTTTAAAACTCACAAGGTACAGATTCAAGAAGTGACGAAAGAAACTGCAATTTGCCTTGATCTCGATGAAGAGGTCGATCATTTTGCTGCTCCTTCGGATCTCCTGATGGTGCAAGAAGTTATGGTACGAGCATCGACGCCGTCTGGTCTTATGGATCACGCGAGGAGACAACATGCCCTCGTGCATCGTTGGAATACAGAAGACGACGTCCATCTCGACGAGGAATTACTCTTGGCCCTTGTGCAGACTGCTCAAGAGCAAGGAGACCTACGGAAGCGGTCGCTTATCATCAGGGACTTTCAGTTCTCTGATGTAACAGACTTCTACTCTAAGAAGTTTGGTGGAGCATTTGTACTTCGTTCACAAAACAGTGACCCGCGCATCTTTGCGCGTGACATGAGTGTGGTGGACGACCATACGGTATTTAAGGCGGATGAAACCGCCCTTGAATATTTACTGGAGCATGGGTATGTTGAAACTAGTATCAACTGGTGGCAAGACCACTTGTTTCGACTAAAAGTCATTGCAGAATCTTTCTTGGTTGATGTACTCGACAAAGAAGAAGCTCGTCTTGATTATGGTGCGGTAAGTAAGATAAAACGAAAGGCATTGCTGCAAAAGTACCAGAGTCAACTTGATGAGCATCTCGAACTTACACGGGTTCGGAGTTCTCTCAAGAGGGGAGAGATGCCAGAAGCATCATCTGAAATAATGATGTACCTGTTTCATCCAAGCGATAGCTTAAGCAATAGCTCACGCGAAGTAGTGTGGCAGTTGCTGACCTATATACAAGGTGGGCGTTTTGTCCCTTTGATGTATCGTCATCAGAAAACCGCCTTTGTAGAGGGGTATGCCAAGAAGTGGAAAAACCCCCGTCGCTCATGGGCGCTTGCACGAGTGCAAGAGTTCTACGATGTGGCAAGCAAATCTTCTGGTTTGGAGTTGTAACAAATTGTTCTTTGGATCAAGTTGATCCGATAAAATAAAAAATAAAGCCGCACGAGGTATCTCGTGCGGTCTTTTCTTTTGTATAATCTGTGTTATAGTATAAAAAGTAAATCTGACTTGTTCAAAAGAAAGGGGAACATCATGATCTATCTCAATCTCTTGGTTTTGTTTGCACTCATTGGGGTGCACTATTACCTCAGCAAGAAGAAAGGCTGGTTCAAACACGATCATATGCGCCTGCCGCGAACGATGTCGTTTGCTTTGGGTATCCTGGGCATTCTGATTCCGTTCACGCCGCTGTTTATTGATGGTATGCTCATGGGTGCAGTGGTGTACTTTCTGAGCGAATGGGCCTATCAGAAGCACAAGTGGTCACCAATCACTGATGTATACAACTGGTCTAAAGCCACCGCTGATAATGCTTCGAAAAAAGAGCAGCGTTGATGTGGGGTTTGCTCGGAATAACGTTGCTTGTTGTAAGCATCCTGCTTACATGGGCACCATTGGGCCTGCCAGGTTCTCATACGATTAAGTCGTTCATTTCAAATACGTTTTTTAGAGGAGATGATATCTACGCTAAAAATTTCCGCTTTGAGCATGAACTCACGTGGCTTCAGGCACCTGCAGCAGTTACGGGCCTTCTTGAATGGATGCCTGCAAGCGGACTACTACATGCTCTTGAGATTGTCGTGTTCCTCGGTTTGTATTTTTGGACAAAACAGAGAAAATTAAGTATATGAAGAGGGGACACTAAACACAAGACACAAGCGCGCTTACAAAGTAGGCGCGCTTTATCATTGCATTTTTCTTAAAATGTGGTATAAGTGTGAATAGAAATTGTTTTTTGAAAGATCAGAGAACAATCACTTACATCTCAGGAAGGAGATATCAATGGAAGCTTTTAGAAATTTTATTTCGGGAATTGGCACTTTCTTTGCGATTTTGTATCGTGGAGGGATCATTGCCTGTAGAGCAACATGGTGGTGGCTGATGACTATCCCAAAAATGGTCATTACGTTTGTATGGTGGCCACTTGCAGTTGCCTTCAAACGCTGGCCTGAATCACAAGGTTTTGGTCGTATAGCGTTGAGTCTATACATGCTTTTTGTGGCATGGCTGCCACTTGGTATGGTCTCGTTTGTTGGCTACTTCTTCGTCAATACATTGTATATCCGTAATATGGATTATGATTATGTTGAAAACCTGAGCTTTGAGACATTTAGCACTGCAGGAACTGAGTCCGTCGCGACCGAAGGTGATGCACGGCAAACCAAAACATGCGCACGGTCAGCAATTGTTGACACAACTGCGTATCTGATTGACTTCAATGTCAATCAGAATGAATGGACGCCAGGACTGCTTGCTTACAAAATTGGCCCATTCGGCCTTGCACTGGTCAATTCCAATTGGACTTGGGACATCACACCTTGGTTTGATAACAAGGCATCGTTTCAACGTGGGATCCATCGTGCTGTTGACCGTGTTTCAATCGAACTGGTAGACAATCTTGGACGCCAGCGTGGGACATCGGAACGTAATGAATTACTTGCGGAAGCTCGCGGTAATATCCAAATCCCAGAAGGGAACTGGTGGCTCGGCGATGACCCTATCGGGTTTAAACAAACCTCATGGGGGTCTTATGAAGCAGCGCGGAAGCAGATGCTTCGTTATAACGCCAACTTGGCACAATGTAACGCAGTGTTTGATGCGCGTGCCGATAACCTGAAAGTGTTCCTTGATCGCATGGCAAAAGACATCGGTTCAGTTTCTGCTGTAATCAAGTCTCGCGCTGAGTCAAATGATAGCGGATGGTTTGATACTCGTGCTGATAATCTGTTCATGGAAACCCAAGGTATGCTTTACGCATACTACGGCATCCTGCAGGCGGCAGGACATGACTTTGAAGATGTTATCAAAACCAAAGAACTCGGCGAAGTGTGGACCCGGATTGAATTGCAGCTTCGAGCTGCAATCGAACTGAGTCCCCTTATCATTGCAAACGGCGCCGAAGATGCATTCCTTATGCCGTCACACCTGACTACACAAGGTTTCTATGTACTTCGGATTCGTTCGAATCTCGTCGAGATGCGCGGCATCCTCGAGATCTAAAACACAAACCCAGGCAGGTATCTGCCTGGGTTTTTCTCTTGCATTTTTACTCAGTTTTGGTATATTTGTGCACGAAGCGATATACGCATTCTCTACCAATTTCAATAGAAACGGTGAAGAAGGACCGCACTGTTGTAGCCAAATTACGGGATAATCGAAAGATTCTCAAGATTTGCAACAGAAGGCGTGTTTTATGCTATGCATAAAAGTATACGTGGAAGGCATGTGGACATTGTTCATGAGCCGGATTATAAGGGAGATAGGTCACCGATTCACGGTGAGACAGCTCCAAATATTAACAAGGTAGATGTGGTGATTTGGATCCATTTCGTCCAGTGATTTTCTCAAGGAGAGAAAAAAATCAGGACATGCCCTAATTTTTAATTCCGAAAGGAATATAAAAATGGAAATACTCCTGGGGTGAAATTCAATATAGTCACTACGTTCCTTATTTTACTTAATGGCACGAAAGTCAATAATCATTCGGTCGCTACGCGTACCGAAGTTCAAGTCTCGAGTTGTCCGACGTTGCAACCAGTGTGGTCGTAAACGAGGATATATGCGTGATTTCGACCTTTGTCGAATCTGCTTCCGAGAACAAGCAAACGAAGGACATATACCAGGAATTAAGAAATCATCATGGTAAATGACACAGTAGGAGATTTCATCATTCAGCTAAAGAATGCTGGTATGGTAGGGAAGAAAGAAGTATCACTTCCGTACTCAAAATTGAAGCACGCAGTTGCAGATGTTTTGGTAAAAGAAGGATATGTAGTTTCTGCTTCAGTAGCAGGAGAAGGAGTAGCAAAGACACTTGATGTGAAATTGCAGTACGACGCAGATGGTTCACACCGAATCAGCGACGTAAAGCGAATGTCAAAACCAGGTCGACGTCTTTACACTAAAGCTACAGAAATTTATCCAGTTAAGTTCGGTAAAGGGCGAATGATCCTTTCAACACCTGCAGGTGTCCTCACAGGAGACGAGGCACGAAAAGCAAACGTTGGAGGAGAGCAACTCTTTATCATCTGGTAATATGAGTCGATTAGGAAAAATTCCAGTAACTATCCCAAGTGGTGTTGAAACAACATTTACAGACGGAGTACTTACTGTGAAAGGTCCCAAAGGGACCCTTGCGCAAGAAATGCGTGACAACGTAACGGTCGTAATCGCAGACGGTACTATTACACTCGCACCTGCAGATGATTCAAAAGAATCACAAGCACTCTGGGGTACATATGCTGCACTTACGCGAAATCTTGTAACTGGCGTGACCGAAGGGTTTACGAAGGTACTTGAGATCGAAGGAGTGGGGTATCGAGCCGAGGCAGCAGGGCAGAAACTTACAGTCAATGTAGGATTCTCACATCCTGTATACATGGAAGTTCCAGAAGGAATGACTGTTACCGTAGAAAAAAATGTGATTACCGTTGCAGGTATTGATAAACACGCAATTGGTCAATTCGCAGCAAACATACGCAAGGTACGACCACCTGAGCCATACAAAGGGAAAGGTATTCGGTATCAAGGGGAACATATTATCCGTAAGCAAGGTAAAAAAGCGGTTTAAACGTCCTGCATTGAAGCACTGCTTTGTTGCAGCGCGGAAAATTTCAGTCACCGTACTATACGTACGTTTCCATCAATTTTCCGCTTGCGCCGCGCATTGCATTCATTGCAAAACGTTTAAATTGAAAATCCATTTTGTATGAAAAAAACAATTCACAAACAGGAAACACGAAAACGGCGACACAACCGTATCCGTTCTCGTGTTATCGGATCTGCTTCTAAGCCACGTCTTGCGGTATTCCGAAGTAACCGATACATCTACGCACAGCTTATTAATGATGAAACAGGAGCAACGCTCGCTTCTGCAGACTCACGAAAAGCAGAAGGTGCAACACTGACCGCGCAAGCTTCAGTTGTTGGAGCCGCTATTGCAGCAGCTGCAAAAAAGGCAGCAATCGAAACTGCAGTATTTGACCGAGGAGGATTTAAGTACCAGGGAGCAGTCGCAGCAGTTGCTGATGGCGCTCGAGAAGCTGGACTTACCATATAAATTAACTACATTATCAACATGTCAGAAGAAACAAAGCAGGAAGCTACAACTCCACAGACAACAGACACACCTGTGGTACCTGAGGCAAAAACTGATGCACCTGCATCGGCAGACGCTTCTACCGATGCACCAGCTGCGGACGCTTCAGCAAAGACCGAGGATCGACCTCGAAGTGGAGCTGGAGGGGCAGGGGGAGATCGACGAAATCAACGAAACCCACGCCGACCTCGACGAGGGGGACGTCGCACTGAACGACCACGACAAGAATTTGAACAGAAAATTGTAAGTATCCGACGTGTAACGCGAGTTATGGCTGGAGGGCGACGATTTTCTTTCTCAGTATCTATCGTAATTGGTGATAAGAAAGGAAAAGTTGGTGTTGGTGTCGGAAAGGCAGGTGACACACAACTTGCAATTGAGAAAGCTATCCGAAATGCCAAGAAGAACATGATCACTGTTCCTATGAACAAGGATCATCACATCCCACATGATGTGCACGTAAAGTACGCATCAAGTGAAGTTATGATGATGCCTGCTCCAGGACGAGGACTTGTTGCTGGATCATCTGTACGTACCGTACTTGAGCTCGCTGGAGTGAAAGACATTACTGCAAAGATTTTCTCACGGTCGAAAAACAAACTTAACAATGCTAAGGCTGCTGTTGAAGCACTAAAGCAACTTAAGGTTACACAATAGTATGCAGTTACATCAATTAAAACCAACAAAAGCACGAAAGACTGAAAAGAGAATCGGTCGAGGTGGAAAGCGTGGTAAAACATCTGGAAAAGGACACAAAGGACAGGCTGCTCGTGCTGGTAACAGTACACGACCTGAAATGCGTGAAATTATCAAGAAGATTCCAAAGCTTCGTGGACACGGTATCAACCGTGCGAAGACAGTGAATGCTGAAAAAGTACAGGCAACTGTAATAAATGTAAGCTCACTAGAAGCAGCTCTAGAAACGGGAGCAGCAGTAAATCCAAAAGCTTTGGTGGCAGCAGGCATTGTATCAACACGACGAAAGAAAGCACCTGCAATTAAGATTCTTGGAAACGGGGAACTTTCAAAGAAGTTTGTCGTAACTGATTGTGAAGTTTCAGCTTCTGCAAAGGCGAAGATCGAAAAAGCAGGCGGAACAGTAGCATAAGTATTATAAAGCGTACCCTTTGGTACGCTTTATGTGCTAAAATCGACACATTAGTTAACACAGAAATTACATGCAGAAATTCATTCATAAACTCAAAATTGCCTTCACTGACAAAGCGATTCGAAATCGAATCCTCTTTGTACTTGGTGCCTTGGTAATTTTCCGAGCGCTTGCAACGATTCCGATTCCTGGTGTTGATCAACAGGTTCTTGACCAGTTTTTCTCCAACAACGAATTTCTAGGAATGCTTAACATCTTCTCAGGAGGTGGGTTGGCAAACCTTTCAATCGTGATGCTTGGTGTGGGGCCATATATTACTGCCTCAATCATCATGCAACTTTCGACGGTGATGTCGCCACGTTTGAAAACAATGTACTCAGAAGACGGAGAGTCAGGTCGTGCAAAATTCCAACAATATGGGCGCATGCTTACATTGCCGTTGGCAATTTTACAGGGATTCGGATTCCTCTCACTTCTACAAAGTCAGGGTGTTATATCAGGACTCTCATCATTTGAATTTGGAGTAAACGTAACATTGATTGTTGCGGGATCACTCCTTCTTATGTGGGTTGGTGAACTGGTAACAGAGTTCGGTATTGGTAATGGTGTGTCTATCATCATCTTCGCTGGAATTATTGCCGGTATCCCTCAGACAGTGACGCAGCTAGCCTACTCATTTGCAGATCCTTCACAACTTCCGTTGTATGTAGGGTTTGTATTTATTGCACTTGCAATTGTATATGCGGTAGTGATAATGACCGAAGCAGAGCGTCCGGTACCGATTACGTATGCAAAGCAAAGTCGAGGTTCAAAGACCTATGGTGGAAGCCAATCATACCTGCCGTTACGACTTAACCAAGCTGGTGTAATCCCTATCATCTTTGCGCTTTCGATCTTACTTTTCCCGCAAATGGTCCTCAATATCCTCTCAGCATTTAATTTTGCATGGGTGCCCGGAGCATTGGCAATGGTTGATCAATTAATGGCAAATCAGATTCTATATGGAGCAGTATACTTCGCGTTAGTATTCCTCTTTACATTCTTCTACACTGCCGTTACATTTGATCCTGATCAGATTGCAAAGAACCTACAACGAAATGGTGCATTTGTACCAGGTATTCGACCAGGAGGTCATACTGCACAGTATCTCGGAAACGTGATTACACGATTGACATTGGTAGGTGCGGGATTTCTCGGATTTATCGCAGTATTCCCGGTTGGAATGCAGGTGTTTACCGGAGTGACTGCCTTAGCAATTGGAGGTACTGCACTTTTGATTGTAGTGAACGTGGTGCTCGACCTGATTCGAAAGATCGACGCACAAGTATCTCTACGTGAGTATTAGATTCCACATATACTTTGTTGAGTTAGGAAAAGCGAGCTGGTAACAGTTCGCTTTTCCTTATTCCTTACAGGAACTGTACACCTTGTCTATATTTTTTTCACATGCTCAAGAAATATGAGGCAAGGTCTTGCGAAGTAACATTAGGTCACTTCTCACGCCTCGCATCTAGAATCATCTATTGATTTTAGAACACTAGATGGATTGCAGAAAACAAAACCTAAAAGCACGACACTCTTGAGTGTCGTGCTTTTGCGTTGCAAACAATTCACATCTGTAGTTATATATAAGTAACGTCCGTATGGTATGGGCAACAAAAGGAGAGTGATTTATGACTACGCATATACCTCCGATTGAGGAGGCGCCTAAGAATACCTTTAGGGGAGTTCGTAAAGATGGTGACCCAATTGATTTTTTGTATGCCACGTATGGAGAATGGCTACAAGATGGAAGGAAAGTTCTTGATCAGAGAACTTTGAAGTCGCTTGATCAGAAGTTAATCAACGCACTGCAGGCACGTACTGGATTTAAGAAAGATAGTATTTTACCATCTCATTCTGAAGCCAGGCAGAACCTGCAAAGATTCAAATCATGAATCAAAACCTGTCCCGAAGTTGGGGCAGGTTTTTTCTTGTATGTACATACCTTAAACCCCATTATCATATATGATAATGGGGTTTAAAAGCGGATCTGTGAGGTGGTATTCATTTTTGATGAATCGCTCGTTTAAATAGGCTTCGTAAATTGCTTTATATTTAAGGCGAGTGATGAAAGAAACACGAGGTGTACTTTAGGTACGTTGAGTGTTTCTTTTTGAAACTCAACGCAGAATATGAAGTGATTTAAGGAGTTCTAGTACTGATTGTCGAAGGAGTAGCCCATCGGCACTTCACTATGTACCGGCCTCCATTCTTCAGAATGAAGCCATTTTTTGTAGTTGTCGAAAACGGTCAACGCCACAGTTTGTGGGCTGTGTCGTGCAGTATTTATAACCAGGTCAAAGTTTGAGTTTTTGTATGGATCCACACCGTACATTGATTTAAAGCGTCGTGTCTCATTGTTGAGGCGTGACTGTACCTGACGCTGCACATCAGCAATTGAACCAGCAAGTCCTGCACCGTCTGCACGGCTCTCGTTCGTGATCGCGTCCTTGTAGATACGAGCGGTCGCCACTTCCATGTCCAGATCAAGGTATACCTTAAATGATTCAGGAATCCAATAGAACCCTAAACGTGAATCAATCACAATGTCATTTTGGTCCCGAAGTTTTCGAAGTTCTTCATCGATTTCGTCATCTAACTCGTGATTACTTGCTGCAACTTTGTTAAATTCAGCAAGCGTCATGTGCCGTTTTTTAATTACCTTACGCACAAACTCTCCTGAAGAGTATCGAGCATATCCAAGCATTTCAGCTACTTTGTCAGAGGTTGAGGATTTGCCACTTCCTGGTTTCCCCGAGAGTGTGATGATATGTTTTTTCTGCATAATTTCTATTAGCATATCATGCTCGCTGCTGGTTGCAGAACTCCCAGAACTTGGTACTCTAGTGATTCATGGAACATAAAACAAAGTATCAGAGTGTTGTGTTGATGGGGCAGGCAGGAACAGGTAAAGGTACACAGGCACATAAACTGGCAGAAGCTTTGAGCTTTCAAATTTTCTCAATGGGAGACATGTCGCGTGAGTATGCAGCAAAGGATTCACCACTGGGTCGTCATATCGCGGGCATTCATCTAACTGGATGGATCCCCGAATGGTTGGCGAGTTATTTAATGACAAAGGCTATCGTCGAGGATTATGTTGATCAGGGAGTTGTGTATGAAAGCGTTGCACGTAAGCCAGAAGAAGCTCGTAAATTCCACGAGATTCATTCTGCTATTGGACGGCCATATATTGTGGTGCATCTTAAAGCCCCAAAGGAAGTGGTAGTAAAACGCATGCTCGAAAGAAAAAGGGAAGGGTATGATACTCAGGAAAATATAGATAAAAGATTGCAAGCGTTTGAAGATGAGACAATGATTTCAATTAATTTTTTTGGAGAACAGAATGTCCTACGAGAAGTTGATGCAGATCAAGAGCCGGAGAAAGTTTTTGAAGACATATTGAAATTAATTAACTAGCCACATGGAACCACAAACTATTATTTTTATTGGCCCACAAGGAAGTGGGAAGGGAACACAAGTGCGTGAGATTACCACACACTTAGAAGAAAACTCACGTCAGCCCGTTACCAATATCGAAACTGGTAAAGCGTTTCGAAAGCTTGCTCAAGAGGGAGGATATACCGCAGACCGTGTGAAAGAGTTGCTTGCTGAAGGAAAGATGATCCCAAACTTTTTAACGAAAGCATTTGTGGTGAAGTATCTCATCCGACATCTTGACCCTGTTACACACGTTACTATGGATGGTTTCCCTCGTAACCTCGTCCAAGTACAATTTATTGACGACCTTATGGCTTTTTACAAGCGTGAGGGGATTACGGTCGTGTACCTAGATACTCCTGAAGACGTCGTGCGAGAGCGTATGGCAGGCCGTGGACGCAATGACGATACTCCAGAATTGATTGACGAACGACTGCGTCTGTATCATGAAAATACATTGCCAATTATTGCAGCGTACGAGTCACGAGAGGATGTAAGATTCATTCGGGTCGATGGAACACTCCCTATAGAAAAGGTAACCGAAGAAATCATTGCAAACCTTGCATAACAAAAGCTAGAATAGAGCTATGGGAGAAATTACACTAAAAACAGAAGAAGATATCATTATCCTTCGCGAAGGGGGAAAGATTTTAGCGACTATTCTTGATGAGCTGGAGAAGATAGTGGTGCCCGGTGCAACGTCACTCGATGTAGATGACCGCGCGATGGAACTTGTTGAACAGTTCAGTGTCGAGCCAATGACATTGGGATACCATGCAAGCTTTGCACCGCGACCGTATCCTGCAGCAACGTGTGTATCAGTAAATGACGTAGTGGTGCACGGTATTCCAAATGAGGAGCCAGTTACCTTTGAAGAAGGCGATGTGGTTTCGCTTGATGTCGTTATTGCACATGAAGGGATGGTTGTAGATTCTGCACGTACGGTCATTGCAGGCACAGGGAGTGATGAGGCACGACAGTTGCTGCACGTTACACATGAGGCACTTGATGCAGGCATCAAAGCAGCGCAACCAGGGAATTACATTGGTGATATCGGTGCAGCAATAGAAAAAGTGGTGCCTGAGCAGTATGGTATCATTGAATCATTTTGTGGACACGGTGTCGGGTACGATTTACACGAGGAACCACAGATTCCCAACTTTGCCTCACGCGACAAAGGCCCAAAGATTCAGCCTGGAATGGTGTTAGCAATTGAGCCTATGATTACACTCGGATCAAAAGAGGTACTCATACTTGCTGATGGGTACACTGCGGTCACTGAAGATGGTTCACTCTCTGCACATATGGAACATACCGTGTTGATTACAGAAAATGGTCCAGAGAAGTTGACACTAAGTAGAAAGCAGTAGATTGAAAACAGTAAAAGGCAGAAATTGCATTGCAATTTCTGCCTTTTACGCTATACTCTCGGGGTAAATTAAAGCTAATTATAAAGATATATGGGAACACAACCACACAAAGAGCGGTCACTTATTATCCTTAAGCCTGACGCTATACAGCGGTCACTTATCGGGGAGATTATCAGTCGTTTCGAGCGAAGCGGACTGAAGTTCGTTGCGTTTAAGTTCGTATCTCCAGCGGAAGATCATCTTTTTGCACATTACAATAAGGATGACGCATGGTTTGAGAAGAAGGGTCAAAACATGATTAATAATCTGAAGGACCAGGGTAAGACTCCAGAAAAGGAAGCAATTGAATACGGAAAGGATATCATCCGAGCTGTAGTAAAGGAGATGAAGCAGTCTCCTGTCCTCGCGATTGTTGTTGAAGGAGCAGGTGCAATCGATCAGGTGACGCGACTTGTGGGTACTACAGAGCCAGCTACTGCTGACATTGGTACTATTCGAGGAGACTTCACTGTTGATACCTATGCACACGCTACATACGAAGACCGATCAATCCGAAACCTTATACACTGTTCAGATGTTCCTGAAGAGGCTGAGCGAGAAATTGCTCTTTGGTTCGACGAGTCAGAAATCATGAATTACGTTACTGCGCAAGAACGAATTATGTACAATGCTCATTTTGAGCTACCAACTGAATAATTGTTTCTCTTAAGATATTCACTTAAAAACACTCTTTCCCAGGAGTGTTTTTTTGTTTCAATGGTATAATTACACATGGAACCATAAAACGTATGTTCTGATTAAATATATTGTATAGGGACGCTTGTAGATATGAATGGTGCTGAGAACTCAAGGAGATATCCGCGAGATTTCAAATAATCGATTCAATAAGAGTACCCACTTGGAATTTCCCAAGAGCATACGGTATGTGGTTCCAGCGAAAAAAATGCACTTTGTGCATTTTTTTCGTTGCACTGACTTTATCGAGACTACAGAAATTCATGCTACTATTTAATGACTCATACCATGATTAAATTACCGACTATTCTGTTTCTAATATCATTTTCAATGCTTGCAGTGATACACGTTATTGCTTTGGAGCTTTTTTTGTACTGGAGTATTTCATGGTTCGATATCCCGGTTCATTTTTTAGGAGGGTCGGTTGTTGCACTGGGTCTCTTCACGCTCCATGATCTGCGTATATATGTAAAGTCACGACACCTTCGTCCGGTACCCGTAGTGTTCATTGTATTACTCGTAGCTCTTGCGTGGGAAGTGTTTGAAATAGCCGCAGGGGTTCCTATTGAGGCAAATTATGTCATTGATACACTCACCGATATTTCTATGGGTATACTCGGAGGTTTGGTAGGATATAGTGTAGGTACTAATGTAAATAAATTATAGGACAACTCATCTCAAACTAAAACGTATGGAAAAACCCTGTGCTACAATATTTACATTGCCAGCTTGGCAGAATCCTGTTACATAATTCGGTTACAAAACTGCGTTTTGCGCTCACCATAATGAATTATGGTTCGCACCGCAAAATGTTTTTCACTCGAATTATGAATCAGGCTTCAAGCCATTTATTTTGAGAAGAGTTTTATGTCAGCAACGTTAGGTTTTTATGGTGGAGTCGGGAGTGTCACAGGAGCAAACTTTATGCTCGATACGGGCGACTTGGCAATTTTGGTTGATTGCGGTCTGGTGCAGGGAGATAAGTTTGCGCAGGAAGTGAATGCAAAACCATTTGTGTACAACCCCGCTGATGCCGATGTTTTGTTTGTGACTCATGCACACGCGGACCATATTGGGAGGATTCCCAAGTTGGTTAAAGACGGTTTTACGGGCGTGATTTATTCCACTGAGCCGACCAGAGATTTTGCAAATATTATGTTGCGTGATGCATTGAAGGTGATGCGTTATGAAAAAGAACGGTATGGTAATGAGGTGCTCTATGCAGAGGCAGATATTGCCGCAGCCCTTTCACTATGGAAGGTAGTTTCATACGATGAAGAAATAGTTTTAGATAATGGTATCAAGGCGCACTACAGTGATGTAGGTCATATCCTTGGTTCTGGTATGGTGCACTTAGAACGTAATGGAAAGAAGATTGTCTTTACCGGCGACATTGGTAATGACCCACAACCGCTATTGAATCCTCCTGTGGTCCCCACAGAATATGACTATATAGTCATGGAGAGTGTGTACGGTGATCGCTTGCATGAAGAAGTTGAAGAACGTACTGAGTTGTTAAAGCAGGAGATTTTAGAGACACAACACAAAGGAGGAACACTCATTATTCCTGCGTTCTCACTTGAGCGTACACAGGGTATGCTTCTTGAGATTAATAACTTGGTTGAATCAGGCGCTATTTCACCATTGCCGGTATTTCTCGACTCACCGTTGGCAATTTCAGTAACAGAAATGTATCGGAAGTATCCACAGTATTTAAAGAATGAAGTGCAGGAGCAGATAGAGGGAGGTGATGACATCTTTGATTTTGAAGGTTTAGAGTTCACACGAACAGTGAAAGATTCACATGAAATCCAAAAAGAAAAAGGGGCAAAGATAATTATCGCGGGTAGTGGCATGAGTCATGGAGGCCGTATTCGAATGCACGAAAAAAATTATCTTGATGATCCAAAGACAACCTTGCTCCTAGTAGGGTACCAGTCGGTAGGAAGCCTCGGACGACTGCTTCATGATGGTGCTACAAAAGTGAAGATTGACGGTAAAGATGTAAAAGTAAATGCGAAAGTCGCCCGTATCCGGGGGTTCTCAGGCCATGCCGACCGTGATCAGTTGTTGGGTATCATTGCACGTGGAGGAGAGAAGGTAAAACAAGTGTTTGTTACCATGGGGGAAGAGCGGTCCTCACTTTTTCTGGTACAACGACTTCGTGACTATCTTGGGGTGAATGCGGTTGCGCCTTCTCAAGACGAAGAAGTTGAGATTGATTTTTAACATATGGAATTCAAGGAACTCGATGACGAGGTACGTGCAGCTGGGCTGTATGCACGGACACCAGTCAAATACATTGTCCATTTCACCCTTGTTACGTTAGGTGTTTTTCTCTCGTTTTATTTTTTAAGTGTGACGGATAACATATATTTGCAAATAGTGAATGGAATATTTTCAGCCTTTGTTTTGGTGCAAGCAGGAATGCTTGGGCATGATCTTTCTCATGGCCAAGTGTTTAAGTCAGATAAAATTAATCACTACGCAGGCGCGTTTATCTGGGGGATATTTGGAGGTCTCAGTGAAGGGGGGTGGTATGAGAAGCATAATGCTCATCATAAACATGTGAACCATGAAGGGATGGATCCAGATCTGGAAATTCCGTTTATATTTTCAAATGTTCAGGTTGCCGATAAGCCACGTTTTGTTCAAAAATATATGCAGCCATACCAACATGTATTATTTTTTGTGTTACTTCCTTTTGTATATCCAAATTTTATTTTATGGTCAACAGTACGTGTGTTTACAAATATTACCCTAAAAAATACATTTGAAGCATTATTGATAGTCAGTCATTTTTTCATTATTTTTTATCTTGCATTTTTATTTCTTCCCTGGATCGCTGCGTTAAGCTTTTGCATTACGTCATTTCTTTTTTCGGGATTGTATATGGGGATGGTTTTTGCACCTAATCATAAAGGGGAAGAAGTGCTCGCTAAAGATCAAGAGCATACATGGGTGCATCAAATAACGCTCACACGCAATCTTCATTATTCAAAGCTGGGTTTTATTTTCTTTGGCGGCCTTGATCTTCAGGTTGAACATCATTTATTCCCCTCGATGTCACGGTATAACTATCCTCGTGCACAGAAGATTGTTAAAGAATATTGTGAAAAAAATAATATTCGATACTACGAAACAACCTGGTTTGGTTCTATGCGTGAGATTTACATATCACTAAAAGATAACTCAGTGGTATTAAACCATAAGCATTAAGTGTAATAATAAGTAAACTCATACGGCTACACAAAAGGCCACTTCCAGAAGGAAGTGGCCTTTTGTGTATGTAACAGATGTTACTTCGTTGCTTCAACAACGCGGTTGAAATCTTCAGGTCGGTTCATTGCTAGATCAGCAAGGATCTTTCGATCGATCTTGATGTTCTTGTCAGAGAGTGCCTTAATGAAACGGCTGTACTTCATGTCATGATTTCGTAATGCAGCATTGATTCGTGTGATCCAAAGCTTTCTAAAATCGTTCTTTTTCTTCTTTCGGTGATCAAAAGCGTGTAGTTGCGCGTGATAGATTGCTTCACGTGCTTCTCGAAGCTTGTTTGAACGCCCGAATCGATATCCCTTTGTTTGTGCAAGGATATTTTTTCGTCGCTTGTTTGGAGTTGTTCCTCCTTTTACTCGTGCCATATTTCTATAGTTAGCGGATTACTAATAATGTACAGACTACGCGCCTGTTTTTGGTAGGAAACGTCGCGTGATTCGCTTAGAAAGCGTGAGTGACTGTGTTCGCTTTCGCGCAAGACGTTGCTGTCCTGTTTGCTTTGCGTTGAAGTGGTTTTGACCAGGTCGCCGAGCGATGATCTTGCCATTCTTAGTCACTTTCAGACGTTTTGTGTATGACTTGTTTGTTTTCATAATGTTTCTTTTTATAAGGCAAAAAGTGGTGCAACTATACCGTATTTCGGTTTTAAAGTAAAGCGAAATACGTATATTTTAAGGCTTAGACCATTCCTGATTCCAGGAGGTCGTCTAAAGATTTTTTCTTTGATTTTGCAACTTCTTTTACCACTACTGCTTCTTCCTCTGGGGCAACTTCTTCTTCAGTAATGATCTTTGGTCCTTTTACACTTTTACCAACTCGTTCGATGGTGCAGGTGAATCCTTTGGGACTTTTTCGGAGTGTATCAGCAAGCTTGTAGTCAGCAGGGATAATCTTTAAGAATCGCTCAAGTCGTTCTTTGAGAAAACCAGGTTCCATGTACTTGTAGCGCCCCCACAAAAAAAGATCTACTTTTACTCGGTGCCCTTCATTAAGCCATTCTGCTGCTCGCTTTGCTTTCAACGCCTGATCATGTTCACCGGTACCAATTTTTACTTGAACACTCTTTGTTTCAGTAACATGTGACTTTGCTTTTACTTCACTGGCTTTTCGTTTCGTTTCGTATCGGTATTGTCCAAAGTCCATGATTTTAGCAACCGGTGGTTTTGCATTTGGAGAAATTTCAATAAGATCGAGATTTGCATCATCCGCAGCTTTTAATGCGTCTTCCAGTGAAAGAGCTCCAATGTTTTCACCGTCAACACCAATAACACGCAACTCTTTTGCATAAATTGCATTGTTGATACGCGTACGGCTCTTTGGATTGTATTGCTTTCGTTGTTTTCTCAAATTTTTGATCTTATATAGTAAGTTGTGCGGTATGCACGTTGCAGTCGGGGGACTGCAGATAAAGTGTAGCCCTAACTACACTTCTCCAAGGCACTAACATTGGTAGCAGAAATGTACCACATATATGACTAAAATTGAAGTAAAATGTAACCATTTAAACAGTTGTGGGTATTGCATACCGTATGAAAGTGCTACACTTAGGCAATACTTTTACCATGTCGGAAAAAGCAGTTCGTAAAACAACATCAAAAAAGACTGCACGTGCAGTAGCGGCTCCTAAAAAAGGTGCTGTTAAAAAGATGACTGCTAAAAAAACCGCCCGTAAGGCAGCTTCAAGAAAGGCCCCTACACCAATGGCACAGACACAGGCTAATAAACAATTTATAAATAGAGTAACTATTGGGGCGCTTGTTGTGTTTGTTTTAATCTTTGGCGTTTCTATGGTCGTAGGGATTACTGACAATGGTGTAATCAACGTAGATCAGACTGTTGTAGATATTAAAGAAGCAGCAACACCAGAAGAGAGAGAAAAAATTGATTCGGCATCTGCAAAGCAGGTTGTTCCAGGGCTGCGCGATGGTGGTTTGGTACCTAGTAGTCTTCCCCCAAAAGCGTCTACACCGAAAGTTGAAGAGCAGACAAGTTCAACGACTGACGCTACGGCATCCTCTACAGATGCAGTAGCGAGCTCAACTGATGAAGTTGTCACTGAAGAAGGTCAAGATACGCAAGACGATGCAAATTCTGATCCAGCAGAAGAAGACGTAGCCGAAGTGTCTGAAGATACTGAAACGGGCGAACCATCTACTGCGGAATAATTTCAGAAAAACATTCAATAAATAAAAAATGAACGTTGTGTATATCGGGGATATGCACAACGTTCATTTTTAGTTCTATTGTATAATGATTGCAATGAGTCAAGTACTTTCAAAGTTCGTTCGCGCAGCAAATTATTTGTCTGCTGCCCAAATTTATTTACGAGATAATTATTTATTAGAAGAACCTCTAAAGCCTGAGCATATTAAAGAGCGTCTTCTGGGTCACTGGGGGACATGCCCGGGAATCAATTTTACATACGCCCACATGAACCGGGCTATTGTTGAGCATGATCTGAACATGATGTTCGTGCTCGGCCCTGGTCATGGTTTTCCCGCAATACAGGCAAACCTTTTTATGGAGGGTTCGCTTTCCAAATACTATCCAGAAGTACCACGCAATCAAGATGGTGTTGCACATATGGCAAAGAATTTTAGTTGGCCATATGGCTTCCCAAGCCATAGTAATCCAGAAGCACCGGGGGTGATTCTGGAGGGTGGTGAACTTGGGTATGCACTGGCTACTTCTTTTGGTGCAATTTTAGATAACCCTGATTTGATCGCCACCTGCTTGGTGGGTGACGGTGAGGCTGAAACAGGTCCGACCGCAACCGCGTGGCACCTTAATAAACTCATTGACCCTGCTCGAAACGGTGCAGTCCTCCCAATACTTCATGTAAATGGGTATAAGATTTCGGGGCCTACCTTTTTCGGTCGCATGAGTGATGAAGAGTTACTCAATCTTTTCCGTGGCTATGGATATGAACCGCATATTGTTGACTCATACGTGGAAGAGGATGTGCATGAGAAAATGGCACAGACGGTTGATAATGCCGTAACTGCTATTCGATTTACACAGCACTGCGCAAAAGAAGGTTCACTTACCCAGCCACCAAAGTGGCCAATGATTATTCTCCGTACACCAAAAGGATGGGATTCGATAAAATATATTGGCGAAGATCGTATCGAAGACAATCACTATTCGCATCAAGTGATTGCGGGTAATGCACGAACAAATCCAGAAGAGCTAAAACAGCTTGAAGAATGGTTACGTTCATATAAGTTTGAGGAGTTATTTGATGGTGAGCGCTTTGACCCTGAAATTGAATCAATGATTCCTCGCCCAGACCGACGTATGGGTGATAATCCTCATACTATGGGAGGAAGTCCTGGATATAAAGCTTTAAAACTTCCTGAGATTGCTGAGCTCGAGTACACCGCAACATGTCAGATTGATGATCCTACCTGTGGGGAAGTCAGTAGTATGGAACGAATTGGTTCTTATCTACGTGATGTAATGCGCGACAGTGAAAGTGATCGTAACTTCAGGATCATGTCACCTGACGAGACTTATTCTAATAAACTCGATGCAGTATTTGAGGTTACAAACCGCGCCTTTGTATGGCCACATCGAAAATGGGATAAAGATCTTGCTTGGGATGGTCGTGTAATGGAAATGCTTTCAGAGCACAGCCTTCAGGGGCTTATGCAGGGGTACGTTTTGACTGGACGACATTCTATATTTGCTTCGTACGAGGCGTTTGTTCAGATCGTGGCAAGTATGACTGATCAGTATGCGAAGTTCCTTGCAGTCGCGCGTACCGTAAAATGGCGAGGAGAATTCCCATCATTAAACTACATCCTCACATCGTCTGGGTGGCGACAGGAGCACAATGGGTTTTCTCATCAAAACCCAGGTTTTATTGATGGTGTATTGCAGCGACAAGGATGTTTCACCAATGTCTATTTCCCTGCTGACGCAAACACTGCGTTGGTAGTGATGCGACAAATGCTTGCGTCACAAAAACAGATTAATGTATTGGTTTGTGGGAAGCGTCCATTGCCATGTTGGCGAACGGTTAAGCAGGCAGAAGAAGATCTTCGCGAAGGAATCAATGTTTGGGAATTTGCCAGTGACGATGAACCACATATGGTATTTTCAGCGGTAGGTGATTACCTTACCAAAGAGACCCTTGCAGCATTGAATGTTATTCATAGTGAAATACCGAAGATGAATTTGCGATTTGTAAATATAACTTCACTATCAGCACTTGGTATGGGGCATACAGGGTGCCAGGTATTACGACACGACATTGATTATTACTTTACCACTGATAAACCCGTATTGATTAATTTCCATGGGTACCCACAAACTATCAAGCAAATCCTGTTTGATTATGGAGTAAGTGGTGATCGATTCGCGGTACACGGGTATGAAGAATCAGGTTCAACTACAACTCCGTTTGATATGATGGTACGAAATAAAACTGACCGATTTAGTTTAGCCATGTGTGCATTTGTTGAGGCAGAAAAACAGGGTCTTATCACCGTTTCACAGAAAAATAAACTCGTTAAAAAATACGAAGAAAAGCTCGCAAATCATCGAGCGTACATTGTTGAGAAGGGGGCCGATCCTGAGGAGATAACAGATTGGGTATGGCAGTCACGCTCATAGTAAATCCAGGAAGTACATCTAGAAAATACTCATTGTTTAAAGACGGCGACTGTGTTGCGGGGGTCATGTTCGAAGAAACTGGCTCAGGTTTTAAGAAACAGGTTGTACGCAATGCAATAGTGGTCAAAGAATCTGATGTTTCAGCATCAGACTTTTCCCATTCCCTTGCTTTGGCAGTTGTGTATTTTGTAACCGAAGGTGATATACCCGATAAGGATACAATCGATAGTGTTGCTATTCGGGTTGTGTCGCCGGGTTCACATTTTACACAGCATCGATCGATTGATAAGGAGTACATCCATAAACTACGTGACCTTGAGGAGGTTGCACCCTTACACATACCTGGGCTGCTCGCCGAAATCCATGCAGCACAAAAAGAACTTCCTGGCGCTCGTTTACTTGGAGTTTCAGACAGTGCATTTCATGTAACTATCCCTGAGCATGTGAGTACCATAAGCATCCCTCGTGCAGATGCAAAACGGTTTGACATCAAACGTTTTGGATATCATGGCCTTTCTTGTGCTTCTATTGCGCGCCAGCTAGAATCCCAGTTCGGACCTGAGGCAAAAAGAGTTATCGTATGTCACGTAGGGGGAGGGGTGAGTGTCACTGCAATTAAAGATGGTAAAAGTGTAAATACATCAATGGGGTACTCGCCTGCAAGTGGTTTAATTATGGGCAGCCGTGGAGGTGATGTGACAGGAGGAGTAGTTGCTGCATTGACTATACAAAAACGTCTTCGAGGAAAGAAGTTGTATCAGTATTTATATACAGAAGCAGGGTTCAATGGAGTTGCTGGTGTAAAAGATTTACGCTTAGTACTTGATCGCGCAAACAACGAAGATCCAGATGCAAAACTTGGGCTACAGATGTTTGCACATCAAGTCCGTGCATGGGTTGCGTCACACGCGGTGCAGATGGGTGGTGTTGATGTAATTGTACTGACTGCCACAGCCGCTGAACGTAACCCCCAGGTACGTGCAGTGCTTATGGACGATCTCTCATTGTTGGGAGTAAAAATTGATATGCAAAAGAATGAAGCTCTTATTGGGACAGAAGGGGTTATAAGTACTGATGACAGTAAGGTCATAGTTTCAGTCTTGAAGACAGATGAAATGGGGGAGATAGAGAGAGTAGCACTTGAGCTTACATAAATAAAAGTGGAGGTCTTGCCTCCACTTTTATTTACTACACGCACTACACTTGCACCCAGCAGGTCCAATGATTTCTTTCATGTAGGTCTTTCCGTAGTGGTAGGTGATTTCTTCGCCTGCGCTTATTTTTTTCTTTGCACGGATGTATATTCGGTCGTCTTCTTCGTCGTGTTCTGCTTCCGCATTGGGTTTACAGCCATGGTTTATGTATCGTGCGATGTTCTCCCTGCCACTGCCGTCAATTACTAAGTCATCAGTCACTTCAAAGAGGTATTTTCCTCCCCTGCTATCAGCCTCCTCTGCAGTGATTCGGTCTCCAGTGTATTCGACAATAAGTTGATCTTTCCTGATATCTTCAGCAGTAAAAAGACCCAGCCCCGCACTGGATCGTTTTACCTTTACTTCAGGTCGATATTTTTCATCAATCATGTAGAGGGAAGTATATCAAAGAAAAAACATCACCACATAAAGTGACGGTGATTACTTTTACTCCCAAAGATATTTATTATAGAAAGTACGTTGAGGATTATTTGCTATCCATTAAGAACAAAAAAACAATCAAGCATAGTGAGATCAGCTTAATTTATATCTAAACCTACGACGTCGGACGTCGTAGGTTTAGATATATTGTTAGTACGTGATTCAGTCAGGGGAAAATTAAAAGCGTTTAGAGATACACAGAAAGCAATGTACATTGCATTTAGCTAAGAGCTTAAGAAAAAACCTATTTCCCATGACGGTAGAAGGTTTTTCTTTTGTAAAACACTCTCGTTGTGTGTAGACGTCATTATCAGCTACTTGCCATGATAAAATGTATATCAATAGCTCTAACGTAGATCATTATGCAAGAAGAATATATAATCAGAATCCTTTTAGCCGCACTTGTCGGTGGTGCGGTTGGACTTGAGCGTGCGTACCATGACAAGAGTGCTGGTTTTCGAACAATGATTCTTATAGCAACAGGTTCTGCTTTTTTTACCATCATTTCAGACGTGGTGGGGGACCCTATTAACGATAATGGACGTATCGCAGCTGCGGTAGTAAGTGGTGTCGGTTTCTTAGGTGCTGGTGTAATTATAAAAGACGGTATTAACATACGCGGTCTTACCACCGCAGCCTCTATTTGGATGGTTGCCTCACTAGGTATGGGTATGGGCCTTGGTATGTATCACCTTGTAGGAGTAGTAACCGTAACCATTTTGGTTGTGCTTTGGCTCATGCCACCGTTCGAGCGACGTATTGATGCACTCCATGAGTTCCTCACATTTCATATTGTTATTAAAAATACTGACAAGCTCGAAGAGAAAGTGTTGGATCTTTTTGCAGAGGCAGAGGTAAAGGTCGTGCATGTCCGCCGTTCGCAAGAGAAGGGGTCAGAACGGGTTTTACATATAAAAGCGAAAACAACGCCGGTCAAGCACGCAGTAATAGGAAAAGCACTGGCTAACAATAAGTCTGTGTTGCGGTTTGATGTATAAATTTTCTATAGATTGTCAATATGTCACGACAAAAATTAAACTGTACCATGAGTGCAATAACAATCAATAAAATGTAACTATGGAAAACCAAATTACTAAGCTCGACTTTATAGGGGTACCATCCACTGACGCTGAACGTTCGCGTGTTTTTTATACAGACACGCTTGGACTTCGGCCAGACAAGAAAGCTACCTACGAGTTCTGGGTTGGGGACACTTGCTTTGCTATCTGGGAACCAGAGAAGATGGGTATGTCGTTCACTTCGCAGAAAGGTGCACACATTGCACTTCATGTCGATGATATAGAAGCAGCACGTAAAGAATTAGAAGAGAAAGGCGTTGCGTTTCTTGGTGAGACTATTGAAAACCCTATATGTTTCATGGCCCTTTTTAACGACCCTGATGGTAATGACCTCATGTTGCACTGCGTGAAGAAGTAACGAAAAAACTTACTCAGTTTGAGTAAGTTTTTGCTTTACGTGGAATGTTTTATACAAATTAAAACCTCTTTGATTGAGATGGAGTGTGTGATTTTTGTGGTAAAAAACCTTTACATAAGTATATACTTTGTATATACTTATGTGTATGAAAACTAAAATTCAAAAATGGGGTAACAGTCTTGGTGTGCGGTTGCCTAAGAATATTACTGAACAAAAAGCCTTGCGAGAGGGTGCTGGTGTTTCAGTTGTGATTAAAAATAATCAAATTGTTATTGAACCGATTGAGGAAGATGTTTCACTCGAAACTCTTTTGTGCACAGTTTCAGAAAATAACTTGCACAAAGAAACCGAATGGTCTGATGTGCGTGGAAATGAGATATGGTAAAAAAACAGTATGTCCCAGATAGGGCTGATTTAGTATGGATCGATTTTAATCCAACCAAGGGTAGAGAGCAAGCAAAAGTACGTCCAGCGATTGTGGTGTCGCCCAAGAGCTACAACCTAAAGACCGGTCTCGCCATTATGTGCCCAATCACTTCAGTACAGAAGGGATATCCCTTTGAGGTAGAAGTAAAAGATAAAAAGATAGCTGGTGTTATTTTGTCTGACCATGTCAGATCGCTCGACTGGAAAGCAAGAAATACAAAACTAATTGCCAAAGCAAAAGAAATTGTAATTTCTGAAGTACAGGCGAAGTTGTTACTACTCATCGATTCCAAATAAAGACGACAGCCTAGTAGTAAGCAAGTTTCTGTATTTTTATAAAAGATTTTACGAGAGGTGAGAACTCCTTTATTTGCAAATGAATGTATAAATTTCCTTCAAATTTCTGGTTTGTGGTGAATGAAAATGGACTCCACAGGTACATGGAGTCCATTGTGGAATATTGTGCACCGCCGTCTAAAGTTTGTTTTTCTGTATATGATCAAGAAGATATCGGTGACCTTCTGGAGAAATGGTATCAGACACCTTTAATTTCGACGAAAGCAAAGCAGTTTGCTTTCTCCGTCTCCATGAACAACAGGGGAGTTGATCCTTACAGGATCAGTACACCTTTTGGCTATATTGTTTCGCTCCGCTGACAATCTAACTCAAAAGCTTTTCAACTCCCGACATCTCGCACAAACGCAAAGACCCTGAAAGCATTCGCTTTCAGGGTCTGCGTTATGTGGAGATGTCGGGAGTTGAACCCGAGTCCGAATTAGGGTGTCAGAAGTGAGTCTACAGTGTATAGTCGTTTCTTTGATTTAAAACAGACACCTATAGAAGTGACGAAACGATATCTGTTCGAGCTCTAAGAATTTCAGTCCACTTCCTGAGCAGGGAAGTGGGTCATATTCTCATGTTTATTACACCAGCATCCTCCTATGAGAACTCAAAAGAGCTGATGTCGTCATCGGCAAGGTAGTAAACTACGCGGTTGCGAATGCGAAGTCCTTAGCAGTAAAGTAAGGACTTTTTACGTTATTCTTAGCACGTAAATGCGAATACCTTTTAACGAAGGAGTATTCAACTTCGACACTGCACACAACAACAGCAACTAATCGTCGATGCCTAGCATCCCCCGTCGCGCATCCGTCATTTAAATGGCGGATAATCGGCGGGGAAGTATGTACATTTGTATTTGGATACAGGAAGATGGGGGCGACACGACTGCTCGATGTCGCCCTTGTTTTATGCCGTTAACACGGCTTTTTGTAGAAGCGCCTTAATGCGCTCCACTGCTTGTTTCAAAAAATCTTTGACACCCGCAAGTGTTGCAGATTTTTTTACAAGCATCGCTGCTAACTTGTCGTATTCGTCTCCCTTTTTGAGGAGTTTATACAACCGCGTCATTACACGATGCATCCAGTGCTCAGCCTCATTTCTTTTGAAACAGTCGATTTCTGCTTCAGTGAGGTCTGTTGAGCGTTTTTGTGGTAGTCCCATTTCTCTCTCCCTAGTGTGTTGAGCGTAATTGCCCATCAGATGGTGTCAGTCATAATATGAAAGTTACCATCTTCCTATATCCAAATTATTGAGTTTTCAAAATACGATCGATATCCCTTTTTACATCGCGCTTCTTTAAGGTTTCTCGTTTGTCTACCTTCTTTTTACCACGTACGAGCGCAATTTCAAGCTTAATCTTGCTCTTTTTATTATACAACGAAATAGGGACTATTGTCAAACCCGCGGTATTAAGCTCTTTTACGAGTTTCGCTAACTCCTTTTTACTCAAAAGAAGCTTACGTTCACGCTCCGGGTTGTAGCCATCAGGTGTATTTGCCTCTTGGTAATAGGAGATAGTTGCACCCTTTAAAAATGCTTCATTTTCTCGAATAACTACATACGCACCAATGAGCGATGCCTTACCCGTCCGAACTGCTTTTGCTTCATACCCACGCAAAACAATCCCTGCTTCAAAAGTTTCCAGGATTTCGTAATTAAACGTTGCTTTTTTGTTACGTATGTATGAAGGCATAATTTATATGTGACCAAAGCCCCAGTGTGCGTTGAATAGTTTGGTAAGAAAAGAATCCCCAAATATTCGCACTCCTATATATACAGGGTACTGCATGATTTGTCCAAACAGTCCTTGTGCGGAGGCTTCCTCTTTAAGACGTTTGTCAGCTGCTTTTCTTTCTTCCTTTGAACCGCCATGATAATAAGCGACATCATGCCCAAAACATGCTTCTTTCAAGTCGAGCCCCGGGAGCGTGTTAGGGAAGAGTGTACAGCCGTCATATACGAACTGGAAGTCAGGACTTGGTTTGTCATATACCTCACCATAAATACGTGCCTGCTCATGCATAGTGGGTGTTGTGTGCGGAATCATAACTCGTTCTGCAATAATCATGGTTGTAATCAGCGATATGAGTGCCGTTGCTATATAGAGGTATTTCATAGTGTGTATATAATGATACTATACCAAAACTAAATTATGATTTTTGAAGGAGACAAAAGTGTCATCGACGCGATTAAGGAAAAGAAGCGCCTGATGGATGCGGGGGAAGAACATGACCATATCAAACCATTGCTCTTTGTTGATGGCGGACTTATGAAGGGCGCGTACGGTGTCGGTGGTGAGCTCGCCCTGGAAGAGCTTGGATATACCGATGTGTTTGATAACATTGTTGGAATTTCATCAGGAGCCCCATCTGCAGCTTACTTTGTTTCTGGAACTGTTGGGTTAGGAGCTTCTTTGATATGGGAAGAATGTTGTGACAAGAAATTCCTTAATGTATGGAGGTTCTGGAATCAGGTCAATACCGATTACTTTATTTCAGCTTTACGAAAAGGGGGAAAGAAAGCACTTGATTCAGATAAGGTGTTCTCCGCACGCACCACATTACATATCGGGGTGGCAAACTTTAAAAATGGGGAGCCGAAATTGATACAACCCAAAACATCAGATGAGTTGTATAAATCTATCCAGGCGTCCATTTTGATGCCTAATGTATCTAACGATAAGGTTCACTTTGATGATATTCGTTACGTTGATGGAGGTTTTACCAAGCCACACGTTTTAGAGTTGGTATTTGAAAATATTGAAGCAACACACATTCTAGTGATGACTAACCAGAATCACCTAGACCAATTTGTTCCTTCGCTGCCGTGGCTTGAGCGGTTTTTGAATCATACGCTATTCCGGTTAAGGATGCCTAAGGCACTGCGCTTTGCAGCACATGAACGTTGGAGAGAGCGTGTTAAGGCAATTGAAAAGATGAAAAAAAATCATATGGTGCCATCTGCGTTGGTTTGGGGTGACCGCTCAATTAGAAGTATGGAACAGGATCCTGAGGTAGTTAAGAGAGTGATTGAAAAATCTCGTTTATGGTGGCATGATTTGTTTGTGAACGAGGATGAATAAAAGACGGCAAAAGCGTAGCTTTTGCCGTCTTTTTCTGTATAATATCCCCCATATGTCAAAACCTGAAAACATTGAAAAAACTGAAGAAGTTTCTGAGGAAACTGAGGTTGTTACTACCGAAGAAAAAGTGAATTCTCCTAAAGAGGATAAAAATAATTCTCAGACAAAAGGTATGAAAATGCCTAATTTAAAAGACGCGGGTAAGAAAATGCCGGTAGGACCGGGTAATTTTTGGAATAATGTACTTTCAACGGTCCTGCTGCTGATTTTTATTACTGCAGCATACTCATATCTCTCTGACACTTCAGTAGAGCCTGAAGAGCTTACTCTTTCAGAAGTGGTGACGCAGGTACAAAATGGAGAAGTGGATGAAATTATCGTACGCGGTTCTCAGCTTGAAGTTTCATACGTAGACGAAGACAAGAATAACGCTGAAGCGAAAAAAGAAACGGGAACCGCTGTTTCAGACACACTTGCGAACTTTGGGGTAACTCCAGAGCAATTGTCAGAAATCAAAATTGGTGTTGAGAATGAAACTGGTTTTGGATATTGGCTAAGTAATTTTGCTCCATTCTTATTCCCGATTATTTTCCTAGGCGTTATTATCTGGTTCTTTACCCGTTCAGTGAAGGGGGCAGGTATGCAAGCAATGAGCTTTGGTGCGAGTAAAGCGCGTATGATCGACCCTGCTGATACCGCGAACAAAGTGACCTTTAAAGACGTTGCGGGAGCAAAGGAAGCGAAACAGGAACTTGAGGAAATTGTTGATTTCCTGAAAAATCCAAAGAAATTCTTAGACATTGGTGCTGAAATTCCTAAGGGAGTCATGATGATGGGTTCACCAGGAACAGGGAAGACGCTACTTGCGCGAGCAGTTGCAGGAGAAGCGGGAGTGCCATTCTTTTCAATTTCAGGTTCTGAATTCGTAGAGATGTTTGTGGGTGTTGGTGCGTCGCGTGTGCGTGACTTGTTCCAGAATGCGAAGAAGAACGCGCCTGCAATTATCTTTGTAGATGAGATTGATGCGGTAGGACGTGTGCGAGGTACAGGAATTGGTGGTGGTAATGACGAACGAGAGCAGACGTTGAATCAGATTTTGGTTGAAATGGATGGTTTTGAGCCAAACGCAAAGGTGATTGTTATTGCAGCAACAAACCGACCTGATGTACTTGACCCGGCACTTCTGCGACCTGGACGATTCGATCGTCGAGTCACTATTGATTTGCCTGATCGAAATGACCGAGAGGCGATTCTAAATGTACATGCCAAAAAGAAGCCATTGGCTGAAGACGTGAATCTGGGAATTGTGTCGCAACGTACACCTGGATTCTCTGGAGCAGATTTGTATTCACTTATGAACGAAGGGGCGATTCTTGCGGCTCGCGAGGGACGTAAAACTGTTGGACAGTTTGACCTTATTCGTTCTATTGAAAAGGTAATGCTTGGTCCTGAGCGGAAGAGTCATGTACTGTCTAAGAAAGAGCGGGAAGTCACTGCATATCATGAAGTTGGACATGCGTTGGTTGCGTCAGTACTACCGTACGCTGATCCAGTTCAGAAGATCTCTATTATTTCACGGGGACGTGCAGCAGGATACACACTGAAACTTCCTGACGAAGATCGAAAGATGCACACGAAGAAAGAATTTGTTGATGATATTGCAATGACACTTGGAGGGTACGTTGTTGAGCAGATGGTGTTTGATGACCTGAGTACGGGCCCAAGTAACGACCTGCAGGTGGTTGCCAATCTTGCGCGAGATATGGTGACCAAGTACGGAATGAGTTCACTTGGACCTATTGCGCTTGAAGGAACTGGAGGACGTATGATCGGCGGGGGTGAAAGTACTGACCGAGGGTATTCACCACAAATTGCGAAAGCTATTGATGACGAAGTGGCTAAGTTGATTGAAGAAGGAAAAGAGAAGGCTCGAGAAATCGTGACACGATACCGTGGTGCACTTGATGTTATTTCCCAGAAACTTGTTGAAGTTGAAACGCTTGAGCGAGATGAGTACGAAGCGCTTCTAAAAGAACAAGGTGTTGAAATCAAAGATGTATACCGAGACGCACGTCTTGCGGAAGAAAAACTTGGAGATCCAACAAAGGTTGCATAGTAATCCAAGCAGTAGATACAAAAAACAGAGCAAGTCTTAAACTTGCTCCGTTTTTGTATTTACTGCTACATCAGAACTTATCAAAATAGAACGCATTATAGCCACGTGCTAGTGATATTATATAGAGAACATTAATAAATAAGCCGTTTTGTATGTTTCGACAGTGGAGTGTCGCAATGCTTGTAGTATTTTGCGTTTTAGGAAGTAGTAGTTTTGTATCAGCCTTTGATCCTCGAGGTGATTTAGGTGGTGATCTTGGAGAAGGTGGACGTGGTTATGGCACCTCAGAAGGTGTCTTTGGTGGTGATAATGATACTGCTACAGGTGACAATGCATCTTCTGATGCAGGTGAAACTGCGGACAATGGTACAGGCGCAGGACCAGGAGGTGACGGAAGTGGAAACGGCTTCGGAGGAGGAAATGATGGAGGTCCAGGCGAAGGTGCTGACTCGTCTGATGTTAGTGCAAATGAAAGTGGCCCTGGTGATAAGGATGGTGGTCAGGATGGAAACGGTGGTGGAGGATGGTCGGAAACTGCAGCAGAGAGAGGAGCAGAGCAACCTACCAGTGGAGGCGGTTTTTTTGGAGGGCTTATCAGTGCGGTGAAGGGAACTGTGCAAGCAGTAACAAACACGGTGCAAGCAGTTACCACTGCTGTGTCCACCATGGTAGACAACCTTCCGACAGTGACCGTAGAAAAGTATGATGAAGATGGGCAAGTTAACGAGGACGATGTGGTTACTGTGACATATGATGACGGAACATCGTTTACAGTTACCAGCAATGCTCCCACACTAGAAGCAGGTCAATTAATGACGAGAGAAGAGTTTGATTTTCGCATGCAGCAAATTGCTGCTCAGCCTACGGGGGATTTTCCTGGTAATCCCGATGGAAGTGTAGGAGTGGGAAATGCACACGTGTCAGAAAAGGAAACTCTGGCAGTTCATGTGCAACCAGCAGTTGGTCCAGGTTATATTGCTGCGATATCTAGTCAGGATGGGTTAGCATTCAGTGTTTCACCTAAAGATATCATTGATGGTATTAATCCTGAACATCGTACTGCTGATACTGTGGTGACTATCACTCATACTCATCCAGGTAGTCTAGGAAATGGGGCTGTACAATCGGCCGGATCGATGCCTCCTTCTGCACCCGATATGAGACTAGATGGTCCAATGGGCGATTATGTTTCTGATCGTCTGGGAGGGGCCAGGGTTGATTCTACTGTGATTGATGCCTGGGGGGTGTTTTCGATAGACACTTCTGAATCAAAAGTTGATTTATCAAAAGTAGATTTTAATGATTTTGACACAATAGAGACGATTGAAGATGATGATGTATATAATGCAGTGATTGATATTTATAATGAGACTCCAATATATGGCTGTTCTGCCGGAGGTGATTGTAGTCAGTATTCTCAAGAGGAGATTGATGCATCCCGGCAAGCTGTTTTAGACGCATATGCCGAGCTTGGGTGGAATGTTTCATACGCTCCATCAGTAAGTATTGCACCTTCTGAAGAGTCAAATGTTTCACCAGGTACAAATGCTAGCGAAGCAAGTACTCCTACAGTTGGAACTGGTCCTAATGTTGATGACCCTGATCCTGCCATAGATAGTGGAGATTCTGCCGTTGAAGAGGATCATCCTGAAGGTTCTTCAGACTTTTTTGCATTTAATAAACTAAGAGAGCCAACTATTGAAAAAATTGAATGTAGTTCAGATAATACTCAAGTCCGCTTAACATGGCGTGAGATTCCGCAGGCTCCTACGTACGCATTACGTATTAACGATCCTGTCGGGGATCATGATGGGTGCGTTGATGATTGGTATTGTGGTACTAGAGGTGAATATCTTGGGGATCTTCTCACTGAAGAAGTGTTTGTTCGAGATATTGTCCCAGGGAAGGAGTACGTTACATGGGTACATGCAAAATATCGTGATACTTGGGAAGGTTTAAGTGATGCACCACATGTACGCTTCACGTGCAGTGCTGATACGTTACTCACTGTTGATGAGCAGGCTGTCGACGCAATATCAGCAGGAAGCTTAGATCAGGATCAAGAGATCGTTATATACTCAGAGCTACCAAAACCAACTAACATAGCAGCTGTCTGTGACTCAGGTGGAACTGAAGTGACGTTAACATGGGATGGTGTATTGCAAGACAGCACCTTTTTCGCAACTCGTTTTAATGAAGTAGGTAACGATGATCCAAGTTGTGCATATGGCTGGCATTGCGAGGGTGGAGTTGATGCCGAGGATAATAATTACACACAAAACCAAAATACATTTGCTATTAACCCAGATGTTAAATATCAATTTTGGGTACATCAAAAACACGGAGGAACGTGGGACGGGATTAGTGAAGAATCTGAGGTGAGGTTTACCTGCAGTGACACCAATGCTGCTATCGCTATACCAGACATCGCAGTATTGCCATCGGCAGCAACGCCTGCATCAGAACCAGTCAATGTAGTTCCTGATCCAGTCTTCCTTGCGTCTACACAAGATCCGTCAGATGACGTTCTTACACCAGACGCCGTGGTTACAGATGACCCTGGCTTGCTTGGGACTATAGGAGATGCTCTGGCAGAAGCAGTAGATGTTGTTTCTAATTTGATTTTAGGTACTGAAAGTACAGACCCTGTAGTTGATCCAGTTGATCCAGTTGATCCAGTAGCTTCTGTAGATGATAACAGACCTGATTCAAACGAATCCTCACAACAGTTATCTATACCTGTACTGCACGATGTTGTATGTGCCCCAGGAGGTACTTCAGCGACTTTAGAATGGGATCCAGTTGATGGGGCTATTGCTTACGCACTACGTATAAACGATTTACATGGAGATGATGATCCGTCAGATGTCAGTGGTACCTGTACCGATGATTGGTATTGTGACACAGGTATTGATACGCTCGATGATGCATATGCTGGTACAAAATTTGTGATTGAACAAATGCTCCCTGAAACCGAGTATGAATTCTGGGTGCATGCCAAACATGATGAGTCGTGGGATCGTGTAAGCGATCCTGCAGAAATGACCTTTAGTTGCCCTGTCGGTGTAATCGATAGTTCTGTTGCTGTCGGATTTAATGATCTCATGATTTTAGGTTCAGCAATGGAATCCGGCTATCAATGGGATGAGTTGGCAGAAAACTCAACCGCGATTCCTTCTTGGGTAACTGAAGAGTATGTCAAAGTATTGGCAGCAAATAATGTGGCTGCACATCGTGAAATTGTTCCTGCTGCAGTGCTCGCCGATGATTCCCAATATTCTGCAATGGCTAAGGTTGTTCGCTCGTTCGAATCACAAAATATGATTCTTATGTTGGCACTAGGACGACCGAGCTCTGTATCTTCTACAGGAGATGCTTCGTGTATTATTCCAGATTCACTATCAGCTTGGCAAAATGACAGTAGAAAAATGGCTGAATCGTTAGGAGATTTTGTTGAGTACCTGCGTGACAACGGTGTGTCGGAATCGTGGATCACTAATAAGTTGATTATTGATCCATGGAATGAATTTGAAACGTTAGGAAGGGGGGTGAACACAGGCGGAGGAGTATGTTCTCAGGATTGGTTGGCTGCGGGTAGTCCGCAATATGCAGTGGCGTTACGTAATGCAATTGTTTCAGTCTTCCAAGAAAAATCTCTTGGTAGTGAGATTACTGCACCGAGTTTAGCAGGAGCGTATGAAGCATCGACTGAGACAGACAAGAAGGATCTGCAACACCGAGGATGGCTTGGCGATTATTACAATGTGTACGGTGGGGGAGGTCGTCCAAATATTCATATATATTTTAACCCAACTGTCAGTTCATACGAAAAACTCGTTCATTATGAGAAAGTGATAGAAGGTGTAGTTGAAGTTGTGCCTGAGCGGTATAAAAACAATATTTTGATGGGGGAAACGAGTGTTCCTGTTGTTTCAGATACGTGTCGCGGATGGTGGGAAGAAACTGATCCCGGATGGGGAGCTACAGAAGAGGAACGTAAAGAGTTGCTGCTCGCTATCCTTGGGAGCCCACTGACTAAAGAACATGTTGATTTAGTAATTTTCTGGCGACTATTTCAGCTTGATACCGTTGACGGATTCTATCCGTGCAATTTCGGTTTCACTGATTCTGTGAATTGGGAAGGTGTACATAATTTTGTGTACAGTGGAAATGCAATCTTAGATGCACTTGGCGGTTCTGGTTCTCGTAGTATTTCGCTTGTAAATCCGTATACAAAGTTAGATACACCTCAGAATCTTGCATACACATGTAATGATGACAGTTCTGAAGTAACACTCAGCTGGAACGAAGTAACTGATGCAGAAGAGTACACACTGCGAATTGAACCTCTACTCAGTACGCATGGCTCTGAGCGACCAATACACTTCGTCGACAAAGAATTCACCGACTACACCCACGACAACATTATTCCAGGTATATCGTATGAATGGTGGACTGAAGCAAAGTACAAAGATACTTGGGAAGGTATCAGTACAGAAACAAAGACACCGTTTAGCTGTCGCATGGAAGCACCTACGATGAGTCATACATGTAACGGTGACGGCACCGTTACTATGAACTGGAGTGACACTGGAGCAGATGTCTATCCACTACGTCTACAACCTATTGGAGGAGTAGAAGTAGCAGTCAACGATAAAACATCTACATCGCACACTTTCAACATCACTGAAGGTACACAGTACCAATGGTGGGTACATTCTATTCGTGATAACAACTGGGATGGGGCGAGTATTGAGAGGAAGGAGGAGTTTGTTTGTGAAAGTGCTGAAACGACTGTGGAGGATACTGCTGTTGATACATTTGAGTCTGCGTCAGAGCAGGTGGTTGTTATCGAGCAAGAAGACCCAGGTCTGATCGGTAGATTGTTTGGTGGTTCAGATACACGCGATCCGCTATCTATGCCAGAAATGGATGAAGTGCTCTGTATCGATGACGGTACCACAGCGGTACTTACTTGGAGTGGGGTTCCTGATGATCAAACATTTGTGTTAGGAATTGACGATCTGGAAGGAAATGATGACCCGTTAGATCCTGATGGTACTTGTGTTGATGACTGGGATTGTGGAGGAAAGATTGATACGTATGACAATGCATACGATAATTCGTTCTACTATATATATAACGTAGAGCCGGGCAAGTCATATCAATGGTGGGTACACGCAAAGTATAAAGATACCTGGGATGGAGTTAGTGATTCCATAAAAGATACTTTTGTATGTGAAGCCCCAGAAGCAGATATTCCTGTAGATCCTGAAGTGTCAGTAGTAACTCAGTTGCTCACAACTGATGTGCAGCATGTCGCTTCAGAATTCGACAGTGGCAAGGTGGGTGAATTTGAAATACACTTTGAGATGACTCCGTATGGAGATAAGGTGTATGTTTCTGATGATTTAGAAAACTCAGCTGAAGCCATGGCATTTACAATGCTTGATTCTCAAGGAGGCAGTGCAGCAGGCATCATGACGAGTAGTCTCGATAGTTCTGCACAAAAAATTGATGGATTGTATGAAATTAATGAAGGTGATACGGAGGTCTTTAGACTCAAAGGAGTCCTCGAGACTGGTCAAGCTGGAGAGTATACTATGCAGATCAGTTCCGTACCGTTCTTCGTGGGGTCTTCTGATGGTGCGATAGCAACTGTTGATGTTCAGGATTTTATAACGCCTTCACTATCGATTACCAATAGTGAAAACGTTCAAAAGTCGAGTGATGTGATGAGTGACCCTGTTCCTGATTCTGTAGAAGATCCTGCTGGAGAAACTCAATCAGAACTATCAGCAGACTCTGTGGTCCCCATAGAAGATCCTGTAGTTCCTGCAGAAGACCCCGCGGTCCCCGCAGAAGATACAGGACTCTTTGGAACGTTGTTGGATCTTGTGATTCCTGATGAACCTGATCCAGTCCCTGCACTATCAGCTCTAATAGCAGAAGATGTTGAATGTAGTCCTGATGGCACTCAGGCTACGCTCCGATGGGAAAGGGTTGGTGATCCTCATACTGTCGCATTGCGTATTAATGACCCTGCTGACGATCGTGTAGATTGTGAGCCAGGATGGTTCTGTGGAGATAATCCAATTGAAGAGAATGATGATGATTACTCTCATGATTTTTACTACCTCTTCGACATTGTTCCTGATAAGGAGTATGAATGGTGGGCACATGCAAAAAATGAAGATACTTGGGTGGGTCTGAGTCCTCTTGTAGGAAGCACATTCTCTTGCCCCGCACCTGTTGTTGAGGTTTTGGGTTGTACTGATGTAAACGCAACTAATCATAATCCAGATGCAACTGAAGATAATGGTTCTTGTGAGTATCCTTTGGCGGCACTTTCTGAACCAGTGATAAAACCATACGAATGTGACCCTTCTGGAACAGAGGTGAAGCTTCTTTGGAATCCTGTAGATAACGCTCAGGTATATGCGCTGCGCGTTAGTCGGGCAAATGGGAGTGGTGAAATAATTATTCCTGACAGTGCTGATTTGTTCCATGACTACACGCTGCTTCCAGACGTAGAATATCGTTGGTGGGTACATGCAAAATACGGTCCATCCTGGGATGGTGCAAGTGCCCAGACATACCATACTGTTTCATGCCCTGCACCAATAGAGACGGTGCCTACACAGCCTACGATCCCTAAAGGTACGACACTTATACTGAAAGATGGTGTGCAATATCAAAACGTTGCAAATAGAACAGAAGACTGGGCACATTCACGGTGTACAAGCTACATCAATGCACAGCCAGATAAAGCATGGGAATGTTCATGGAAAGGCACTGTTTTTAATTCGTATACACCACCTGTTGTAACAGGATGTACTGATGTAAATGCTGGTAATTACGAGGCCGAAGCAACACAAGATGACGGTTCATGCGTTGCACCTGTAGTAACGCTTGTAGAGCCAGGAGTGCAAGATGTTGAATGTAATGCAGAAGGTACAAAAGCAACGTTACGATGGGACCCTGTTCCTCACGTTGAAACCTATGCTTTGCGCGTTGATGACCCAGCAGGTAACAACAGTGATTGCACAGATGGATGGTATTGCGGAACTGGTAAAGATTTCTTAAGTGATACAGTGGGCAATCGCGAACATCCTGTGATTGGGATTATTCCTGATAAAGAATATACATGGTGGGTACATGCAAAATACAATAGCTCATGGGATGGGGCGAGTTCAAAAACAGAACGATCTTTTTCCTGTCCGACACCACAGGAGGCCTCAGGTCTATTTGGAACAATGTGGGATGCCTTGACGCCAGACCCTGATCCAATTCCTGCACTAACTGAACCTGTCGTACATACCTATGAGTGTGACCCTTCAGGAACTGAGGTAACACTCAGTTGGAATTCTGTCGATGACAGTCACTCATACGCTGTACGCATCGACGATCCAGTGGGCAACAGTACAAACTGTACTGACGACTGGCTTTGCGGCCCAGAAGACTATGAAAATGATGTGTATACGCGTACGTCTATTGATTACCCTATTACACCTGGCAAGGAATATATGTGGTGGGTACATGCAAAAAATGAAGATACATGGATAGGAGCAAGTCCAAAGACCCCTCGCGCATTCTCCTGTTCGGCTCCAGTAATTTCTGGCTGTACCGATGCCAACGCAACTAATCATAATCCAGATGCAACTGAAGATAATGGTTCTTGTGAGTATCCTTTGGGAATCCTCCCCCAACCCCAAATGAACCCCCACCACTGTCTTCCAAACAACGAAGTAACACTCAGCTGGAACGAAGTAACAGATGCAGAAGAGTACACACTACGTATTGAACCTGTACTCAGTACATATGGACCAGAGCGACCAATAAACTTCGTAGATAAAGCAGATACAGACTATACGTATGACAACATCATTCCTGGTATCAAATACAACTGGTGGACTGAAGCAAAATACAAAGACACCTGGGATGGTTTAAGCTCACAAACAAAAACTCCATTTAGCTGCCGTCTGGCCGCACCAACATTGACCCATACCTGCAATGGTGATGGTACCGTCACACTCAACTGGAACAGTGTTCCTGGTGCTGATAACTATCCCGTACGAATACAGCCACTCGGCGGAGCTGAGATAGCTGTTGATGAACGTGGTACATCTCGTACATTCAATATCACTGAAGGTGTTTCATACCAATGGTGGGTACATGCTATGCGTGATGACAACTGGGATGGTGCGAGTGTTGAGGATAAGGTGACGTTTGTGTGTGAGGGTGCCCCAGTTCTGGGTTGTACTGATACACAGGCAACAACGTACAATCTAGATGCAACACAGGACGACGGTTCTTGCGTGTACCCGCTGACGCAATTAGACGAGCCACAGGTGCAAGAGCCTGAATGTACTGCAGGAGGGACTCAAGTAAATCTACGTTGGAATGAAGTGGCAGCCGATACTGATATAACGTACGCGCTACGTATTGATGATCCAGAAGGGAACAATAGTAGTTGTAGAGATGAGTGGCTTTGCGGCCCAGAAGACTATGAAAATGACGAACATACACTTCGATATCGATATGTCTATAACATTACACCAGGGAAGACATATAACTGGTGGGTACATGCAAAACATTTCGACACCTGGGAAGGTATAAGTACAAAAACACCTCGAACATTTACCTGTGACGCGCCGGTGATTGAAAACGCTGAGGTGACGATTAAGAAGTCGCCTGATAGCCCGGACGCGTCAAGTATTCAGGTGGATGATACTGATACAACAGAAGCAACAGTATTGGTTTTTGAAGTTGAAGAGAGTAATGGGGTAGGAACAACAGTTGAAAATATACAGATGAGACTTACCAGTGATACATCAATTACTTCACTTGTTGAAAGTGTGGAGTTGTATCAAAATGGCAGTCAGGTCGCATCAGCATCAGTTACAGGCACCAGTATCCAATTTACTAATGTTGATGTAGATATTCCTGCTGATGGAAAAGTAGATTTAGAGGTGAAGGCTGTGATTAAATCAATCACTCTAGTACAAAGCGGGTCCACAATTGAGGTTGATATAGTTTCGGTTACTGGGCTGGATGAACAAGGTGCAACAATCACTGCAATCGGGGCAGTATCGGGTGATACTCATAATGTATTGCTTGCTGGACCTGTTGTGTATCTTAATTCAATTGATGAGACAACTAATACACCAGTGTACCCTAGTGACGATGGATCGATTACTTATACGTTTGACTTTGATGTGACGGCAGTAGGTGATGATATATACATCCCACAATTACTTACTGTTGGTGCCCGTGTTGGTTCAAATGACGGTTTTGCTGGGTACAGTACCCCACGCGTCACAGGGGCTCAGGCATTTACAGCCTCTGTGGAATCAAGTGCCAGTCAAACCAACGGCTTCTATAAGATAGAGGAAGGGGATACGGACACATTTACAATAGAGATTGAACTTCGTCCAAGTGAATCAGATGCATATAGAATGCGTCTTGCGGAACTGCGGTACAATACATATCCTTCAAACTCAGGGTCAAAAGTACTTTCGTTACCTTCAGACGATTTCATTTCTGATTCGATGGTATATACAGCAGTCGATCCTGTGCCGACAGTTACCTTTAATGATCCATCGTGGCGAGCGCTTGCTGATAGTTATGTGTCGAGTGTTCGGACAAGTGAATTCTGTGAATGGAAAGGGCATGGTGAAGTAGTTGATTATCAGTTGCGCGATGCAAAAGGAGAGGACGTGTATGGCTGTTGGGAGTCAGAAGGGACAGATGCACAAAACTGTGCATACTGCAGTCAGGATCCATGGAGTACTAACGGTTGTAATGTTGTTGCTTCAGTCACCTGCGAGGAGAACGAAAATATAGAAACAGAAACATTTGTTGATCCTAATTGGAAATCAGTTTCAAATGCACGTGTATCAAGTGTGCGTGGCCAGGCGTTCTGTGCATGGAAGACTGGTGGGGAAATGACGGATGTGGAAGTCAGAGATGCCAAAGGGGAAGATGTGTACGGATGCTGGGATTCAGAAGGGGCAGGAACACAAAATTGTGCACCGTGTGGATCAAGTGTTACTGATTGTAATGTGATTACTGAAGTGACTTGTGTAGTTCCCGGAGACATAGCGTATACCCAGCCAGAAAATACTCTGTGGGATAAGATAGTGCACATCTTTAGTAAACCACTTAGTTTGGCGAACGTGGTACGGAGCATTTGGTAGGTGCACTAGAGCACACACAATAAGTCGGAGACGTAGTCTCCGACTTATTGTGTGTGCTATTTCTTTTCCTCGTTGGTAATTTTTCCGTCTTCGAGATAGACAATTCTTTGGCAATACTGTGTATATTCTGGTTCATGAGTAACCATTACTACTGTTTGGCCTGCATCATGAAGTTTACCAATGAGATCAATAACTTGCGATCCCGATATACTATCAAGGTTTGCAGTTGGCTCATCAGCAAAAAGTATTTTTGGTTTCCCTGCAATTGCACGTGCAATGGCAACTCGTTGCTGTTCACCTCCGGAGAGTTCAGCAGGGAGGTTTAGGTACTTTCCTTCAAGTCCTACTTCGTCAAGCGATTGATCTGCTGTTAGTGATGCGCTGTCCCAGTTAACACCGCGCATAAGTAGCGGCATCATGACGTTTTCACGTGCTGACAGATCGGGAACTAGCGCATAGTCTTGAAACACATAGCCAAGAGTATTCAGTCTGAACTCAGTGCGCTGTTTCTCATTCATGTTCACAATGTCTGTCTGATCAATAAGAATCTCTCCACTGGTGGGGTCATCAAGTGCTGATAGCTGATACATAAGTGTAGATTTTCCCGCTCCAGATTTTCCCATGATCGCTACAAACTCACCTGCTTCGATGGTGACATCAATACCTTTAAGTATATGGGCAACGAGGTCACCTTTGCCAAATTTCCTATGGATGTTTTTTGCTTCGATAAGTGCCATGTAATTGATTGTATCCTATTTACGTCCGAGGATAGAATTAAGTGTGTTCTGTCGAACAATCATCCATGCTGGAATAAATCCCGCAACCAGTGTAATGATAAAAAGAATGACAAATTTAATAAAGGTTTCTTCTGGGTCAGCAACCAGAATGCCATCACTGAATGGAAAATTGATTGGATTTTTGTCGAAGTAAGGAATGAGTACTCCATAGGTCAGTAGCGCTCCAAGAAGGGATCCTAAGAGGGCATAAAACGCTGCTTGCAACACGTAGGCCAATTCAATAGCTTGACGTGTAATACCAATACCCTTAAGGATGCCTATATGACGCCGTCTGGAAAGGGCATTTATGAAAATAATGATAAAAATCGTAATTGATGCGACCACTAAACCAATCGAACCAATCATGGTTCCCAGGAGATTAAACGTATTTTTTATGTCGATTAAAAATTTAGGAAGACTTTCTTGAAAGGTTTGAATCTTCGCAAATTCACCCAGACCTGTTGCAAGGAGAGCAGCTTTTGTTTTGTCAGGATCAACACCTGGTTCTAGTCGGGTAACGATCTGATCTGCGTTACGATCAAACCGTCCAAAGATACGGCGGAATTCCAATTCTGGAATATAGGTATTAAGATTTACTTCGTCTACCTTAGATTGGATGATTCCTTTGACTATAAATTCCTTACTGGTGTCCCCAACAGTCAGTCGAACGGTATCCCCAGGGTAGACGCCCTCAAGTGATTCGAAGACATCTCCAAACTGCTGCGCGTACCGCTTAATAAAATATGCTCCAATCAGTATATGCCCCTCTTCCGTTGGGTCTAGGTACTCACCTTCAATGAGTGTACTGGAGAGTTCGGTCATTGCTTCCTCTTGCAGGGGGTCAATACCCGTTACAACCGACGTAACTATGTCTCTGTCGCCTGAGAGGTCACGGCGTTCTTTGTAGTTCGCTTCTAGCTGGGCGCTGCCTTTGTATCGCACTGAGTATGTGGAGATCTCAGGAAATGTCGTGAGTGTTTCTATTACGCTAGTGGTTTCAAGAATATGGTCCTCCTCGTCTTTTACTGAGAGCACAATGTCACCAAGCGAGGTTTTTTGCACCGCCCGCTCAGAACCTTCGATAAGACCAACGAGCACCCCTGAAACTGCAATCAGGTTTAAGAAGGTAAGCATCATCACAAAAATAATCAGCACCGTTGTCCAGATGCTTGCCCGCTGTATTTGACGCCATCCTAGTAATAGTCCAATGCGTATGCTTTTCATACTATGGTGCGACTACTTCAGTACCTACTGCTAACCCGATGATACTTACGTACCCATCATTGCCGATAAAGCTCACTTCGACCGTAGTACTTGCAGTCCCATCACTATTTTTAGTTAATAGAGTGTAGCTGCCGTCAGTGTTCTTGGTTAAGAATCGTTGTGGTACTCGCAAGGTGTCTTGCGCTTGTTCGACAATGACATCAATGTCTGCGTTTAATCCAGAACGGATCCATTCTGGTTGTGAGTCAAGTTTAATGGTAGTTTCAAAGTATGCAACACCATCGATTTCTGTTGCCAGTGGTGAAAGATACGTGATTATTCCTGTAAGTTCAGTGTCACTTTGTGCATCAAATACAACATTTGTACTTTGTCCGAGGCTTAGCTTATTGATATCGATTTCGGGGATACGTGCAGTGAGGGTAAAGGCATCATTGGCCAGTAATGTAATGATGGGTGTATTTCCCGCAGTTTCACCGGGTAGTATATCAACGTCAATAATAACTCCATCAAATGGAGCAATGATAGACTTGTCTTCTATTTGAGCATCTATTGCTGCGATTGCTGCCTGTGCTTGGTCGATACCTGCACGTGCCTGTTGCTGTGCCTGGGTCGTTGCGTCTGCATTTGTGAGGTTAGACTCAGTTTGAGCAAGTCCAAGTGCATTGGTTGCGACGGATACTGCGAGCTCTTGCGACTCGATAGCGAGTTCGTATGCATTGAGGTTTGCTGAGTACGCAGCTGCACGTGTGTTCGGAATCTCAATAGCCCATACTTTATTGCTGTACACGGCATCTTCGCTGAATTGTAGATAGAGTCCACAGTCTCCAAGTGGGGCAGGTTGTCGTGTGTATGCTGAATCTAATCCATCCTCGAGACCCTCGTATTCATACGAATATCCCGAGTATGCGTTTGAGTTATACGTGTTGATTGTGTACACACCCCCATCTTCGCATGTGTATGTTCCGGTTACTGTAGGAGCAGCCGCCGCTGTGAGTGGGTCTTCGGCAACTGCCGCAAGATTGCTTGAGAGGAGTATCGTCTGTGCGTTACGAACTTTTTCGTTCTCTATTGTAATTGTATTATTTAAATTTTCCTCTGCGGACGTACGTGCAGAATTTGAGACTGCCCGTGCTTCCATCCTCGCGCCTTGGAGTACTTCGTCATAGGCAGCACGCGCTTTCTGGAGATTTGCAACTGCTTCAGCGCGTTGTGCAATGAGTACACGTGAACCCAGTGTTGCAAGCAGATCACCTTTTAATACGGTAGACCCTTTGACCGCAAGTACGTCGGTCACGATGCCTATAGTAGGGAAGGAGAGCTCTGCAGTATTTTCAGCTTCAATAAATCCAGAAACAGATACAGATTCAGTTACCGTACCACGATCAACGGTGGTGGTAATTCTCCCATCCTCGTCACTCGTTTGTGTCTGATTGATAAGCACCGCAACTACAATAAGTAGCAAAAAGGCAACAAAAATATGCCACTTTCGAACCTTTTGTAATACACGCATTGTAGTTATTATATCAGGGACACTGTGGGTTTTTAGAGGTTTTCCTAGGCTCGATTGTAAAGCAATATCATCTCGTTGCGGACGAGCGCAGTTCTAGTCCATGAAGTAATGGTTATTAACGCAACATCATGACTTCGCGGACAAACGCCGCAATTGTCCCTGACTCACGGTTGCTAAAGCAATATCGCTTCGTCGCGGACGAGCGCCTCGCCTGACGTAAGTCAGGCGTTAAAAATAAACCATCCTTTCTTGGGAAAGGATGGTTTATTTTTGCGCTCGTCCGCCCGCTTGGACTTGAACCAAGAACCACGAAGGTATAAGCTTCGCGCTCTACCGATTGAGCTACAGGCGGTGACGAAGGTTTTTCATCAACGCCAATACTATACCGCGAATCGTGCGTCTACTCAATTGCAAGGATATAGGAATCGTTGTCCATGGTATAGTCAAAAGAGAAGTAGCAGGGAGGTGTAAGATGACTCTTCGTGTGTATTTACTTGCAAGTGTGTCACATGCTGCACTTGCATATTATTGGAAAAGACAGAAAAAGGAGATTACTATGACACGCATAAATAGTTTCCCTGCACTGCCACAAGGGAAAGACCCTCAGTACATATTTGATGATTATCTGCCAGAAGGAATGGTCGGCTACGTAAGAACGGCCCGCAAGGGGGAGATATCTGGGCATGATCCAGAAGTTCTGACAGTTTATGGCTTCTACCTTTCCGACGGTAAGCTCAAATATGCAAGTTCGGATCCAGGTAAACTTGCGCAAAAGCTTCGTAAGCCAGGTGTGGTACCAATGACATTACATTAAAAAAGACGGGCGCACAGCGCTCGTCTTTTACTTTTATCTATACCATTGCAATAAACACAAAAAGCTGGACATTTTTTGCAACTAGGAGTATATTCAAATTATAGGTACATTCAGTGCCTCTAATCAAAAGGAGATTTGAAATGAAACGTGCAAATTTTAACGGGAAAAATCCCAAACTGCCCGCAATCTTCGCTTGAAAGGAGGTGCCCTCTAGATTGTAACGGGGCCATCCAAGACCCTGCCCTAGAGGGAAAACAACTCAAAGATTTTGGTCGCCATCCCGGCGACCTTTTTTATACACCGGTATTCAAGAAATAGGAGCAAAGGCATTAAGATGTTCATTATTCAAATCAGACATGAAGCTGCTTGAAATTTCTTACTTGGTATGGTTCTCTATATAGAGAAAAAAGGGGTATGGTATGCCAAAAAATATTGATGATGGTCCCAGTATTGCCTTTCCAAAGGGTACTGTTTTTGTGAGAAAAACCAGTACTGAAGAGTGCAATCGACACTGCAAGGGAAGTACACAAACATTTCATACTGTTTTAGACGTGGAAGGAGGCCTCCTTGCGATAGTTTGTGGTGGTCCCCAATATGCATTTGCAACTGCTAAAAAGAAAAACGCCCAACCGGTTTGGATGCAATGATACGTTTGGTGTTTACGGCCGTGGATCCACGGCCGTTTTTTTATTCCATATGCAACGTCTCAAGTGTCTGAGTCACCTTGTGATGAATTAGTGGGAAGTCTTTAGACAGGTTAGGGTGATTTTCTACGAGACTGCGTGCTTCGCTACGTGCTGCTTCTACAAGTTTAAGATTCTTGATTGCCTCCATCCCGAGATCGGTAAGACCCGACTGCTTGGCTCCGTAAAGTTCACCTGAGCCACGGAATTGAAGATCATGTTCTGCCAGTTCGAAACCATTCTTTGCGGTCTTAAGCGCCTTTAAGCGTTCCCGTGTCTTTTCTGACTTGCTTTCAGTTACCGCGAAGCAGTAGCTTTGGTGTGTTCCTCGTATTACGCGCCCTCGTAGCTGATGTAGTTGAGAGAGGCCAAATCGTTCAGCTCCTTCAATGATGATGTTGGTTGCATTGGGTACATTTACTCCTACTTCTACTACTGAGGTAGCCACCAGGATGTCTATCTCATGGTTTGTAAAACGAAGCATCATTGCATCCTTTTCTGCAGGCTTCATTTTCCCATGTAAAATACCGATTTCGTATTCTTGAAATACATCTTTCTTCAGACGTGCAGCTTCTGCAGTGACACTCTTCAGGCGAAGTGCAGTTGCTTTGTCGGGGTCAGGTTCTTCAATGCGTGGACAGATTACATATGCCTGTCGTCCATCTTCAAGCTCACTGCGCACATGTTCATACATTTTCTTTTGTTGTGAAGGACCTACCAGTTCAGTAATGATCGGCTTACGCCCAGAAGGCATTTCGTCGAGTAAGGTGATGTCGAGATCACCATAGATGGTCAGTGCCAGTGTGCGCGGGATAGGGGTAGCGGTCATACTTAAAAGATGGGGCATACGTTCATCCTTCTTTGCTAGTTGCTTACGCTGGTTCGTTCCAAAGCGGTGTTGCTCATCGATGATGACGTATGCAAGATGTTTAAACTCAACACTTTTATATATAAGTGCATGGGTTCCGATGAGAATCGGTACTTCGCCATTTTTAACCCACTTCAAAAGTTGCGCCCGGCTTACTTTGGTCGGCTTAGTCGGGTCCACTTTGCTGGGGAATTTCATGCAGCCAGAGCCAGTAATAAGACCAATTTGGATCGGCAGGTGGTGAAAGTATTCGATAAATGACTCAAAGTGTTGTTTTGCAAGAATCTCGGTTGGGGCCATATATGCAACCTGCAAATTCCCAAACTCCAAATCCGAAACCCTCAAGCCCTCACCACTGTTGGACATCGAATGTCCAACAGTGGGTTTTTTTGTTCCTTCGGGGGGTCGACTGGTTGCTACCGCGTAGGCGGTGCTTGCCGCGACCGCAGTTTTTCCAGATCCGACATCACCTTCAAGCAGGCGCGACATAGCGTGAGTACCATCAAAATCCTTAAGAATTTCACCAATGGATGTGTCCTGGCTCTTTGTGAGTGTAAAGGGAAAACGTTCGGTGAATGCCTTTAAGTGCGCAGTGTCTGTTTTGAACTTATATGTAGTTGCGGCACTTACCTGTGCGCGCTCGAGCGCCTTTTGCACTTGAATATAAAATACCTCTTCAAACGCAAAGCGCTTTCGCGCACTTTGCGCGTGTTCAGCTTTCTTGGGTGAATGAACCCAGACCAGGGCAGTTGCAAGCTCGGGTAGGTTGTAGCGGTCGAGGATTTCTTTTGGAATAGGGTCATGGAGCGTCTGTAAGATATCTTTCTCAAAACACTTCAGTGCCGTGTGGTAGATCCATTTACTAGTCACTCCTTTACTCTCACGATACACCGGGTAGATGGTGTCTTCCATTTCTGCGTTAGTACCGGTAAATAGTGAGTCATGTTGATCGATAGGCAGTGAATCAAGCTTTTCTACTTCAGGGTTGGCAATATAGAGTTTTCCTTCTGAACCGGTGACTTTACCTGCAACTTTCACATACATACCATCGGTATACATCTTGGCCAGATACGGCTGGTTAAACCACATGATCTTTATCTTTGCTGATCCATCTTCAATAAACCCCTCAGCGATAGGGCGCTTTGTTGTCCATGCTTTGCGCGCCTTTAGGCCAGAGAGTTGACCGTAGACAATGGCTTCCTGGTCTTTAACCAAGCCACCGACTGACTGAATGTCAGAAATATCCTCGTACCGCGCAGGGAGGTGGTAGAGCAAGTCTTCAACGGTCTCAATTCGTAGCCGTTTCAGCGCCTTCTGGTGGGGCACATCAATACGAAAGTGATCAGCTAATGTGTCAGAGAGTTTCATGTAACCCTCATTCTACCAGAAAATTAAAGGGGTTTTATATATTTGTAGTGTTTTGAAAACATAACGCAAAGGAGTTTAAAACCACCATAATTAGACCTGAAAGATTGACAATTGGCTATAAACGTGCTATCATCCATCTTGGACTATTTATTTTTACCGTCAACGAAGGGGATATCCCATGACACAGTACAATGACAAGGTAACGATTTCTGTAGCTTCACTCAGCAAAGCGTTGGCTGATGCCAAAGTGGTTGCTGATTTCGTGATTCGGGTTGGTGAGACCAGTCCGGCAGCGAAGGCAGACCCGGTGTATGGCGCTGCGAAGCGTCTGCATCAGCGTCTGAACGACTACGCCAGTTCAGCCAAGGGTCCTACCCTTGAGCAGGCACTGGCGAGCCCAATGGATCAGCCGCAGCCAGAAATGGCTCCGCCTGAACAGGTGAAGGTCCTGAAGGTGCTGGCCATTGGTCAGACAGCCGTCGGCCGTGTCAAATACGACATGGCAAAGGGCTTTACTCATCTGGAGATCAGTGGCTATGTCACTGCCGAAGGAGAGTACGTCGAGGATGCATCTTTTAAAGATGTCTTCCTTCACTTCCGTGCAATGAAGGTTCCAAACGCGGAACTGAAACAAGGTGTTGACATTACGTTCAATGCTGTGCAAGGAAATCAACCTGGACAAGTCCAGGCGGCTGATGCAATCCATACTGAATGGACTTCAGAGTCTGACGACTCTGAAGAAATTCAGCCTGAGGCAGAGACTGGTTCCGAAAAGAATCAGTCTGAGGCAAGGACTCAATCCGATGGAGTGGTTTACACCACAGATTCGGTGAAGACGGAGTCTGTCGGTCCCATGGCAGCTCAGTTGGCAGCTTTGGCTGAGACACAGCACGCCTCAGAAGAGACGGCTGCCGAGGAACTTCCTGTAAAGGAAGCTGAATCGAACGTTGTCTCGATTACGAAGTCTGAAGTCGTTCCTGAAGAGCTCGTTGCTCTGAAGGTTGGCGACACGGGCCAGGGTGTGGTCAATGTGCGCAATGCGCGCACAGGTGGCATACTCACTGTTGAAGGCTATTTGGACGTTTCGTACGTCCTGAAAGGCGATCATGCAGTGCCTGCAGACTGCTTTGAGCAAATGGTCAAAGACGAGACCATCTGTCATTTTGAAGTGACAGAACAGATCAACAAAGGCAAACCGGTGGTAAAGATCACTGGCTTTGTTGCCGAAGACCAAAAAGTCCTCGGGGCAGCTGAATAAAAAAAAGGGTTTATTCCCGCGCGGGAGGCATAATTTTGCCTTCCGTTTTTTCTTTTGTGTAACCTCATACGAAATACCTTGACAAGCCGCCATTTAATGTTACTTTTGAAGACATAGCTGCCTAAGAAAAGAAAAGAAAGGAGGGCTAGCTGATGTCAGAACAACACAAGCGACCTGCGCCCTTTGCGCATGCTGCTGACTGCTCTATTGTCTTTCTGCGTGATAATGATCATTTCAGCCGCCGTCAAAGAAAAGTACTTGTAGACATTTTTCAAATTACAGTTGGAACCCAAAAATACGAGTTCCAAATGATGAATATGAAAGGTTCTAAAGACGGATGGGTCTTCGGTTCATTTAAGAAACACGATAAAGAAGTTTGGAGCTTCCGGAAAGACGTCCGGGTGCAAGAAGATGGCTTCAGAGGTGGGGTGTACACCTATGTCTACAAAGACACTACATATGCCCTGTTCACCCGTGGAGGTATATTGCATCACGTGGTGCCCTTTGTAGAGATGCTACAGGATCCCGGGTTCGACCCCGAGTTCACCGACGATGACGAAGAATGCTTCGCTCACTACCGTGTGATGCATGCCATTGCAAAAGAATCCGGCCTTCGTTTGAATACTGAGGTACAAGAGGTGCTTGATGAAGAAAATCAGGCAGTATAAAGATTGAAGGGGACAGATAGAGCACTCGCTCTATCTGTTTTATTTTACCTGGAGTGTATTGACCAATAGCATAAATGATGGTATCATTTTTTTTGAATACTTTTATTCAAAAAGAGAAAGGAGGGTGTGATGCTCGCAAAAGTAAAGAGTCGTGGAGACGTAAAGACTTTCCGTGAAGATTTTAAAGTTGCAGAGGTTATGCCAGACGGAACCGTGCTGGATCCATTTTTTGAAACCACAATGGGGCCAGCACACAACAACCAATTTACTGTATTTTTGTTGACTAAGCGGGGAGTTCCCGCTGAAACAGCATATCGAGAAGTTGCACGCCAACTTGGTGTGAAGCGGTCTCAGGTAACTGACTGTGGGCGAAAAGATGCCTACGCAGTGACGGTGCAACAGATTGTCGTGGAAGGGGAGTACACTCCAAATTTTCACTTCTATCAAGGCAGTGGAGATGACAGACGGGAGATGTATCTTCAGTATGCAGGAGCTGCCGCCGCACCTCTGGTGCCTGGTGGTCACGCAGGGAATCGATTTTCGATTCTGGTACGGACTGACGCAGCGTATCCAGCAGAAGGAGATGAATTCCTCAACCTGTTCGGAGAACAACGCTTTGGCGACGGTCGATATCAGGTTGGGAAGTTTCTGCTTGAAGGAGATTATGCTGCTGCGTTGGAGCAGATGGAAAGTTCCCCTATGAACGGAAGAGAGCTCCATCAGATTGCATACCATCAGGATTTAGATCCGATGCATGCAATGCTTCATCCGGACTTCCGTCACGTGCTGGACTTCAAAGTTCAACAGTGGCAGAGTCACCTGTGGAATGTTCGGGCACAACAACTGCTGTACACCCCGCACGATGCAAAGTTGCCTATGTGGGATCCTGAGCATGCAAAAGAATACGAGCATCTTTGGAAACTTCCAGAGATTGATGGCCAGCCGGTCATCAATAAAGAATTCGAACCGTATCTGCATCATTTTGCGCGCCCTGTATGGGTTCGTGCGATGAACCACATCATTACGGAGCACGAAGAAGGGTTCCTTCACGAGTTTACGCTTCGCTCAGGGGCGTTTGCAACTGTCTTTATGTCTTCTTTGTACGACATGACAGACGTATCTCGCGAAAACTTTCGCGAATGAACAATAATACAAAGGTGGGAGCAATTGCTTCCACCTTTTTTCTTTGCTTCACACTATTGACATGCACATGGGCAAGAGTATAGTAAGCACAGTATCGTTCTTTAATTTTTAAAGTGTAGTACAAGTATTGCCGACGTGTCTTTTGACACATGAGCAAGATCGAAACAGGGTATGATCCCGCAAGTCTCGGCCTGCCATCGCAGTGCTACCGAGCCCCGTTCTTTCCGACTACCATCAGTCGAGATAAAACAGATGGATAAGACAATCGTCTTATACAGCACATGGTTACATTTTCTGTAATCATTCTTCATCCGAAAGGTCCATTATATATGGATCTTTTTTTCGTGTAAGTTACCAGGCGCAGGCAATTTCAATACAGAGGTGGAACTTTTTTGATGCGGTATACTATATACTCGTTTATTTTAAATTTTAGTATGTCTGGAAAAAAGAAAAATTATGACAAACTCGCGCTTGCAGCACATAAAAAGATGCAAGGAAAGCTCGAAGTGGTCAGTAAGGGGAAGTTAAAGACGGTTGATGACTGGAGTACGATGTATTCGCCTGGTGTAGGGGCGGTATCTTCGCATCTTGCAAAGCATCCTGAAGATGCTCGAAAGTACACTATTAAGCGTAATACTGTTGCGGTGGTAAGTGATGGCTCGGCGGTGCTTGGACTGGGGAATATTGGTCCACTTGGAGCGTTGCCGGTTATGGAAGGGAAGGCTGCAATTTTTAAGGAGATGGCAGGAGTCGACGCATTTCCGATTGTGCTTGATACTCAAGATGTCGAAGAGATTATTAAGGTTGTCAAAGCGATTGCTCCTGGCTTTGGAGGAATCAATCTTGAAGATATTGGTGCACCAAAATGTTTCGAAATTGAGGAGCGTCTCAAGACAGAGCTCGACATCCCCGTATTCCACGATGACCAACACGGCACTGCAATTGTAGTGCTCGCAGGTCTGATTAACGCGGCGAAGGTGGTGCAGAAGAGATTGGAAAAAATGAGGGTAGTGATTGTGGGCGCTGGCGCAGCCGGCAGAGCTATTGCACTCCTACTTGCACAAGCTGGGATTTCAGAAGTGATTGTAACTGACCGGCAGGGAATTATTTATGAAGGTCGTTCTGGGTTAGTGCCGTATAAAAAGGACCTGGCAAAGGTGACCAATGCTAACAAGGTAAAAGGGGAGGTGCTTGATGCGGTTGATGGAGCCGATGTGCTTATAGGTGTATCGGGCCCGGGTACTATCTCACGACACCATATTGAAAAAATGGCACCCCAGGCGATTGTGTTTGCACTGGCAAACCCAATCCCTGAAATCAAGCCTGAAGACGCGAAGCTTGCGGGTGCGGCAGTCGTGGCAACAGGGCGAAGTGATTATCCTAATCAGGTCAATAATTCACTCGTATTTCCAGGAATCTTCCGAGGTGCCTTAGATAAAGGGGTCAAAGCTATTACGGACGAAATGAAACTTGCGGCTGCAAAAAAGATTGCGAGTTTGGTAAAAAAGCCCACCGCCCATGAGATTATTCCGGGCGTGATGACAAAAGATTTAGCAAAGAAGGTTGCGAGCGTTGTGAAGTAGAAATGTGTAAAAAGCATCTGGTTTTATGATTATTGCAGTAATGATATAATTGTCATATGGAATACATAGTATTATTTCTTGTTTCGCTTGGAAGTTTCTTTTTAGGGCGCGTTTCAGTTAAAAAGTTCACTCCGCAGTCATCAGAGATACTTGATGAAGCACGTAAAGAGTCAAAGACCGCACTCACGAGCCGTACTGAAAAAAGAAAAGAATTGGTTATACAATTCATGAAAGACACACTTGAGCGCCAGCTTGATCTTGAAGAATGTAGCGGTATGCTAATGGAAAAGGGTATAACCCGCGATGAAGTGGAAGATTTACTTAATGTGTCAGCCACTACTGCACGAAGGTACCTTACTATGCTCGAAAGTGATGATAAAATCGTTCAAATAGGAAAAACCGGTAGCGACGTACGATACGAATTAAAGCGCTAAAAGTGAGGAACCTACCCAAATCTAGCAGCATTTGGGTAGGTTTAGCTGCTTTTGGGTAAAAATAAGAGCGCCGTATCGGGCGCTCTTGTTGGTCATTTCTGTCTGTTGGTAATTCGGGTCGTGATTACTCTTGGAGTAAACAAGGTTGCACCTTGTGATGTTTCACCCCGCAGATGTGTGGTGCGCTCTTTAGGTCCCCACTCTTTCTTCGAAGCGAACAGGAGGGCGGTTTCACCAATGCCAAGCATGTTTTCAAACGTGACATCTGGTGCAATACTGGTCAGAATGCCTCCCGAGAATCGGCAGATGACTGCACAGCAAAGACTTATAAGGATTGAGCTTTGATTGACTGCTCTTTTTCCTGTATGAAACCGGTAGTTAGTGTCCGCACCAATGCAGCAGCTGGCAAGATTTCCAAACGCTGTTGGCGTTACTGAAAATGCAACGGTCCCATTTCGCTCCTCACCGATAGTTATATCTGGCCATAACTTATTTACAAACTCAGCAGATTCTAAAGGTGAGAGCCTGAGCCGTACTCCCTCAGCGATGTACTTTGCCTTTAGTGAGGCTTCGTCAATGTGTATCATGAGATACTCCAGTCCTGTTTCCTGTACTATATTTCTTTGTAATTTGTACCATTTTTTCAATGGTAATAAAACATACTCCTTAACGACCGCGTTACATCTTTACACTGGCTTGGTGTAAGGATTTCTTAAAGGTAGGGATACAGACAGAAGATTTATGATAAAATGGAGGCATGTCTGAGCTGTCAAAAAAATATCGTGCACATTTTAAGAAACACGGACAACAAAACGCCTGGTTGAGTTCTGTCCGGAATCGATTATCAATTAGTGAAGTGACTGATATATGTGATTGTTCTGAACGCACAGTGCGAGATTGGCAACGCGAGAAATATCATATGAACTATACGTGCGTACAATTGTTGTGTGAACGACTTGAGTTGACAATGCCCTCGGTAAAAAAAGTTGATTCTTACGCGCATACTCAGAAAGCTGGACAGAAAGGGTCTGCCACTTTAATGCGACGGTATGGCAAGGTTCCGGTTGATGAGACTGTTCGTAAACAGGCATGGCAGGTATGGTGGAATGACCAGGGTAAGTATGTATCAGTCATTACAAAACCAAAGAAAATACACTACCCAAAAAAGAGCGAATCACTGGCCGAGTTTGTTGGTATTGTATTAGGAGATGGCGGTATGACTGGTGGGCAATTATCGATCACTCTGAATAGCAAAGATGATTTAGCATATTCAGAATTTGTTACAGATCTTTGTAAAAAGTTATTTGGAGTAACTCCCTCTATATACATAAGAAAAGATCAGAATGCACTGATTATTATGATTTCGCGTGTGGCTCTCGTACGTTTTTTAACTGGAGAAATTGGTTTGGTATCAGGCAATAAGGTTAAACACCAAGTTTCGATACCTAGTTGGATAATGTCAAAGAAATTGTATCAAATTGCTTGCTTAAGAGGCTTGGTCGATACCGACGGCTCAGTTTTTACACATCGGTATACTGTGAATGGGAAACAATATGCATATAAAAAATTATCATATGCAAGTGCTTCTGTACCATTACGAGCTGACGCACTCCTTATTCTTAGAAGTCTTGGGATGAAGCCACGCTTAGCAGGTGCGTACGATGTGCGACTTGATAGCAAGGCTGACATGAGCACTTACTTCAAGATGATTGGTTCACATAATCCAAAGCATTTGAAAAGATTAAAAAACTAACGTACTATGTTGCGTATTGGAGATGTGGGTGAGTGGTTTAAACCAGCACACTGCTAGCGTGCCGAGGTGTTAAAGCCTCCGAGGGTTCGAATCCCTCCGTCTCCGCATATACAACAACGCCCTCTGGGGCGTTTTTGCATATGTGGAGACGGAGGGTGCAGCTTTTCTCAAGAAAAGCGTTGCACGATTCGAAGCCGTTGCCTGCGATTCTGGAAGAATCGCGACAACGGGTACTGAAGCTGTAAGCTTCGAATCCTCTCATCTTCGCAAGCGTAGACAGCACATGCGCAAGCATCTGCCGTCTTTACGTTTTACACGAGACAAGAGGATTTGCATACACATACGTACCCACTCTGATTTACTGCAGTTTTGTCGTATAATTACAAACATATTTATATATTTTTATGCTACGACAATTTATAAGATTTTTTAAAAAGTTACTTGACCTGCGAGAGGGAGCCGATGAGAAAAGTGTCATTATTGAAAACATAAAAGACGATGGAGATTTCAGTAGTGCTCGTTTTTGGACATTGGTATTTGCGGTGGGTGCTGCTTCAGTGGGATTGAATCTGAATTCGATTCCCGTGATTATTGGAGCCATGCTCATTTCTCCATTGATGGGGCCGGTAGTGAGTATGGGGCTTTCACTCGCCATTTATGATTGGGGACTGATGCGTCGATCATTCCGAAACTTGGTATTGCTGACCGCAATTAGTATTTGTATTTCCGCTATTTATTTTGCGCTTACTCCAATCACTAACGCTCAATCAGAACTACTTGCCCGTACACAGCCCACCATCTTTGATGTGTTGATTGCAATTTTCGGAGGTCTTGCAGGCTTTATTGGTGTCAGTCGAGCGAAACATAATAATGTTATTCCGGGTGTAGCTATTGCAACTGCCCTCATGCCCCCACTTTGTACTGTTGGGTATGGAATTGGTACATTACAACCACAATTCATATTTGGAGCTTTTTATCTGTTCTTAATCAACTGTATTTTTATATGCTTGTCAGCGTTGGTTGTTGCTTCATATCTGAAGCTGCCAAAGCGAGAATATCCAGATGAACAGAAAAAGAAAAGAGTGGCTCGGATTATTACTTCAATTATTGTGGTTATTGTTACCCCTGCGATTTATTTTGCCTTTATGTTTGTCGGACAGAACAATTTTAATCAGAATGTAGATAGGTACATCCAAACTATTTTTTCAGAAAAAGGTTACGTAGTTATATATCAAGAAAGAAACTATAATAGAACACATAGTGAAGTTGAGCTGGCATTCCTTTCCGAACGGTTTACAGATGAACAAATACAAGATTTTCAGTCTCAGTTGGAAGAATATGATTTAGAGGATACAAAGTTGATCATTCGCCAGAAAGGCTTTTCTCTCAGCGAAGCAGAGTGGTTATCGTTCATTGATAACGTTCAAAACGATGATGCTAAAGTAGCTGCACTCGAAGCACGTTTAGAGAGTGAAAAGCTCTCTGCAAAAAGCCCTGCTAAATTACTGAGTGAAGCACAAGCAATAAATGCGCTCGTGACAGACATCTCTATTGGTACACTACAGTCTGGTGTTGAAGAATTGGATAGTACTAAGATCGAATCAGAAATAGCCATTATTTACACAGCAACGAGCTCATTACCGATTACCGTTGAAGAAGCTGACATTGTTACACAATGGCTTCGTGCTCGATTGGAAAATGATGCATTAATTCTGTATATTGTGCCACCACCAATGATATTTCCTACAGAATCGTCCTAATTAGTATGGTATAAAATCAATTCAAATATTATAAGTCCTAGACTCGCTTGATCACCCAGGTTTTAACTCGAAGAAACTCTTATATACAATCACGCCCGTCCGGGCGTTTTTTGTATGTGCGACAATAGGAGAATAGGGGATCCGTAAGGTTACTCTTTATTTTCCTGCGCTACTCTCTATAGTACTTTTTTATGGTAACTAAGCTTAATAAATTCACCTGGCACGAGAGATCCTCCGTTACCGTTTATTTGTACAGCGGGGAATATGTAGGATGGTAGGTCTAGGGTAGCGTCTCGCGTGGTCCGAAGATCAACAAACTCCTCTTGGCTGATACCATCACGGACGTGGATGTTTTCTGTACGCTGTGTACCGATAGTAGTGTGGTAGAAAAGTTCACGATCTTTCCCTTCGGGATAGTCATGACATAGGTACATTTCAGTTTCATTCGCATATGAAGTAAGGACGTTTCGTACTGAGGTGTACATAGTTTGTGCACTTCCACCAGGAAAGTCACACCGTGCAGTGCCCATATCGGGAGCAAAAATGGTGTCACCTGTAAAGAGTACTCCGCCAATCTCGTACACCATGTCTGCAGGTGTATGCCCTGGCGTATGAATAGCTTTTGCTTCAAGAGAACCAATCATGAACGTTTCCCCGTCTTTCAATAGGTGATTAAATTGAGAACCATCAGTTTTAAACTTTTCATTCAAATCAAATGCTTCTTTAAGGTATTTTTGAACGACTACAATGTCGGCACCGATTGCTTTTTTACCGCCAACTTTTTCTTGGAGGTAACTTGAAGCAGAAATATGGTCTGCGTGCATATGAGTTTCAAGCAACCACTCATTTTCTAATTGGTTTTCCTGTATGTATGCCACTACTTGGTCTGCCAGATCAGTATGTGTTTGAACATTCTTGTGATTATAGTCGAGTACAGAGTCGATGACAGCAGACTTTTTTGTTTTACGGTCCCAGACTACATAGGTCACCGTATGTGAGTCCGGGTCAAAAATTGGATGTATATTTAGATTTTCTTGTCTGGGCATAGTATGTAATTATTTATTCCAGGGCATTTTTGATAAAAGCATTGCCATCCCACACCATCCGGTCGCGCCAGAAAAGACCAGACCAAGACCTACTAAGGGAATGATGAATATGAATGATTCGTGAATGACATAGGTACCGCTAAACCCTATGAGTATCAATGTTCCTGCAGCTAGTAATACTTGGCGCATGAGCGGTAAACGGTTGGTTAGTGACTGAGTAGGGTGACCAGCCTCGTCCCATGCAAGTATTCCTCCCTCAACATTAACGAGTTCTGCTGTTACTCCAGCTGCAGTGAGTGTATCAATAGCTTTCTTACCTCGACTCCCACTGCGACAATGAACATAAATAGTTTGTTTACCAGAAAATTCTTCAAGATGTGTTTCAAGTGAACTTAAGGGGACGCTACGAACACCACTGATATGCTTCTCCTTGTATTCTGTTGGCTCGCAGACATTTATAAAATCAACGCTTTTGTTATTCTTTTCTGCCTCAAGTACTTGCTTGAAAGCATTTATTGATATGTGTTTCATATTATCCCTTAATTAATGCGGTTAGTTTATTAAATAACTCCTGATCATCCTTTGCTACGTGAGGAGCAAAGTGTTTAAGTAAAAATGCCTCGGTAAATTTTTGTCGTAACCCGGCAAAAGACCGTGAGGCTGATAAGAGGGTAGTGCTTGCCTTGGCACAATTCACAGACTCTTGCTGTAATTCATTTTTGACAGACGCCAGCTGCCCTTGAAGCCTACTTATGTGATCTATAATTCGTTTCTGCTCGTCTTTCATATGTCTCTATTATAGCATAGGGGGTAGCCTATGCAAAAGATCATATTGTCAGTGTACTCAGACAGCACCTCAGGTATACACAACTAGCCCATATAAGAAGGTAGGTACTCTTCTCAAATATTATCAGCACGCATGTAGGGACCTACTTATCGTTTTTCTGCAAAATACTTTATATTTCACTCAGAATTAGCTATACTGCTGGGGTTGAAAATCGAATTATGGAGAGTTGGTGAATGAAGTAAAGAACGTAGTGACTATACTGAATTTATGTCCCGATTTTTTCTCCCCATGGGAAAATCGCTGGACCAAGAGTGTTTGAAGTAAAATCTAAACGTTCTAACAAAAGAATAAAACTGGAGAGTTGGCTGAGTGGATGATATGTCTGGGAGACATGTCATCTGACCGAAGGGAAGTGGACCGAACTTGTTCGACCCGAAGCCTGCTCTCCTGAAGGACGAAGTCGTTATGGAGAGTTGGCTGAGTGGTCGAAAGCAGCAGTTTACTAAACTGCCGAACCTTAACTGGTTCCAAGGGTTCGAATCCCTTACTCTCCGCAAATACCAAAACCCAAAGCATGTCTTTGGGTTTTGTTGTATTTTGCGAGAGAGTAAGGGATTCGAAAAGCGCTTTGTGGTAGTTTTCGAGCGTAGCGAAGAAAACTATCCAAACGCTAGACTG
>Ga0209304_1000054_pt1 | contig 73931 bp, 77 predicted proteins | sample COGITO_mtgs_1004_4_FD_184789 | JGI IMG/M metagenome (GOLD analysis project Ga0209304, IMG submission 184789) | Pelagic marine microbial communities from North Sea - COGITO_mtgs_100423 (SPAdes) (version 2) | ecosystem: Environmental > Aquatic > Marine > Epipelagic ...
GGTGGGCGTGGCTAATACTAAAAACAACAACAGTGCTTAGGCACTGTTGTTGTTTTGTATTAGTCCGCCCACCAGGACTTGAACCTGGGACACAAGGATTAAGAGTCCTCTGCTCTACCAACTGAGCTATAGGCGGGGATTTGTAGGCAAGAGTTTACAAGAAAAAGATGGTTATTACAAGCCTCTTTTTCTACTCCTCACTATTTCTTATACTTAAATTCTTCGCTTTTTCCATTTCTGTAAATACCTCATCGGTATGTTGCCGATGTCGTTCTCCGTAGTCAATCATGAAATCGATATGTGGAATATGCTTGATGCGCATGTGCTTCATAACAAATCGGCGCATTTCACCACCTGAACGTTTTAGAAACACTAACGCGTCAGCCTCACGTTCTGCTGGGATTGTAGTAAAAAAAACCGTAGCATTTTTGTAGTCTTTTGAGACGTTTGACCGAGTTACTGTAATCAGCGGATCAGAATTAGCTTCATTACGAACAAACTTAGCAGCAAGCTCAGTAAGTAGTGTGGCAACTTTTATGTGTCGGTCTTCCATAGTAGATATAATTAAGAAATAACCGTGTCAAAACCTTCAATATAGTCACCAGCTGCAAGTGCCGTTTTTGATTCAATTTGCATCCCAAATTCGCCATCACTGATGGTTTTAATATCAATCTTCATTTGCTGCAAGTTGGTCATTTTTCCTGTTCCAACTTCAATGTCCCGTCGCATGATGCGAACTTCCTGTCCTAGTTTCAGTTCACCTTCGTCGATACGCCCTCCGAGTACGTGGGTGTTCTTTTGGTTGCTGAAGTATACGAGAATTTTTGCTCGTCCGGTGACTACTTTCTCCTCTCGTTTTGGTGTCCGGTTCTTGAGTGCTGTTTCAAGCCATTCTGAAAGTTCGTAAATAATACTGAATGTGTCAATCTCGACGTCAAGTCGCTGAGAAAGTTCAGTAGCAGCACGGTCTACCTTTACATTAAAACCTACAATGATAGCGTTTTCAGTTGCACTTACGTTTTGTACATCAGCAGCACTTATGTCTCCAACACTTGCTTCAATAACACGTATAGCAATACGGTCAGACTCAAACTTTTCTAGTTCGTGCTTGATTGCATCGATGGTCCCAAGCACATCTGCTTTAATCATGATTGGCACGATAGGAAGATTGGTACGTTCAAATTTTTCTGTTTTGGTTGCAGAGGCGTTTTCTGTAATCATTTTCTCTGCTTCTTTCTTATTTACCGCTGTGACGAACGTTGCTCCAACTTTGGGAATTTCATTAAATCCCACGATTCCTACAGGTTGTGCCAAACTTGCTTCCTTAATACTTTTGCCGGTAAAGTCTTCCATGATTCTAACTGGCGCATAGGCAGTCCCAGAAACCACGAATGAACCGCTTTTAAGCGTTCCATTTTGTATGATGAGTGTAGCTGTAGTTCCACGTTTTTCATCCATGTATCCCTCGATGACGGTTCCTGTTGCAGAAGCGCCAGTGTCACCTTCTAGTTCATTTACGTCTGCTGCAAGTACAACCAGGTCAAGAAGATCATCGACACCGTCACCTGACTTAGCAGAAATACCTGCCCATGGGATGTCGCCTCCCATTCCTTCAATATAGATTTCATTTTCAATAAGACTACTTTGGGTGCGCGGAATATCAGCGCCTGGCTTATCTATTTTGTTTATCGCAACGATAAACGGAATATCAGCAGCCTTAATGCTCTCAAGCGCTTCAAGTGTCTGAGGCTTCACACCATCTTCAGCTGAAACAATTAGAATCGCAACATCAGCAACATCAGCACCACGCAGGCGCATTTCTTGGAACGCAGCGTGACCAGGAGTGTCTAAGAACGTTATTTTTCCTTCAACACCTTCTTTGGTTTTGTGATCTACAACGTACGCAGAAAGATGCTGTGTGATACCTCCTGCTTCACCATCAACTACATTTGAGCTTCGAATGAAGTCTAGAAGAGTAGATTTACCATGGTCAATATGACCCATAATAACCACCACTGGTGGTCGTTTAATGATGTTGCTTGCTGCTGCTTTCTTTTTTGCCATGATGCGAAGTAGTGCTTACCGATTAGTAATGAAAAACGCCGTGAATACGGCCTTTAGTGACTGCTAATGTACCATATTATATATGTATTGGCTATATATCAAAGGTGTGGCATTATATGTAGACAAAACAGCAGTGTAATGAAATTTCTCCAAAAAAAGAAAAAAAGAATATATTTAGATTATGCTGCAGCCACACCGCTTCGCCATCGTGTATCTGAAAAAATGCGTATGTTTGAACGTGATGTATTTGCAAATCCTAGTGCTATCCACGCGGATGGAGTTCGTGCGCGCGTAGCGATTGATGAAGCTCGTGAAAAAGTCGCACGCCTGCTTAAGTTACGCCCGCAACACGTGACATTCACCGGGAGCGGTACCGAAAGTAACAACTTGGCAATCATGGGTGCAGTGGAGGCACAGAAGCATGCTGGTGTTCCTTATACAGAAATGGAGGTGGTAACCACACGCATGGAGCATCCATCAATTTCTAACGTCATGAATCACCTCATCTCGCTTGGGGTGACAGTGCGATACATGGATGTTGATGAAGAAGGGCTCATTGTGCAACAATCACTACGGAATTCAATAAGTACTAAGACTGTCATTGTTTCTTTTGCGTATGTAAACAGTGAAATTGGCGTTGTACAAGATGTGGGTAAGTTGGCACGCATCGTCCGCGCATTTGAAAAAGACACCAATGTCCGTATTTACACCCATCTTGATGCTGCCCAAGCACCGCTATGGCTTTCGTGCGAGATGGATCGTCTTATGGTGGACATCATCACGCTCGATGCGGGGAAATGTTATGGGCCAAAAGGAGTAGGAGTCTTGGCAGTTCGACACGGGGTGGCGCTTGCGTCTATCCAGTTTGGGGGTCCACAAGAAGGTAGTCTGCGACCGTCTACAGAAAATACCGCAGGTATTGTAGGTGCAGCAGAAGCTATTAGTATCGCTCACGACGGAAGGGAGGACCGTGTACAGAAGGTGTGTGCGTTGCGTGACTCTATGATTGATGAGCTTTTGAATATAGAGGGAGTGGTACTTAATGGTTCAAAAGAGCACCGTGTGGCAAATAATGTAAATATTTCTATTCCCGGCATTGATTCAGAGTTTGCAGTGATTGTTTTGGATGAAAAGGGAATTGCATGCGCAACGAAGTCAGCATGCTCTGGCGCAGATGGTGCAGGGAGTACCGTTGTGCAAGAAATTACCGGCGATGCATCACGTGCATCCTCCACACTCCGCTTTACACTTGGAGAGGAAACGACTGCACGTGATATTGTAAAAACATTGCATATACTGAATAAACATATCTTAAAGACTCGAGAAGTAACGAAATCATTGACTGGAGTATAAATTCGTTGCAATATAGGAGGATACTTGAGAAACAGAATGAAGATATACAAATTGTGTACTACTGACAGAAAGAATGAATACTCGCGTATAATTAGATACAGAAACTAAATTTGAATTATTGCTATGCCTAATTTCCACAACTTTACATCACGCGCAAAAGAAGCAATTAGAAAAGCTCACGAGCTGGCTATTGAACGTGGCCAAAACCATGTGAGTTCAGTACATTTGCTCACAGCACTTGCTATGCAGGACGAAAGTGCTGTAATTTCTATTCTTGACCAACTCGATATTGATATTATCGAGATGACTGATCTACTTTTGGAGTCTCTTGAAGAGCCAGAGATGTCATCTGACGTTTCCCAATCTTACCAGTTGTACCTTACTCCTGAACTTGCCAAAGCACTTGAGAAGTCAGGAAATATTGCTGAACAGCTTGGAGACTCGTACGTAGGAGTAGAGCACCTCTTCATGGCAGCGCTTGAGTACCCGGGGCCAGCAGTAGAGGTCATGCAGCGTCTTGGTCTACAAAACGATAGTGTCGCAAAGGCAGTACAGGATATTCGCGATAATAATGTCACAGACGCGCAGCAACCCAAAAAATACCGAGCGCTTTCAAAATACACACGCAACCTTACGAAGATGGCACAAGACAACAAGCTCGACCCCGTCATTGGACGAGATGCAGAAGTGCAGCGCGTGATTCAGATTCTTTCACGACGAACTAAAAACAACCCCGTACTGATTGGAGAGGCAGGGGTAGGAAAGACTGCTATCGCAGAAGGACTCGCACAGCAGATTGTTTCAGGGACGGTACCCGAGTCAATGAAGGAAAAAGAAATTTTAACACTTGACCTTGGCTTACTGGTGGCAGGGACTAAGTTCCGTGGTGAGTTTGAAGAGCGTCTGAAGACCGTTATGAAAGAAGTTGAGTCTGCGCAAGGGAGCATGATTCTTTTTATTGATGAACTTCATACGATTGTAGGAGCCGGTGCTTCTGAAGGGTCAATGGATGCATCAAACATGCTTAAACCAGCACTCGCGCGTGGTGAGATGCGGATTATCGGTGCAACCACACTTAAGGAGTATCAGAAATATATCGAGCGAGATCCTGCACTGACGCGGCGCTTCCAGCCCGTGCATGTACATGAGCCTTCTCAAGAAGATGCTATCGCAATTTTGCGTGGTATTGCTGAGAAGTATGAACTTTTCCATGGTGTGAGAATTACTGATGATGCGATTGTATCGGCAGTAAATTTCTCGAGCCGATACATCGCTGATAGATTTTTGCCTGACAAGGCAATCGACCTTATTGATGAAGCTGCATCTGCGCTCCGTATCTCACTTGAGAATAAGCCAGAAGAACTCGTTATTGCTGATCGTGACGTACGGCGATTAGAGATTGAAAAAACAGCCCTCACTAAAGATCTAGAGCAGTCCGAAGCACCTGCGAAGCGAAAGATAAATATACGCTTGCGTGAGATTGATAAAGAAATTGGTGAGTTACGTGAGAAAACTGCAGCACTTGAAACGAAGTGGAACAATGAAAAGACTGCACTAAACGCTATGCGTGAACTTAAAAAGGAGCTTGAAGAACTCCGTATTGATGCAGAGAATGCAGAGGCTATGGCAGACCTTACCCGAGCGGCGGAGATTCGATACGACACTATTCCTGCAGTTGAAAAAGAGCTTGAAGCCAAAACTACACGCTTGAAAAAACTGCAGCGAAGTCGGAGGTTGCTTAAGGAAGAAATTACTGAAGAGGACATTGCGTCAGTAGTGTCCCGTTGGACCGGTATTCCTGTTGCACGCATGATGGAAGAAGAAGCGAAGAAACTTGCACGCATGGAAGAAGATCTTGAAGAGCGAGTCATTGGTCAGTCAAATGCAGTAAAGCTTGTCTCAGACGCTATTAAACGTGCACGTGCAGGTATTGCAGATCCGAACAGACCTATTGGATCGTTCTTGTTCCTTGGTCCTACTGGAGTAGGGAAAACAGAGCTTTCTAAAGTACTTGCTGAGTTCATGTTCGATGACCCAGAGGCACTACTGCGTATAGATATGTCAGAATTCATGGAGCGACATTCTGTGTCGAAGATTATTGGTTCACCTCCTGGGTACGTAGGGCATGATGAAGGTGGTTCAATCACTGAGAAGGTTCGTCACCGGCCATATTCCGTTATCTTGCTTGATGAGGTAGAGAAGGCACACCCAGAAGTGTTTAACGTACTTTTGCAAGTGCTCGATTCAGGACATCTTACTGATGCAAAGGGAAGAAAGGTAAACTTCAAAAATACCGTTATTATCATGACGTCAAATATTGGTGCAGAGCATATCGATAGAATGTCGAGCTTTGGCTTTAGTGACGATCGTGATGATAAAGCGCAATATGTCCAAGCAAAGGACAAAGTTGCAGATAGTCTGAAAAATTACTTCCGCCCAGAATTCTTAAATCGACTTGATGAAATTATTATCTTCGACATTCTCTCAGTTTCAACTATTCGCTCAATTGTGGAACTACAGGTTGCTGAGGTTGAAGATCGTTTGTTGCAGAAAGATATTAAACTGTCAGTGACAAACGATGTCTATGATTACATTGCAAAAGAAGGGTACGATCCACGTTTTGGAGCACGACCACTTAAGCGTGTGATTCAAAGCAAGATTTTGACACCCGTTGCTTCACAAATGGTTGGCGAAGGAATGCTGCAAGGGGGGATTGTGAAAGTGACCTTAAAGAAAGGGGAACTTGCATTTGATGTCCAGAAAAAGGGAATTAAGAAAAAAGCCGTAAAAAAGACTCGAAAAAAAGTAGCAACAGCTGCATAAGGAATGCCCGGAGTGAAAACTCCGGGCATTGTGCGTTTGGGGTGATTATTTACTGTGCGCCGAGCAGGATTCGAACCTGCGTAGGAATACTCCGGGAGGTTTACAGCCTCCTGCATTTGACCGCTCTGCCATCGACGCATAACTCACGTGTGAGCCATGCGTCGATGGCAGACTCTGTGTGAGCAATTGAACATTCTACTGTCCAAGTGGCCTATAAGTTATCACAATTTTGGCAATCATGGAAGTGTATAGGTGTGCTACGATTATAGAAATGAAGTGGTGCTATATAACAGTAGTGACTGTATTTTTCTTTTCATCGTTAATGCTGATGGGGGGTACTTCGGTATCTGCTGATGGAACATTCGAGGATAGGGGAATTGTTGATGGTGATCCGACTCCTGTGGGAGGTATTGTGCCTTCCGGAGCCAATGAATATAAGCCAGATGGGTATGGTTCGTGTGAGTTTGTTGAGTTGGTTAACAATGTGATGCAATTTTTGATTGGTCTGAGTGTGATACTCGCAGTGATTGTGTTTATTTATGCGGGGTATCTCATGGTACTCTCTCGGGGGGATGTGGGCCAAGTACAACAGGCGAAAGGTTTGTTTGCAAACGTGGCTATAGGTGTCGTTTTAATGCTCTCGGCATTTCTTATTATCAATACTATTTTGAGTATTATGCTCGGGGGGAGTGAGAAGGCGCTTAATTGGAGTTCTATTGAGTGCTCATATGAAAATAAAGTTGGAAAGCCAGTTACATACAGTATTTCTCTTGAAGATCATAATGAATTAATTAAGTTGATTGATGAAGGTCAGTGGTTCAGTACCGGTGGCGCATTCACTGGGGGTGTCAGTGGAGGAAGTATTGCAGTTGGGGGGTCATGTGGAGTCCGTACCAGTGGTGCATGTTCAGTAGAAAATCTCCGACCATTTTTTGGGGCTCGAGCAGAGGAAGCTTCCCAGATTTGTAATAAAGAAAGTGGTGGCGCACCAGTAAAGTCAGGTTCTGACTTGTGCTGCGGAAGCCAGAACCCTGCTGACTGTGCAGGAGCACCGTCTTTTTCTGGTGGTTACTTTCAGGTGAACATCCTTGCTCATAGCAACAAGATACCGGGATGTAGTGCTGGCTTTTACGACAGGAATGGTAGCGCAGGAACACAAGGTAACTGCATTCGTAGAAATGGTCGCAGTGTGTGTACTGGATGGTCATGCAAAATAACAAATACGACGGTGTACAATAGGTGTATGGCAGGTACGATGGATAGAGATACAAACTTCGCAATTGCGAAAAAACTTTTTAATAGCAGCGGGTTTAAGCCATGGGCATGGTCAGCAAAGATTTGTAACATTCCATACTAATATGAATCTCGGAAAGAAAATTATTTATTTTATAATTAGCGTAGTAACGATAATTATTTTAATATTTATCATATCCTGGTTTCTGGCTGAAGATCCGGTAATAATAGAAGATCCACAAGATTCTGCTGATATTGCTGATTCTTCCGGGTTTGGTTTGAGTACCGGAGTTTCACCGCCAGTAGTCTCAGTTGACGATGGCCCCTCATTGCTTGCGTACGACGGAAAAAGGGTCTTTGTCCGCGACTTTATGCAGGATGACGATACTGTTGTCTACACTAACGATACTGTTATCTTGGGGCAGGAAGAAGGTTTGGACGGTATACAGTACCAAATTTTCTATTTTCCAGAAGATGGTAGCATAACCGTCTCTTTATTATCTGAACCACTGCATATATCTCGTCAATTAGCAGAGCAAGAACTTATTGATTCACTTGGAATTGCTCGTAAATACCTGTGTGGGTTTGATATATGGATAACGGTGCCCGGGTTTGTGTCTGAAGCATATTCAGGCCGTAATCTGGGGTTAAGTTTCTGTGAAGGTGCAACTATTTTAAATTAATATGAAATATATTTTATCTGTTATTGCCATCATACTTCTGTCCGTACCACAGAAGATTTTTGCTTTGGAAGGACTTGCGACATGCAGTGATCCACAGGACTGTAACTTCTGTACCTTTACTCAGCTGATTAACAATGTCGTGGACTGGGTTATGGTGGTATCAATTTCGATTGCGGTACTGCTTATTGTGTATGCAGGATTTAAAATGGCAGCTTCACGAGGAAACGTGAGTGTAGTAGCACAGACTCGTTCACTCATTTCTAATGCAGCAGTCGGAATCATTATCCTACTTGCTGCATTTACCATCGTTGACACCATTATGAAAGCAACAGTTGGGGGAAGTGTTGGTTTGTGGAATCAGCCAAATGATTGTGGTGAGATGATTAAATCTGTTGACCCGACAGCTTTCTCTGTTGAATTAAAAACACATGAGAAGACTGCTACCGTGTTTGAGGTTGAAGGACCTGAAAGTATGATTGATCCAGGGGGTGGAGAGATTACACCCTATGTATCAGCATCCGCTGCAGGTGGAGGAAGTGTGTCATTTGCGTTTTCTGGTGCACTGGCAGTTAGTCAGCAGGGCCATCTGTCTGGCACATTGGCCAGTCTTCAAGCATGTGTTGCAAGTAAAGTCGTTGGCGGCACCTATATCATCACATCAGTTTCGGACAATCAGATTGCTAATGGATCAAAAACATGGGCTCAGTGCGCTGCAAGCGGATGTGCACACACACGCGGGTCTTGTCATTATGGGGGTTCTTCGTGTGTAGGGAAGTCATATGCTTTGGATATCCGCACGAGTAACTTAAACTCGGTACAAAGGAAAAGTCTTAAGGATGCGACAACTGCATGCGGGGGATGGCCTAATGATGAAGGTAATCATATTCATATAAGTAAAGGTGCGGGTTGTGGATGTAATTAGTCTATGAGGTATATTTTATTACCATTGTTAGTATTTGCGCTACCGCTTGATATTCAAGCGGCAGAAGGACTTGTTTCTTGCGCAGGAGGCGACGAGTGTGGCTTTTGTGAGTTGATTATACTGGTGAACACACTTGTTGAATGGATTGTGACGGTGGTTACTACACTTGTCATATTACTTTTTGCATTTGCCGGATTTCGTTTGATAACTGCGGGAGGTGACGCTTCAGCGCTACAAGATGCGAAGAAATATTTAATAAATGCAATTATTGGGATTCTTATAATATTGGCGGGATGGACGATTGTGGATACAGGATTGAAACTTGTTGCAGGAGGTGATTTGGGGGTATGGAACGCAACTGATTGTCAGTATGCGCGACCCGCTGGGAAACCTGGAGATTTTATAATCCCACTTACTAAAAATGAGATTGAACAACTGGTTCTTTTTGACGAGTATACGGTAAACAGTTTCAGTAGTGATCATGGAATCGTTACATCGGGTGTGCCTATAAGTGGTAGTGGGGGAAACTGCCCAGGTGCCTCAGCCAGCCAGGTCGTCCGTATTCCTGGGGAGAGTAACAAATATTTACGCGCCGACGCAGCAAGCAATTTCATAGCCATGCGGTCAGCTGCTGCTGCTGACGGTATTACGTTGCGACTAACAAGTGCTTGGAGATCGCAGGCATCGCAAGATGAGATATGGGCACGTAAAAACTGTGATGTGGTTGGTTGTAGTGGGAGGGTAGCTCGCCCATGCAGTAAGGGAGGAAGTGGTTCAAATCACAATGGAGGAGTAGCAGTAGATATCAGTGGATCTCTTCGGGGTTCTGCAATCTATAATTGGTTGAAAGCGAATGGAGGTCGCTATGGCTTCAATAACAATCTTGGTCCAAGTGATCCTGTACACTGGTCTCCTTCGGGGAAGTAGGTGTTTAGGTTTACTGTATTGCAGGGGTTGATACGTAACCTCAAATCATCGGAATCGAGCCACTTTTTTAATTCATTACATTCAAGCACGGAAAATAAAAAGAAGCCGCATTGTTATGCGGCTTCGAAGGACTATTTTGAACGGCGAGCTTTCTTCAAAAGCTCTTCTGCTACGGCAGCCGGGTCAATAATCTTTGCTGCTGCCAGCTCTTTCTGGCAGGCCTCAAGCTTCTCTTGAAGTGCGTCGTGCCGGAGTTGCCAGTCTTCGGTTATGGCAACTGCTTCAGCGAGCTGCTCGAGGGTGACTCCATCGCCTGCTTCTTTGGAGATACTCGTTTCTAGACCAACTCCTTGCAGCTTTTTAAACTTAACTGATGTACGTTGCAATATCTTGCGCTCGTACATGTCATCGAGTGCAGCATCCAGGCGTGCCTGAGTAATCATTGTATCTGCATACACAAAGGGTGCAATTAGATACTCCCAACATGATGTGCCGCGAGTAACTTTCTCGACTCGCTTCACTTTTGCTACTATACCCAATTGGTACAGCAGCAACATAAAATGTGCGGTTGCAGGAGAGAAACCTCCCTCTTTCAACTTCCTCTCAAGTGAGAACTGCCCCACACGAGATGCACCAACATTCTCAGCGCACCCATACAAATATACGTGAGCGGCGCGGACTGTTGAAAGCAAATCGTCACTCCGTCCAGTATCTGGATTTTGTGTCGAAATCGTATAGACCCCGTTCTCTTTGTTTGTTTCAGACATGGACCAATCCTTCATTTTCTGATTTCATTGGTGTGCTACAGGCTTGCATTGCTTGCCAATATTCGCCCATGTTGGTAACACCTGTTACCAACACTCTATCATTCACCTTGGCGGGCAATCCCCGCCACACCCCAGTATTTAAGGGTACAATAATGGTTTCGTAATTCTCGCACGAGAGAATCATTACTTCTCTCGAGGCTTCTTTTCTTGAACCAGTAAACATAGCTGTGACTACGTCATTTTCTGGACAACACATACTGACCTCCCTTTATAATCTCCAGTCTGCTTATATTATGCATCTAAATAAAATATTGTCAATAAAAAAACGCGCCCAAGCAATTGGGCGCGTAACTCACTTATGTGTGAGTCTTTTTGTATGGGTTGAATGAGGGACTATGGGTAAGCAAAAACGCTTGACCTTCTGCCACCGCTTCGAGGTGGTCATCAAACAATTCTCGCCACTCATTAGGCAAAAGTAACGAATGCAACGCCATGACTGCTACCATCTCCTGCAGTTGCTTGAGTCGCTTGTCAGAAGTGCCACACCGCTCCCACGCAGGGTGTCGCTGGTTGAAGTACAAGATACCTTGATGATCATCAAGTACCCACAAACGCTTCTCACCGGGCATTGATTGGTGAGAAAATTGTAGGCCAAATGAATCATTTTTGACAACTTTCCGCTTTTGACCCAATGGCCCTGTCACTGTAAGCGGAGTATGGTCATCCTGCGGCTTCTTAGGTGTCTGCCTGGGTCGCTTCGGTGGTTTTGGTACGTCAGCAGTAGAATCTCCTGAGGCTTGATCTCGTACACTCACTGAGCGATGATCCTGGACTCCTTCCACATCAGACGGATCTGGAGCAGAATGCTCCTTGCCCACCGTACCGCTGTGAAACTGCTTCACCCTGTCTGCAAGCAATGTGTAGTCTGGATGTTTCAACAACAACTCGAGTGCTTGGAGTGACTCACGCCCCAACCGTTGTAGTCGCTCGTCATTCTGAGACTGCTTCAGTTGTTCGTAATGCGTAGAACCGTGTTCTACGTACCATTCCTCTATCGCTGCACAGAAACTAATCAACGCATCGTTGACCACAAACTCCTTTCTGTTTTCATGCAGTTGGATGGTCTTATTTGAGATTTCACCAGTAAAGTAACCAGACTTCAATGCAGCAACGACTTCGGCGTCAATCCTGCCTCGAACGGATTCTTCAAAGACCTTAAATGGCAATCGAAACGGATTGGTCCCATCCAAGAGATACACCTCTGACTTTTTCTTACCTCGCGAATACGGAGCAAGAAACATGTCAAAGAAAGTCCGTACTCCTGCAGTATACACAACCTGCATTGGCAACTTTTCTCCCTGGTACGCTTGTGGCTGTAGGTCTACATGGTTTTCCACGCTACCATTTGCATCAATATACTCCAGAGTAAGTTTTACCTTGCGCTTGAGCATAACCACACCAAACCGGTCGAACACTTCGTCAGCAAACTGCAACGGTGCCATAATCTTGCCAACAGTCTTGTCAGCTGTGTAGTTGGTAACCGAAAAGCGACTGCTCCAGTTTACTTGCTGAACAGACTGCCCCTCAATCGTCAGCGATTTCGCTACCCGGCCACGCTTGTGGTTTGTCAGCTGAGCATACGGAACCTCAATATCACCCTTTTGTTTCACAATTGAATCCGTTTCAAATGTCCACATACTGAAGATTTCAGTTTTGCGTGCATTTGAGGTGAATGTGAATTTATCACACTTTCCCAGCATCGAGACAAGGCCGAGGCCGAATTGACCATACACATCTTTGCGGCCACACTTCAATGAAGCACCAACCTGGTCGAGAGCCGTCTCAAACTTTTCTTGTGTTGCTCCGTCACCATCATCAAAGACAGAAAACGAACGTCTCTTCATGTTGACAATAACTTTGATATTTTTAGCGCCGCCGTCAACAGCGTTTTGTACCACTTCAAGCATCGCAAGATGCACCGTTGGGTACTGTTTTGCTGCCACCAAAAGCATGTTGCCTTGATGGGTCTTAATTACACTTGTTAGCTGGTTCATCATTTCCCACCTTCTTTGTTTGCAGTTTCTGTACACAATTTATCCATATCATTTGAAATAGCGAATACTGTGCGGGAGCCAAGAAGCTCACGAAACTCCACTCGTTCTTCTGGAGTCGCTTCATTGGTAAGCCAGTGAATAATTGGTTGCAAGCCAGCCAACTGCATCGCAGCGTGCTGTACCCACATTTTTCGCAACGAGCCATTACCTCTCACCTTTTGAGCAGTTGTAGGTAATGATGGTCGCAAAAACATAGATGCGCCTGGAGGTTCAGCCACAGGTAAAGGGTCTGCAGTTGCAGAAACCTTGGGAGCAGCCTTTGTCTTAGGAGCTTGCCGGCAGAGCATTACATCTTGGTATTTTACACCAAAATCTTTTTCTGCCTGAACAAGCAATCCAGAAGTAGACTCCAGGTAGCGTTCGAGACGCTCTTTGCTTTCAACTAAGATTTCACTATTTGTATCTAAGGTTCGGAACATCCGAGATTTAGGGCCTGTTCCTTCATAGCCAAATTCATGAGCTAATTCATTAGCCTCCACTAATCCAAACGCAAGCAATTTGCAGGCGTTTTGGTACAGCGGGCGGAGTTTTTCGAACTCCGAAACGGAGTATCCTAGACAGTGAAAAAACACCATTGACTTCCACTTATTTGTTCCTGTTGGGAGCAGTGCATTTTTGAGCCACCGCGAGACTGTTGCCTCGTTGCATACCCCTACAAACTCTGCCAGCTGCTTCCTTTGGCCATGATTGACACGACCTGGAAAGCATCTCGCAAAATCTGCAAAACACTCTTCCAAGCTTAGTACTTTAGACATAACAGTCATTGTTTTTCCCTTCATTTTCAATGTGCGTATCTTGATACAAAATACATCATTTATTGGATTTGTCAATGTATTCTGTTCTGAGACAGAACTTTGGCCAAATGAAAATGCCTGGCACAAGCTGGATATTTTCTACTAGCGGTCAGGAGTCACTAAGTATAATTATTCACTGCGTTCCAATTCTACTAAGTGCTCACGACCCTGACGCATTCGTTCGTAAACTCACATCATTTACATCTCCCGTATGCGGTCACAGGTTACTAACTATAACTGTTCACTGCGTTCCAGTTCTAGTAAGTACCTTCGACCCCGCCTCGCTCATAAATATCGCTGTGGCTCCCGCTCGAGCACGAACCTGACGCAGATCAGGTTCTAAATAAGAAATGACCGATGCTTGAGCATTGGTCATTTCTTATTTACTCGAGCGGGCCCACGAGGGCTCGAACCTCGGCCGCTGGTTTTGGAAACCAGAATTCTACCACTAAACTATAGGCCCCTTACTATATTATATTTTTGCACTTGGTTACTCTTTCTCAGGACCTGAATTCTACTTTCAAACGATACGAGTGAAATGGAAGCTTGCTTACATTTCCGAGTGAGAGCAGAAAGAAAGAAATTGAAGTTCACTTCAAGTTTCTTACCACTAAACTATAGGCCTGTTATTTTGTATTCTTCTAGGCGATCTTTTGATCGTGGACTACATAGTAGTGGAAAGTGCTTATAAAATCAATGAATACTACTAGAATAATGCCTATGTCTTAAGATAGACTATATCTACTATCGCGGTTAACCGCGATAGTAGATATTAGGAATCTAACAACGATTGTATTTTTTGCGAAATTGCGTCGATGTCTGTTCGGTCAAACCATTGGATGCTTTCATCGCGCTTGAGCCAGGTGAGTTGTCGCTTTGCATATTGCCAGTTTTTTTCTTCAAGCTTTTGAATAAGTTGTTCGTCGGTTAATTCACCATCCATGTATTCCATCACAACACGGTACTCAAGACCAATTTCGGATAGTCGCGCCTTTGTGATTCCTTCACTAAGTAATTTCTGTGTTTCTTCAATTAGCCCACGAGTAAGTGCTTGTTCTGCACGTGCTCGAATGCGTGCACGCAGTTCAACTCGGTCGGTGATGATTCCGATGGTGAGTAAATCGTATGGAAGTTCAGTCTGGGGTAAGGGAGGAACGGCTCCGAGTGCTGCTACCACTTCTAGGGCACGCATGATTCTGCGTTTATTGGATGGATCTACGTCTTCTGCACGGCGAGGATCAAGTTTAAGCAGTGATGCATAAAGCGTTGCTTCGTCTTTGAGTTCAAGCTCTTTTCGTAACTCGGCATCAGGTTCTATTTCGGGTGCAATAATTCTTCCCACAAGCGTATCTATATAGAAAAAGGTCCCCCCTGCGATGATTGGTAGATTGTTTCGGTTTGTAATATCCTCAATCGCTTTTTGTCCGTCACGCTTAAAGTCTGCTGCGTTATAGACATCATTAATATCTGATACATCAATGAGATGATGTGGGATGCCTTCCATTTCTTCTGCAGTGACCTTTTCAGTTCCTACATCCAGCTTCCTATATGTTTGACGTGAGTCAGCAGAAATAACCTCACCTGAGAATTTTTTGGCTAACGCAATGGATAATGCTGTTTTTCCAGACGCCGTAGGACCCACAATCACTACTACTTTTGGTTTTTTACGTTCCATGATATTTGCATGGTATCATACAGGCATTAAAAAGTATTGTATAAAACTATGGATGAATTAGAATTTGAAACAATTTTTGCGCCGTTAACTATTGGTGATGAAGTGCCAGCAGACCTTGAGTTTGATGTGTACCATAAAGGAGATATCTCAGAATTAAGTTTTGAAGCACTTCGAGGAAAATGGCTTGTGCTTTTCTTTTACCCGAAAGACTTTACATTTGTCTGCCCTACAGAACTCGGTGAAATGGCCCATCTGTATGAAGAGTTTGTGAAAGTGGGGGCTGAAGTAGTCTCTGTATCTACCGATACACCGTTTGTGCACAAGGCATGGCATGATGCGTCTGATACTATCAAAATGATTGAGTATCCAATGGCTGCAGACCCAGCACACGACCTCTGTGATCTATTTGGGGTTCTTATTGAAGATGAAGGAGTTGCAATGCGTGGGACATTTATCATTTCTCCTGATGGCATCATTAAGACCATTGAGATTAACGATGATGCAATTGGACGATCCGCAAAGGAAACGCTTCGTAAACTCAAAGCAGCGAAATATGTAGGAGAAAATCCCGCAAATGTATGTCCTGCAAGTTGGGATGAGGGAGGGGAAACTTTGACTCCAGGGGTTGATTTGGTGGGGAAGATATAGTCTCCGGCATAGAAAACGCCGCATCCTAGTCGGGATGCGGCGTTTTGTGTTACTTTCGTGCAATGCATTTTTTTGCTATATCCTCGAAAGTGAAAATGTCGATTGCATCAAGAGCGTTGTGTAAAGCATCACCAGTGAGACCTGAGCGAGTTCGTATTGCCTCCCTGGCTGCTGTCGTCATTTGCCCTGCAAGTTTCATGATCTCTCCTGCTCTTGTTCTTGCGTCAGACATGGAATCTCCTTTTCAGTGAATGAACCTAGCTATATACTATATAGAAAGGTGGGTCGAATGTCGAGGGAATCGAACATTACATTTTCAGTACAGGTTGTCAGAATTTTCTATCGGAAATTCTAGGCAACCTCTTCGATTCCATCACTCACCCACAGTTAATACTCAATCAAAAGTTCCAAGTGTTCACTTTTACTTTCGTTTATCTGTGCCTCGGGAGGGAATCGAACCCTCACTCCTTACAGAACACGATTTTGAGTCGTGCGCGTCTACCAATTCCGCCACCGAGGCATTCGTCTTCAGTGATCAAGAGTGTAGCAGATTTTTTAAAAGTTATAAACACCGTCACTATAACTTTACTGTGTTAACATATAAAAAACGAGCAACGTAGAGGTAATCTGCTCGGAGGTATTTATTGTATTTAGATTATGGCATTTCAAGGAGATTCAATTTTTTGGGTAGAGGTAGGGAAGATTGTTCCAAATCCGTTTCAACCACGGCGGGAATTTGATGAGGCAAAGTTAAAAGAATTGTCTGAGTCGGTGCGAATGTACGGCATTTTGCAGCCACTTACGGTAACCCGTAAAGAAATTCAAGAAGAGAGCGGAGCTTTCTATACAGAGTATGAGCTTATCGCAGGAGAACGACGTTTGCGTGCATCGAAACTGGCGGGGCTTGAGCAGGTTCCCGTGATTATCCGCTCTGGGGAAGATACTGAACAGGAGAAGTTGGAGTTGGCAATTATCGAAAATCTTCAACGTGAGGATCTTAATGCAGTAGATCGTGCGCTTGCCTTTAAACAATTAGCTGAGGTGTTTGAACTTTCTCATTCACAAGTTGCTAAGAAGGTCGGACGTTCACGAGAATATGTCTCAAACAGTATCCGACTACTTGGTTTGCCAGAGTATATGCTGTCGTCATTAAAGACAGGAGATATTTCTGAAGGTCATGCGCGAACGCTCCTGATGCTCAGAGAGCGTCCTGAAGAACAAGATGTAGTGTATCGTGAAATCTTACTTAAAAAGCTCTCTGTGCGCGAAGTAGAGCGAATTGCGCGCAAGATTGCTACTGACAAGGTTCGGAAAAAGAAGTGGACTGACACTGACGCTGAACTTATTGCTATCGAAAAGGAATTTACCACCACACTCGGCACTCGTGTGCAAATTGCAAAAACTGATTTTGGAGGAAAACTCACTATAGATTATTTCTCAGATGATGATTTACATAAGTTGCTACAGATGATGCAGACACAAGGAAAAATCACTGATACGCAAATTAAAGAAGATAATGTTGAGGGAGAAGGGACTGTTATACGGGAAATGTCACCAGAGGCGTCGTTGATGGCAAAACTTGCGGTGGCAACACCGTTGGAAATGATGGATACAAAACCAGAAGTTTCTCAATCAATATCTGAAGAACAAATTCAGACCAGTAATCCTGAATCTCTTAAGGAGGAGCTGGTTCAGCAGCTTGATGAGATTGTCTCAAATCATGTACCCGATGTGCCTGAAGTAGAGAAAAAACATCACAGTGATGAAGTGTCTGATATGCAACCTCAGGAACATGGTGCTCAGACCGGTCAGCAGATACCCCCATTTGATATTCCTCATCAAGAGGAAGTTGGTAATAATGAGCATACGGCCGATGCGTATCTACAATCCAAAGAGTCAGATATACAGGAGTCTGTGTCTGTAGATTCTGAGGTATCTCAGGATCCAGTTTCTCTCCCTGCTGTGCCCTTAGTTCAAGAAGAAGTCCTCCCGGATGCAGCAGTTCCCTCTAGTGAATTTGCCTTTATTCAGGGGCCGAATTCAGTAAATCCAGCACCTTCTATGGTGCAAACATCTGAAGATGTGGATCATGCCGCGCAAGGGTCTGTTGCGGTGCCCGACCCTCACACTGAAGACAAAACATACGATTCTGATTCTTCTGACGATGATGATTTGTATTCTATGAAAAACTTTTCTTTGTAGTAGATAATGTGTTGTATATAAAAACGCTGGCAATACCAGCGTTTTTATTATTGCTTTTGGTCAGCCAGGGCCGCTTTGATTTTTCTTTTAGCAACAGAAGTTTTGGCAATCTGAACCCATTTTGGAGTGGGGTAGGCACTTTTTTTGGTATCAATTTCCACAATGTCACCATTTCGTAATTGTGTATCGAGTTGTACAAGTTTGTTATTCACTTTTACACCAGCTATATGGTTCCCAACTTCCGAGTGGATTGCATATGCAAAATCGATCGGACCGGCACCTGAGGGAAGATCTACCACGTCACCGTTTGGGGTAAATACAAAGATACGGTTACTGAAGAAGTCTGTTCGCATATCTTCAATAAACTCTTGGCCTGATGCTTTTTCCTGTGAATACATTTCACCAATCTGATGAATCCAATTTGGGATTTTCTGTTGTGGTGGTACATCGCGAGTGATATCAAGATCTTCTTGGGAAGGGTTGTCCCTCCATGCAAATGGTCGGAATAGGGTAGGGACCAAGTTTGAAAACCATGATCCTTCGGGTTGTGGGGAGTCACTGGTTTGGTCTTTGTAAATAATATGTGCAGCAACACCGTATTCAGCCTCATGGTGCATTTTTTGGGTACGGATCTGAATTTCCAAAATAGTTCCAACCTTGGTAATGACCGTAGTGTGAATTGACTGATATCCATTTGGCTTTGGGAGATTGATGTAGTCTTTCATTCGAGTTGGAAGTGGTCTCCATACATTGTGAACAATTCCCATTGCACGGTAGCAGTCCTCGATAGTGTCAACAACAATACGCATAGCCAGCAGGTCATATACACGGTCAATATCCCAATCCTTTCGCTTTAGTTTATGGTACAGACTATAGAGTCCTTTTACACGGTACGAAGTGTGGAATTTAACAAGACCAGCATCTGCTAATCGTTTCTGGAGTACCTTACGCTCTTTTTCAAGGAGACTTTCAGTTTTTTTGGTCCTTTTTTCCAGCAGTTCGCAGACATGTTTATATTCTTCAGGGTATACGTAAGGGAAGGCAAGGTCCTCAAGTTCTTTTCGGATGAGTCCCATTCCGAGTCGGTGGGCAACGGGAACATATATTTCAAGTGTTTCTCGTGCAATCCGTAGTTGTTTCTCTTCAGATACAAACTCGAGTGTCTGCATGTTGTGTAAGCGGTCAACCAATTTGACGATTAATACCCGGATATCCTGACTAGTCGCTACGAACAATTTTCGAAGACTTTCGTTATGACGATCGGTGCCGTAGTATCGGACAGAACTCAACTTTGTTACCCCTTCCACTAAAAAAAGAATTTCGTCGCCGAACTCTGTTCGAATATCTTCAGAGGTAATAGGGGTGTCTTCAATCGTGTCATGGAGCAGTCCAGCAGCGATTGTGTTGGGACCCATTCCCATTTTAGCTAGATGCAGACCTACAAAAAACAAGTGAGTCGCATAAGGTTCGCCAGACTTCCGTTTTTGGTCTTTATGAGCCTCTTTCGTGTAGTCATACGCTTTATCAATCAGACGTCTGTCTGCTTCTGTGGGGTTGTTTAGCTGTGCGGTTATCTCTTTTGCAGTGATCATAGCTTAAATTGTACGTTGCTATGGGGGATGTGCAAGATAATTGAGTTTATAGTGATGTATGCTTTGACAATTTTTTATTTTTCAGTATAAATATATAGTACATTTTATTTTTATGTACATGTATCAAATAAAGAGGAATGATAGAATGACTAACCCAACCAAAAAACAGACGATTCACGTTATTGCAACATGTCAGTCAGAGGCACAGGCAAGGGAGTTTGCAGAGAAATATAAAACATTTAATGGAGTTGTTGGCTTTGAGATCCTAGGAAATGTGTTGACTTTGATTTGCAACGTAGTCCGTGACCAAGCTTTGGTTGTCTATGGCAAACTCAAAGATGCATTGCCGGGATATTGTAACTGTAGTTGCAAGGCGATTCCCACATAAGTAAACCGGCATCATTCGGATGCACAAAGGGTCGCACATGCGACCCTTTTCTATATCTGACTATCCAATTTTTAGTAGTTCTATAGCGTCTTCTACCGTGAAGTCATCCAACTTTGCTTTCTCGGGAAGCATGACTCGTTTGAATCCCTTGCGTAAATATCGGCCAGATTTGGACTCATATACATTTACCAGCTTCTTCGTCTTTGGATTAATACCAAGCTCTTTAATTAATGTTTCTCCCTTACGCCCTTGCTTTGGCTCTTTGAAAATATCCATTGCCCGCTTGAACGTAATGTCGTATGGGTTGTCTTTTCCTTTCAATGAACGGTAGTCACCAGCATGTACGATATACGGTCCAAATCGTCCAGTATTAGCGGTGACTGGTTCTCCAGTAGTAGGGTGGTCGCCAAGCTCTCGAGGAAGTAGTAAGAGCTTGGTCGCTTCTTCGACCGTCACATCTTCAGGGTTTAGATCTTCAGGCAGTGCAGCTCTACGTGGTTTTATAATATCTTTCTTCTTTTGCCCTTTTACTTTTTCAGGGGTTGCTCCTAGTTGAATGTATGGCCCAAATCGACCAGTTAGTACATAAATGTCTTCACCTGTTTCAGGGTGCTTTCCAATCGGCTCATCATCTTTTAATTCTTTCCCATCAATCATTCGGGCGCCATCACAATCAGGGAAGGTTCCGCATGAGAGGAATTTTCCAGCACGTCCAAGTTTAATTACCATATCCTTTTTACACTTTGGACACTTGAATTCTTTCGGGCCAGGTCCAAGATTCGTCAGTTTTTCAATATCTTCTTTCGAAGCAACCATTTTTGAAAACGGTTTGTAAAAATCCCCGAGTACCTTTTTGTATTGTTGAGTACCTTCAGCAATTCCATCGAGCTTGTCTTCCATTTCACTGGTAAAATCATCTCCGATGTAACCGGCGAAATGTTCCTCAAGAAAACTCGATACCACATCACCAGTGTCGGTAGGGATGAGTGTCCGACCTTCTTTGATGGTGTAACCACGGTCGATAATAGTACGCATGATTGATGCGTACGTAGACGGTCGACCGATTCCTCTTTTTTCAAGTTCTTTGATCAGTCCTGCTTCTGAGTAGCGGTTTGGTGGCTGTGTTTGCTTTGCTTCGATTTCAATTTCTTTTAAAGATAAAGAGTCGCCGACAACAATTTTAGGTACTTCTGTATCTTCTCCTCGTGCTCCAGGGTCAGCCTTAAGCCATCCGTCAAAGACAACACGTGAACCGTTTACACTAAAGTCAGGAATTTCTTCCTTTGCGTTTGGCACATTGCTCAGTACTTTTGTGCGCTTTGTCTTTGCATCTGCCATCTGAGATGCGACTGCACGTGCGTAAATAAGCTCGTAGAGTTCTTTTTGATCACCAGTGAGCCCAGCTGTCTTCTTCTTGAAATTTGTCGGACGTACAGCTTCATGCGCCTCTTGAGCTGATTTACTCTTAGTTTTGAATGTCCGTGGTTGCAAATATTCTTTCCCATAGTCTTTACTGACCATTGCGTAAATCTGCTCCAGGGCGAGCTTGCTCATTGTGGTGGAATCCGTACGCATGTAGGTAATATGTCCAGCTTCATAGAGCTTCTGAGCAGCACCCATAGTGCGTGATGGAGCAAAGCCGAGACGTGTTGACGCTGCCTGCTGGAGCGTTGATGTGGTGAAAGGTGCTTTTGGTGATCGCTTTGCTTCAGTTTCCTTGATGTTGGTAACTACCCAGTCATTACTTTCTCCAATTTTCTTTATGCGGTCAGCTTCTTTCTGCTCGTTTGGTTCTACTGTACATAAAAAGGGAATGTCCAGCTTGTTCTTTTTTGTATGAGCAGTCAATACGAAGAAGTCGTCAGGAATGAACGCACGAATTTCACGTTCTCGTTCCATGAGTATTCGAAGAGCAGGAGATTGTACACGCCCCGCAGATAGTCCATACCGCACCTTCTTCCAGATGAGCCCTGATAGATCGTAGCCCACCAGACGGTCCAGTACACGGCGTGCTTCTTGTGCTTCTTTCAGGTTCATGTCGATTGGGCGAGGGTGTTTGATTGCTTCCTTCACCGCAGGTTCAGTAATTTCATGAAACACAATACGTTTCATTGCCTTTGCATCTTTTTTGATGAGTTCAGCTACATGCCATGCAATAGCTTCTCCTTCGCGGTCGGGGTCGGATGCAAGAAGCACCATGTCCGATTTTTTTGCTGCTGCCTTAAGTTCTCTGATAACCTTTTCTTTCCCGGGTGAGATGATGTAATTCGGAATAAAACCACCATCGATATCGACAGCGTCTTTGTTACTCTTGGGTAAATCACGCACGTGACCAATAGATGATGTTACGGTAAATCCCGGACCTAGATATTTTTCAATAGTTTTCGCCTTTGCAGGTGACTCTACGATTACAAGTGTATTTTTTGACATGATGTTTTGCTAATAAATACTATGTATACATATATTAGTCAAATCACAACAAGGGAAATTAATTAATAATTCTCTTAAAATAGTACAGTTAACTGTACTATTTAGTATAGCAAGTGGTGCAGGGCTTCGAGGTCAAGTAATTAAATTTTCATTAAATGTTTCTTCGATAGATATTACCCTCAGACGCGATGAGTCCCTTCATTTCCATCTGCATTAAAAGTACATTTGCTTCATGTGGTAAGAGGTCAACGGCTCGTATGAGTGTGTCGGTGTCGGTAGGTTCATGCAGTATTTGAAGAACTTTTTCTTCAGCAGTACTCAAGGGAGACAGGGTCCCAAAAAGTGTTGCTTCTTGAGATTTTTGCTCAGGGTCAATCCCAAGTGTGTAGAGTATATCGTGTGCGTGTGTGATGGGAGTTGCGCCAAGTTTAAGAAACTGGTGTGTTCCTGCGCAATTGCCTGAAAAGATATTCCCGGGAACCACAAGAAGCTCTCGGTTGTAGTCAGTTGCCATACGCGCAGTGATGAGTGTCCCTGATTTTTCAGTGGCCTCAATCATGAGTGTTGCGTGTGTCATGCCCGCCATGATTCTGTTACGTTGTGTGAAGGACCATTTTGTTGCTGTAAAAGTCGGCTCAAACTCAGATAAGAGCCCACCATTGTTTTCGAGAATTTGCTGCGCGAGTCCTTTGTGTCGTGCAGGGTAGATTACATTGTCATCAATACCGCTTCCGGGAACCGCAAGTGTATAGAGATTATGCCGCAAGGCTGCCTCATGTGCGAGGGAGTCGACCCCAAGTGCAAGGCCGGAAATAATTCCTACGTTGAAACCCTTAAGGCCACTTATAAGGTATTCAATAACTTGCTTTCCATATGTTGAATATTTTCGTGAACCAACCACAGCCAGCAGTTTCATGTCAGCAGTCGGCAGCTGTCCACGATAATTAAGCTGTTGGGGAACTTGAGGAATTTCTCGTAAAAGTGAAGGAAAGTCCTCATCTCTAACCTCCATAATAGGGAAGGACATATGTTCCAGCATAGCATGGCAGGTTGACTTTGGGGTGATTCTGTATTTCTATGTCTTGAGGGAACTATGTACAAAAGGGGGCAAGCATGACGACTTCAATGGTGAAACAAAAACCAGCCAATAAAACAGGGGCATCAAAAAAATGTAGTGTGGCAAGTTATATTGAGGGTAAAGCGGTTCTTCTCCAGCTTAGACAGTTACTTCTTGAGCGAAAAAAGGATGAAAATTTTTCGGGAAACGTTCTCGAGTGCGAGGTGGGATATTTTGTACGCCATGTGCAGCACATGTGTCAGATTCGAAGCGACGATGTTGCTTTGCAGGAGGCATTTGGCGGACGCCAAGAGGCTGAGCTTTAGGAAACTCTTAAGATATTATTGATCGAAATCGCCGAGGAGGGGTATATTTCTTTTAAACGTTTTGAATGTCTCGAAGACCAGACAGATGACATTAGAGATGCCGATGACCTGCCTGAGAGTATGGTATTTAAGATTAATTCTGATATCAAATATCTCAGTAAAAAGTAAAAATAAAGCCGCTGCATGCAGCGGCTTTCTTGTGGGTTTGATTATTTCGTGCATTAATTGATAGAGAGCAGGAGGAAAAAATGAAAAAAATATTGGTCATTCTTGGAGCAACACTGTTTGGAGCGAATGAACTATGGGCTCAGGAATTTACACCATCGATCTTTGAATCAGGATCATTTCATAGTTTGGTACAGAACAGAAATGATGTATATGATAGGTATGCCATACCACCACATATATATACACAAAGAAATGATGTTGTTGACAATTTTTCTTTTTCTTTAAAATCAGATCCTGGATTAGGAAACGGATACCCGGAAAAACGTGGACAACATCTTGTTGATGCCTTTGAACTAAGGCCTGACAGTCCTGTTAAGCCTCAACGTGTATGTCGTGTAATAAGTAACGTACTACAACTAGCTATAGAGGGTACTGTGGTGCGCTGCCAATTCTAGTTACGTTGGAAAATTGGTATAAACCCCTGCATTTTATGAGCGTTTTGCTCGTAAAAAAGGAGGTGATGCTCAAAGACGTAAAAATTTTACTAAATTCCTCGATGACTAAGGAGTCATCACACACCATCCCGGATTCGGGGTGGTGTTTTCTTTTTATGTAGATAATGTATTGTATAATTCAAAGATTAATATCATTTAAATATAGATTATGTTGGACATTAAATTCATTCGAGAGAATCTGGACATCGTGAAGATGGCCGCAACAAAAAAACACATTACAATCGATCTTGATCGGCTTGTTTCTGTGGACGATTCGCGACGTGAAGTAATGTCGAGCCTTGAGGAGAAAAAGGCACAACAGAACAGGGCTTCAACTGGAATTGCAGCTGCATCAGACGATCAGACTCGTCAGCAACTGATTGCCGCAATGGGGGAGCTGAAGACCGAAATCCAGGCAGATGAAGCAACACTCAAGCCAGTCATGGAAGAATGGCAAGCTTTGATGCTGCAAGTACCCAATATTCCTGATATGTCTGTACCAGATGGAAACTCTGATGAAGACAATGTTGAAATTAAAACATGGGGCGAGCCTACGAAGTTCGACTTTGAGCCAAAGGATCATGTAGAAATCATGACAAACCTAAAGATGGTTGATTTTGAACGAGGAACAAAAGTGCATGGATTCCGGGGATATTACTTAATGGGTGATGGTGCACGACTCTCATGGGCTATCTGGAACTATGCAAACTCATTCTTTGGTGCAAAAGGGTTTGATCCATTACTAGTACCGTCTATCGTGCGAAAGAATAATTTGTATGGTACCGGACACTTGCCTAACGAAGCTGAGGACGTATTTCATACACAAGATGGAGATTATCTGATTGGAACCTCTGAAATTTCTACTATGGGATTTTATGCAGACGAAGTGCTTGATAAAGAGCAGTTTCCAATTAAACATCTTTCATTTTCTCCGTGTTATCGTCGCGAGGCTGGAAGTCACGGGAAGGATACAAAGGGGCTTATCCGTGTACATGAATTCTTTAAGGTTGAACAAGTTGTATTGTGTGAAGCTTCACACGAGCAGTCAGTGAAATACCATGAGGAGATTAATAGAAACACTGAAGAGTTTATCGAGTCACTTGGTATCCCGTATCACACGGTACTCAACTGTGGTGCAGATCTTGGGCAAGGACAGGTGAAAAAGTACGATGTTGAGCTGTGGGTGCCACTTGAAGAAAAATATCGAGAAATTAGTTCTGCATCATACTTTCATGACTTCCAGACTCGTCGCTTTAATACACGCTACAAAGATGAAGATGGAAAGCTTAAGTACGCGCACTCTCTGAACTGTACCGCGATTCCAACACCACGAATTCTCGTTTCACTTATTGAAAACTTCCAACAGGCAGATGGAAGTGTGAAGATTCCTGAGGCGCTTCGTCCGTTTATGGATGGACGCGATACAATCACTGCAGCATAGATAGGTGTGGAATAAAAGACCAGCAGGCGCTGCCCGCTGGTCTTTTATGAGAGGTATCCCATGATACTATTATGCCAATGTTTCAAAAGTGGCGACAAACAAAACTGCAAAAGCGCACCCATAAAAAGATTAAAAAAGAACGCTCTGTTCTGCATAAGCAGATTATTGTGGGTGTGGTTATTTTATTTTGCGTGTCGCTCCTGGTTACTGGTACTTGGTATGGTACGCGCATTGAATCTTTGCAAGTTACCCAAGTGGCAGTGGTGGGCGGTTTTACCATTCCCCATAGTGAGATTGAAGAGAAAGTGAGAGAACGACTTTCTGGTGAATACTTCTTGCTCATTCCACATTCATTTCAATCTTTGTACCCACGGCAGGCAATTATAGAAAACATAAAAAGCATCCCACGTATAAAAAATGTGCATGTTGAACTTACGGAAGGACAGACCGTCGCTGTTGCTTTTGAAGAGTACCGACCCGGTGCACTATGGTGCCTTGAACATACCGCTCAAGAATGTTTATTCCTGGATGAGACTGGTTTTGCATTCGCACAGGCACCGACTCTGACAGGTAGTGCATTCGTGCGGTATGTCGATCTTAATCATACACCTGCAAAAAAGGAGCAGGCCTTTGACCCTGAGTTTATGACGCAGACTAAACAATTTACAAAACTCCTTGCTGACAATCTCGATCTGTATGTGACACATGTCGAAAAAATACAGGATTTAGATATTGAATATAAAGTATCGGGCGGGGGAGTATTGAAGGTGTCGCAGCTTGTTTCCGTTGAGGATAGCTTTAATAATCTCAAGGCAATACTTAATTCTGAAGACTTCATACACTTGCAAAACGGTGCTTTCCAATATATAGATCTTCGTTTTGGAGATAAAATTTTCCTTAATGAAGTAGAATTACAAGAAGGTGTTACTACCACTACCGTCACCACTACTGCCAGTAGTACGTAGTGAAAAAAAGAAACCGCCACCTCGAGTGAGGAAGCGGTTGAATTGTTTACTCTTTAAACTTAAAGAGCATGTAGCAGAAACCGATAGCACCAATTGCGATTTTTGTCACACTCGCTGTTTCTGTGATGGGAACTGCGTACCATATGTGACCTACCGTGGGTACTATGGATGTGATTGCTATTGCCACAATGGCGATGAGGAAGTTGAATGATTTAATCATTTCGAGTCCTTGCTTTTTGTTGGTCAGTTAGTAAAGTACTAGCATTATGAATTTTTGGCAACAACTTCCAAGACCTATTATCGCAGTTGCTCCGATGGCCGACGTCACCGATGCTCCTTTTCGCCGTATGCTGGCCAAGTATTCGTCGCATGAACGTGCTGACGGCACTACCGGTGGCCCTGACGTTATGTGGACTGAGTTTGTGGCTGCTGATGGTCTGATGCGTGCGACTCCAGAAGGGAAGGAGAAGCTCATGGCTGACCTTATATATAGTGAGGAAGAGCGACCGATTGTTGCACAACTTTTCTCAAGCAATGAAGAGTATATGGAGAAGGCATGTGCACTGTGTCTTGAACTTGGATTTGATGGGATAGATATCAATATGGGTTGCCCTGATAAATCCATTGAGAAGCAGGGGTGTGGCTCAGCGATGATAAAGACCCCAGAGGTTGCGCGCGCGGTCATTCGAGCTGCCAAACGTGGTGCACGGTCTGATGAAGCTGACGGTATTCCTGTAAGTGTGAAAACTCGGCTTGGTTATTGTGAAGATGAAGTATCTACGTGGATCCCAGAAATTCTCGCAGAGAAACCTGCTGCTCTTACCGTCCATGCGCGTACTCGCCAAGAGATGAGTAAAGTACCCGCACGTCTCGAACGTCTAGAAGAAATAGTACAATTACGTGATGCACTCTCCCCACAGACACTTATTTTGGGTAATGGCGATGTGCTTTCTCGATCTGATGCTCTGGAAAAAATAGAGAAGTATGGAATTGATGGGGTTATGGTCGGTCGCGCTTTATTCGGAAACCCTTGGTTTTTCAATCCGCATAAATCGTTACCAATTCGACTGTCGGCACTTCCGACCAAGGGGGTGAATCGAGCAAGTATTATTGTTGCCGATACTTCAGATGATCAAATGAAGTACGTCACACTCCCTGAACGTTTACAGGTACTGATCGAACATACAAAATTATTTGTAGAGCTTTTACCATTCAAGAATTTTTCGGTTATGAAAAAGCACTACAAAGCATATGTAAATGGTTTTGATGGTGCTGTACAATTGCGTGCACAATTGATGACTGCAAATTCACCAGAAGAGGTGGAGTCGATTGTTCAGAATTTTCTTGAGAAATGTGAAGAATAGCGTATCCTTTTGACTGGAAGGGAGAGTTAGGATGGATATATCAAGTGAACAGCTCGAAGCTTTTGTTCGCAATAGTAATCTCATTGAAGGAGAATTCGCAACGAAAGGATTATATTTTGATGTTCCTTTGCAGATTACATCTGAAGTGTTTATGTCACCTCAAACATATCTTTCAGACATTCGAAAAATTCATATGTTGTTTGCACCCGTACTGGATACTGGTGTAATGCCCGGTATATACCGTGGTGATGTGGCATATGTTGGGGGTAAGATACTTCCACATAGAAAGCATCTTTCTAATTTAATGGATGTTCTCAACTTGGAAATTGTTCAAAGGATTGATTTAATTCCTCGTATGACAACTGATGCAAGAACTGCTACGGCTTGGGAGATTCACAATGAATTTCTGTGTATTCATCCGTTCATGGATGGAAATGGAAGAGTTGCACGATTGATGCTTAATGCGTACAGACTATGTTGTTCGCTCCCGCTGTTGACCGTAGAGTATACTGCTCGGTCAGAGTACTTCAGAAGAATTCAGTTTTACGAAGAGAATATTTTTAAACCTTCACATCCTGAAGTGTACAGCGCAGAGTGAACTCTGCGCTGTTTCTGTGTAATAAAAAACATTTATAGAATGAGGTGATGTATACTATACGTATGACTGAAATATTACAGGCGAATATATTCTTTTTTATTACGAGCGTTGCGGTGGTCGTATTTACGTTCTTGCTTTGCATCGCTGTGTATCAGGTCATTAAAATTCTAAAGACTGTTCGGAAGATTATCGAACGTGTTGAAGAAGGAACGGAAGTGCTCGCTGGCGATATTGATAATATACGAACGTCATTTAATCCAGCAAAGCTTATTAGTTTTATTATGGGAATGATGCCCGGAGGGAGGAGATAATCGCAAGTTAAATACATTTATGGCAAAAAAGAAAACAGTACAGAAAGATGCAGTAATCTCAGACGCACAAAAACTTGGTATCGGCGTAGGACTTACTACCGCAGCAGTAGCTGCAGCAGGAGCGTATTTTCTTTATGGAAGTAAGGACGCACCAGACAACCGAAAGAAGGTTAAGAGTGGTATCTTGCGAGCGAAAGCTGAAGTACTTGAGACTCTAGAAAACGCTAAAGAGATTACTGAAGTTGAATTCAATGATTTAATAAATGGCGTTGTTGATACCTATAGCAAAGTGCAATCACTTTCAAAGAAAGACCTTAAAGAGTTTAAGGAGGAGATGTCGGAAAATTGGGGAGAACTTGTAGAAAGCGGTGTTGCAAAGGTGCTTACTGTTGAGCAGATTGCAAAGAAGGTTGCAAAGCGTGGTGATAAAACACCCGCAAAGAAAGCAGTGGCTAAAAAAGCTCCTGCCAAAAAAGCGGTAGCAAAGAAAGCAGTTGCTAAAAAGGCTCCTGCCAAAAAAGCGGTAAAGAAGATCGTAAAGAAATAGCCTCGCTATACACAGAAAGTAGAACGCAACGGCAGCCCTTCGGGCTGCCGTTGCGTTAGTATAGAGTCATGCTTAAAACTATTCGCCACGTCTCAATAGTATCTGTTCTTGTTGTGTGTGTATTGATAGGGATGACCTTGGTGATTGCCGGGACTGCCCATGAGGTCGCATTTCATCAACCTGAGCTTTCGGTAAAAGGTGGGGTGCTCAGTGGTGTCTCCGCCAAGGCAGTGTACATACTTGAACTTGATTCACAGAAAGAAATTTTTACACGTAATCCAGATCAACAGAGATCGATCGCTTCAGTAACGAAACTGGTAAGCAGCGCGCTGTTTTACGAACACGCGTCAGCCACACTTCCAGTAACTATCGCATGGAGTGATGTGGTCACTGATGGTCGCTCTGGACGTCTTGCAGCTGGGCAGCAATATCAAAATAACGATTTACTTTTCCCGGCACTTTTAGAGTCGTCTAATGATGCGTCTGCAGCAATGTATCGAGTTGCACCTGTTGATCTGATTGCAGCTATGAATACATACGCTCGTAATCTGCAGCTGCAGTCCACTTCGTTTTCAGATGCTTCTGGACTCGATGATAAGAACCGTTCAACAGCCCGCGAGCTTGGGGTATTGACCGCGTCACTGTATACACAGTATCCTCATATTTTTGATATTACCCGACTGAAAACACATCTAAACCATATAAATGCATGGATGAATAATAATCCGTTTGCTCATGACGAGACGTATTTGGGTGGGAAGCATGGCTATACATACGAGGCGAACCGCACCGCGACGGCAATTTTTAGTGAGATTATTAAAACAGGTCAGAAACGTGACTTTGTATACGTAATACTCGGAAGTGAGGCCCTGCAGACCGATATGGAGGCGCTACGTGCATATGTGCGGGCATCTGTGGTGTTGGAGTAGTTCTGCTATACTAAGGGTTACTTACTATTTAGATTACGTATTTCTTATGTCAGAACATGTAGCCCTGTATCGCAAACACCGACCGACCTCCTTTAAAGATGTGCGTGACCAAGACCATATTATCTCAGTCCTGGAGGGAGCAATTGCTAAAAAAACTATTCCACATGCGATTCTTTTTTCAGGTACTAGAGGGACAGGAAAGACAACGCTTGCACGTATTTTTGCCAAAGAGATAGGTGTTTCTGATGTAGATCTCTATGAGATTGATGCTGCGAGTAATCGGGGTATTGATGACATCCGCGAGCTGCGTGAGGCAGTCCATACGTTACCATACGAGAGTGAACGCAAGGTATATATCATTGATGAGGTCCACATGCTTACCAAGGAAGCGTTTAATGCGCTTCTGAAGACACTTGAAGAGCCACCTGCACACGTGGTGTTTATTCTGGCGACCACTGAAGAGGAAAAATTACTCGATACTATTCTTTCTCGTTGTCAGGTATTTCGAATGCGTAGTCCATCACGGCGAGTGCTTGCAAGTATTGTTACTGATATTGCAAAAAAAGAAGGCTTCGAACTTCAGAAAGATGCTGCAGACCTGATTGCTATTGCTGCAGATGGTTCGTTTCGCGATGCACTTGGGGTGACACAAAAAGTCATCCTCGCTTCAGGTGATACTATCGGAGATGGGGATGAGGTCGCAGCTATTATTGGTGCACCCAAAAGCTCCATAATCGCACAGTTGCTCGAAGGACTGCATGGTAAAGATGTAGAAAAGGCACTGACTGCTGTGGGGCAGGTAGTAACTGACCATGGAGATATGAAACTGTTTATGCGACTGTTGCTCGAGCGCGTGCGTGCCGTTATGCTCTTGCGCAACATGCCTGCTAAAAAAGATGAATTACTCGCAGCGTTTTCAGAGAAAGATCGAGAGCAGATTGAAAAGCTTGCCAGCGACACTGGATCATCACTTAATTCTCATGCACTGGTGAGCTTACTTGCTGCAGCAGAAGGAGCAGGGAAGACACAACTCGCACATCTTCCACTTGAGATAGCAATTATGGATATTTGTAATAAGTAGTGGATATGAAACGGGTATATTTAGTTCGGCATGGTGAAACAACTTCAAACCTAAAGCAAACGTGGCGTACTGCCAATGAGTCTTTAACAGATATGGGGATTGAACAGGCACACAAAGCAGCCAAGCGTGTGAAGTCACTTCCTATTGATACATTGTACACAAGTACCGCTGAGCGGGCGGTAAAGACCGCAGATATTATTTGCGAACACACGAATATCCCATCAGAAGCTACGGCTCTTTTCTATGAAGAAAAGAGCCCAACATCTATTCAAGGACTTCTTCATGAGCACACTCCGGATAATCCTATCGAGAAATACATCCAAGCGCTTTTGGAACATTCTGAAGATCCAGCATATCATTATGAAGATGAAGAAAATTTATTTGAACGAAAGGTTCGGATAGAAAAAATACTTTCTTTTTTAACTGAGGCACCACAAGATAATATTCTGGTGGTCACCCATGGTAATATTTTAAAAATGCTTGCAGCGTATATTGTCCTTGGTCCAAATTGCACCGCAAAAGAATTGTATATATCCAGTCAAAGCCTGAAGACTTCCAATACAGGCATTACATTATTAGAATACACGTCAGGTACCTGGCGGATGCTCATGTGGAATGACCATGAACATTTTGCAGAATAGAACGTTATGATTGATATTTATTTTATACGCCATGGGCAGACTGATGGGAACGTTGCAAAAAGACATCAGGCTGAGCACACAAAACTTACTGCAAAGGGTAAGGAACAGGCACATAAAGTCGGCCAATGGGCACAGGGCATTGGAATTACACATTTTTATTCAAGCCGCCATGTACGTACACTACAAACTTCACAAATTATTGGTGAAGCGGTTGAGATGACTGCAGAAACTCGTGAGTCGCTCATAGAGTTAAAACGCCCAACAGCAATCTACGGCAATAGACACCGGAGCCTTCGTTCAGTTGTGTATTTATTCTTGTGGTACCTAGGATTTTCCGGTAGTGAGGGAGATACAGAAAAAGGGGAGTCATACGCATCATTTCGTGCACGTCTTGGACGAGCTCAGACTGAGCTCGAACAGCTTCCTGACGATTCAAAGGTGATTGTAGTTTCACACGCTGTATTTATAGGTTTTATGGCACGACACCTGTGTGACAAGAGAAGAGCGTCATTGTTTGGTGCATTCACCATCTTCTTTAAGATGCTCAAACTTCACAATGGTGGATACACGCATGTCCGTTTTAACCCGAATGCATCGGATGGTGTGTGTGCATGGCAATTAGTGTCATACGACAACCATGAGCATCAAGCTGCTTGATTTCTCTGTATTTTTAAGGTTAGATGTTCTTAGATTGAAGGAGGAAAAAACATGGGCATTTTCATTTGTGATAAATGTAGTGTTATGGAAAATACCTCGTTAGGTACCTATCATGGCCGCCGGAGACAAATGTTTGTTGATGATACTTTAACGGGCAAAGCTTTGTGTTCCGCCTGCACACCTGCACAATTTCGTGATGGTTCCGCCACGCGGTGCGCGGGGAAGTGGCATGGGCGTTTTACAAAAACTATTGCTACCGAAGAAGAAGTGATTCGCCTTGGGCTTGGATACTTCACGTATCTAGGACCGTTTGCGTATCTTCATAAGTAGCTAAAAAATTCAAACCGCCAGTTTCTGGCGGTTTTTCATATAGCGGCTTGATTCTCCTCAGATTTCTGGCACTATGTATGGCACCTTCCGTGCAGACGGAACGATCATACCCGATCGTCTAATGGTAGGACTACGGTTTCTGGTGCCGTCAATCGGGGTTCGAGTCCCTGTCGGGTAGCTAATATACAATTACCGCCTTCGGGCGGTTTTTGTATATTAGCTACCCGAAGCAAGCGGAGCTTTCGGCGGGACTCGAACGGCGGACCGATATGAGCGTAGCGAATTAGGGAGCCGTGTCCCGCGGTTCTTAGTGAACGAAGTGAGCTTAGAAACCGTCAGGACGAGTCCCTGTCGGGTAGCTCTTAGCATAAAACACTCCTTCGGGAGTGTTTTTGCTTTAGAGCTGGCAGGACAGTACAGTCCGGGGGACTGTACGTAGGGAATCGAAGACCTTGCCTGATATTTTTGCAAAAAAATATCGACAACCTGTACTGTCCATGTAATGGAAGATTCCTGTCCGCCAGCACACATTGACAGATTGATAAAACTGTGCTATTTTAATATTAAATCAAAAGGAGTTATTTTATGTTCAGTACCACTAACTGTTGTGACATCTGCTCAGGTCGTTGTGATCTTGCTTGCCAACCCTAACTCAGGGGTTTGTAGCAAAGAGAAAAGACCATGCCACAAATGTCCATCATCAAGACTCATGATAAGTACGTTGCATTTTCTTGGACCACTGGTCCGGTAGCAACTACGTTTGATTGGAAGATCCGTAACGACGACGATGCTAGTGCATATGCAATGTATCTTAACCGCCACGGTGAGCCTGAAAAGGCTGAATATTTCCTTGATAACTACTGTTCGTGAAAGAAAGCCGTACCTTAGGGTGCGGCTTTACACTTCTACAAAAGTTCGAACATCGTCCCATATAGCCAGCAACACAATTTAACTATATTTAGCAACCTATAAAGGTTTAAATCCCCGGTATGATATGCTTTTTATATGAAAATTGATCCAAAAAAGTTTGACTGGAATTACGTAGGTTTAGATTTTGGTAATTGGGAGGAGGAGAAATTATGGAGCTTGAATATTCCCGTGACCGTCATTGCTATTAAGGAACTTGAGTGGCATCTAGATTGCCCATTCTGGCAACATAATAACGGAGAGCGCTACACAGTAACTCCTAGAGATGTTCTTGAAAAAGAAAAAGGAACAGAGATGGAGCAGTCTAAGGTTAAGAAAGCAGATACTACTTTTCCGATTGATATTTATTTCAATAAAGATAAGTGGTTAATACTTGATGGTATACACAGGCTTGTAAAACTTTATAGTTTAAATGAGAAAGAGGTCAGTGTACGGATTGTAACAGAAGATAAACTACCTCTAATTTTATCGGGCGAACCTATTGAAATGCCTAATTGGCAGTGATAATAGTTCTAACGTCGTCCCAGACCGCTACCCGTCGGGGATATAGAACTTTTGGTATACTTTCATTATGGAATCAAAATCATATGATGTAGTTTTATTGCCTGAAGAGAACTTGTCTGACTTGGCAATATCTACCAGTGAAGACCTTGCGCAGTATGGGACTTACTTTACTTTAGGTCGTGATAAATATTTTCCACATCTGTCACTCTATATGTTGCAACTGAGTCAGGAAGGATTAAGTAGAACGTTAGAACTTCTTAAAGAAATTGCAAATAATACTAATCTGCTAAATGTAGAGATTAAACATTATCACTATTCACATCACTATCTAGATGTTGAATATATAAAAACTGAAGCCCTGGGTGATATTCAGAATGTGGTTTTAGATAGTTTAAACCCTATTCGAAGTGGTTTAAGAAAAAAAGATGAAGCCAGGCTTAAGACAGCTGAGGGGGATGAGAGGACTAATATTCTTGATTTTGGTTATAGAAGTGTAGGAGACATGTTCGCACCTCATCTTACCTTTACTCGTTTTGTTGAAAATCAAAGCGAAATAATATCGGAACTGCCTAAAATTGAGTCGTTTAACGGCAGTTTTAATGCGTTGGCTATATTTGAGATGGGGGACCACGGTACTTGTGCGAAAGAGGTTGCAAGATTTGATTTACGTAGAACTAGCTAAAAAAGTTCGAACATCGTCCCATACGGCCAGAACCTTAAAATCTCTCAATACAAGGCCTGACCTTGTGTTGAATGGGTATGCAATGATCAAGGTTTTCTATTTGAATAAATGGTGGCTGACCCGTACTCTGACGCCATGCTGCAGTCATACCTAGCACAATAAAAGTTTGATTCCCTGATATACTTTTGCAATGATATTTACAGCAACTATTGGTGGAATGCTTGCGTTGCTTTTTTGGGGAGTGAGCGATTATTTGGCTGGGAAAAGCGGAAAGACCGCAGACGAGTATTTGACTAATTTTGTTATACAAGCAGTTGGTGCGGTAATGCTGTTTCCTGTAGTTATGTATTACGGCCTTTCTGTAGAGTTTAGTAACGCGTTAATCCCGGTGATTCTTATTGCAGCATTGTTTACCATTGCATATATATCCTTCGTAAAAGCCTTAACTATTGGTCCGTTTGGTGTTGCAGTACCAATTGCGAATGCCTATACGTTGGTAACTATGGCAATAGGATTACTATTTTTTAATTTTCAGATATCCGTATTAGAACTTTTGGTACTCGTAATTATTATTCTAGGTGTAATTTTTCTAGCAGTTGATAAAACGACTTTTTCGGTAAAGAACTTTCGTGGATCAACCGTATATTTCTCCCTCGTTACATTATTATGTTGGGGAGTCGCGTTCGCCCTCATTGATGTCACGGCAAAAATATTTTCCTGGCATGCACTTTTGTTTATGATTGCCATAATTATGTCGATACTGGGTTTCTTATGCTATGTGATTGCGCGGAAGAGGTTGCCCTCAGTAAAAGAAATGCACTATACAAATATGAAGTATTCTTGGTGGGCAGGTGTATTTATCACCCTTGGTGCGATAGCTTTCTATGTTTCCGTTGATATCACCGGTAGTGTGGTGATTCCGGCAGTTATTGCTTCGGCTTCTCCTGTGGTGACTTCATTCTGTGCTTATTATTGGGACAAAGAAAAACTGGATATCTTTAAGAGGGTAGGGGCAGTGTTTGTAGTTGCGGGTATTATGTTACTCAATCTTCTCTAAAAAGGTCCCAACCTCATTATAGACAACCAACCACGGTCACTACATTTAAACTAAAGCCTCTAGGAAAGAATTTGGTAAATGATATAATTAAATACTATGGTTAACTGGCTTTTGTTTAATATTCAAATAATAAACTTCTGGTATTCAGTAGCTGGCCTTTGTGTGCTTGCTACGACGATTGTGCTTTTGTATGACTACAATCGTAATCACCGAGGAGTCTATACACATTTTCTCAGGCGGTATATTTGGTGGATTGTTATCCTTACGACTATTGGTGGTGTTTGTACTACCTTACTTTATTCCGAAGTCTTTGGCTTTGTACCCTGTTCACTTTGTTGGTTGCAGCGTGTCGCCCTGTACCCGCAAGTTTTTTTAGGGGTGACTGCATTTATACTTAAGGATGCTACGTATTTTCCACGTTACGGTATTGTGTTGTCTGTTTTCGGTCTCTCTGTTGCGGTATATCAGTATATATATCAGTTATTGCCAAAAGAAATACTCGAGTCGGGTCTATTGCCATGTCTGGCAGACGGTACTGCCGATTGTTCAAAGAAGGTTATGGAAGTATTTGGATTTGTAACATTCCCATTTCTTTCAGCAGTTTTGTTTGTGTTCCTGATTACGCTGTATTTGTATCTGACACGTTTGAAAAGTGAATGATGGTGATTCGGAAAATGAATGGTATTGAGTCACTCACCCTCCCCCCCCCCTAAAAAAACTACTTAAATAATTTTTGCGTGTTTAATATTTTGCTACACTAGTCTCTATGAAAAATATCTTACTTTGTTTAATTTTTGCCGTATTAATTAGCTTTGCTGTACCAGCTCAGGCTGGGGAGTACCAATGTGACATACGATCAACACGTGCAGCTGGATGCGAGCCATATTATGAAATGAAACACACCTGTGCGTTTCCTGGGGAACTAAACGAGGTACGAACTGCAGAATTGGTAGATGGCAAAGCTACGTATCCTGAATTCTGTACCACCTGCGGTACCGAATCAGGAATTCCTAAAAAATGTCAGGCAGGACGCATTTCTACCTTTATATCAACTCAAGAAAGTGACGATACATCTGAACCCTTGAAAGCAGTCACTGAGTCTATCGCCACAATACAGGTAAATAGTATTCTACAAAATGCATACCAGGGTTTTAAGATTGCTGTTGGCAAAGCCTGGGAATGGTTCAAAGTAGCTTCTAGAGGAGAGAGTTTTGAGATTGAAAGTATGTCGACACCCGTTGCCGGTGTGCGAGGGTAATACAAAGATAGACACACAACTCTCCTCTAGTTACTGGGTGTCTAAGGGTATACTAAGTACTAATGGGTATTCCTCAATTGCTCGTATCTTATTTTGTATGGCACTATACGCGTGCGTATAAGCAGATTTTTGTTGTCTGGAAAAATTACACTAGGTATGTAATGCAAATGTTTTCGATAGTGTTGTTACTTCGCACATTGTTTGCTCCCTGGAAACGTATGGTTGATGTGTACCAAGGCGGATTTCACCCTGAAGCATTTTTTGCAGGGTTACTCATAAACACACTCTCACGTTTTGTTGGTCTTGTAATACGAGTACCATTGATCATTCTGGGAGTGCTACTGAGTGCTCTCTTGTGTGTTGCGCTTATTCTCTTTTATATTTACTGGACACTATTCCCTGTAATTCTCGTAGTTATAATTTCACTAGGTATTCATTTTTTGTATGTCTAAAAGAACCATTACACAGGAAATAGAAAGATATACCCCAGCGCTCTTGCTGCGCCATTTAGTGTATGGGAAAGTGTATATAGCATTCCGTAGTTTGTGCATGTTTGTTTTACTTGTATGTATTGTGCTGTATCTCTATATGAGTACAGGTGTATCTATCCTGAAGCATGATGTATATACAGAAATGCTGATTCTTCATAACAGCACCCTCGTAGGGGTTGGCGCACTTACACTTGCATCAGTCCTGATTCTCTACATGCTTAGGTTTTATTTCAACACATTTTATTTTTATGGTTTTTACAAAAAAGATGTATCAGGAATTACATACGAGGTGGCAAAGCTGTGTAAAGACTACAAAACTGATCTGACACGTGGGTTGTATAAATCCCCAGCAGGAAAACTGTTCATGATTCGCTTAGGGCTGTACAGGGAAGATTTTGTTATATTTTTATCCTCAGAGAGACAACCAGTCGGATATACAGATATTGAATTGTCTGAAACACAATATACGTTTGCGGATTTAGTTAGTTATATATATAAAACAGATAAGGATTTTAATAGTTTTTTGAAAAAAGAAGGTATTACCGATGAGATGTTTGAAGGAGCAGCGGATTGGGTGTATACACAATTATTGCAAGTAAAAAGAATCGAGCAGTGGTGGAGTTATGAAATGTTAAGTACCGCCCGAGGTTTAGGAAGTAATTTTTCATTTGGTGTCCCGTATACGCTGCAACGCTTTACAAAACCAATCGCGAGTAAGGCAATATTTTCTACCCTTGGGAGTGATGCGTTGTACGGCTTGGAGCATGTGCAGACTATAGAAACGATACTTGCACGTAGTTCAGCATCAAACGTTTTGCTCGTGGGAGAACCGGGGGTGGGGAAAATGGATATTTTAATGCAGGTAGCACGTCGTATGGAGTCAGGTCATGCAAAGGGTTCAATTTCAGGTAAGTACGTTATGGTGCTTGATACTGAGTTATTACTTTCCCACCATGAGACTAAAATGGAGCTTGAACAGACTTTATTGCAATTGCTCACAGAAGCTGCTCACGCAGGGAATATCATACTTGTCATTGATGATGTACATTCATTTGCAACCAGTGCCCTGGCCCTGGACGTTGATGTCTCTTCCTTGTTTGATCCATACTTGAATGATGCGAGTTTGCATATCGTGGCTACTACATCACCATCGGCTTATCATTCACAAGTTGAGACAAAAACAGGTTTCTTACGTCGCTTTCAAACAGTATTAGTTGAGGAACCAACACACGCTTCGACCGTACATTTGTTACAGAATTTGGTATATATGTTTGAAGTAAATACGAAGGTGCGATTTACATATAGTGCAGTTCACCAAATAGCTGTTGATGCAGAACGATATATCGTTAATGGCGTCATGCCTGATAAAGCGGTCCAGTTGCTTGATGCAGTGTTTGTGTATGCACAGAGTAATCGTATTAGTTTAGTGCAAAGCAGTGATGTGGATGTGGTTGTTTCTCGTAAGACGGGAATTCCCGTGGGTCCTGTCGACAGTGCTGAGCGTGACATCTTGATCAATCTTGAGGAAGTGCTACATGAACGAATCGTGGGACAAGAAAGGGCAATTAGTTCTATTGCGGGCGTGATTCGCCGTTCGCGTGCTGGCATTCAAGATGAACAAAAGCCCATTGGATCATTTTTATTCTTGGGTCCAACTGGAGTAGGGAAAACTGAGTGTGCAAAAGCACTCGCTACAGTTTTTTTCAAAAGCGAGGACGCGATGCATCGTATTGATATGTCGGAGTTTAGTGGACAAGATGCAGTCGAACGACTCATTGGGAATCAGGAAGGTGCTGGTGTCCTTGCAAATATGTTGAAGGAACATCCATACAGTGTTGTTCTTTTAGATGAATTTGAAAAAGCCTCAACTGCAGTCCATGACCTCTTTTTACAGATTATTGATGAAGGAATTTTCACTGATGGGGGAGGGCATAAAGTGAATGCACGTAACAGCATTCTTATTGCTACCTCAAACGCGGGGAGTCAAAATATTCTTTCTTGGGTGTCACAGGGAAGAGATTTAACTAATGCCAAAGATGAGCTTATTGCGCAAATTATCAAGGACGGAACTTATAAGCCTGAACTCATTAATCGTTTTGACGATGCTGTTGTGTTTGAGCCATTGAATAAGGTACAACAGGCAGCTATTGCACAGGCAATGTTAGGTGCATTACAGGAACGTATCAAGAAAAAAGGTTTTGCATTAGAAGTAACACCAAAGCTTATTGAAACACTGGTACGTATTGGATATAAACCCGAGTTCGGTGCACGTCCGATGCGCCGTGCGATACAGGAGGTGGTCGAGGAGGCGATTGCAGAAAAAATTATTGAAGGTTCGCTCACTCCAGGTCAGACTGTTACTTTTTCAGCAGATGAATTGGAGGCGTTCGAGGTGTAACTGTTTTAGAAATAAATTAGAAGTAATGATGCTACAAGATTCGATGTGTAGGCTCATATAGGATATCTGGAAAGGGTATCTCAATTATCATCGTTGTTAACTGGAGAATTGCTTATACCGCTTCTGGCGTGATGTCTGTATTTAACCAACATTGTAGACACACAAAAAAATGCATGCAGCGGTGACTGTTATCACCGAAATACTTGATTATTTTTCGGTGTACGTTATAAGTGTGTGGTATCGTTTAGGGTACATTCTTAATATATATGAAAAATCAAAAACACATTATTATAGTAATTGCGCTACTACTTATAGCAGGAGCTGCAGTTTTATTATTTAAATCAACAGGAAGCGAAGTTACTAATGACGCAAAAGACACTGTTGCCCCGACGGAAAGTGCGATAGACGTTGTCGCTACCTTTTATAATAACTGGTTAGATTCTGTACAATTTCCAACATCAGATCCATATACTGATGGATTGTCTACAGACCCGGTGTTGAGTGCTGACGCCCAGGCATATCTTGCTGGAGCAGAAGGAGGGAAGCTTGCATCAGGACATGATCCCGTCTTGTGTTTAGTAAGTGCACCTCAGAAAGTTCGCTCAAAATTAGCCTTTGGCAACGATTCTAACGCCAAGGTTCTTGTGGTTGGACGAGGGGCAGGCGATAATCCATCTGAGTACGCTGAAGTGAGTTTAGAAGCAGTTGATGGGGCATGGCAGATTTCTGGCATCGTGTGTGTTTCAGGAGAATCAGCTCCAGAACGTGAATTTACTTTTGATCGTGAAGGGTTCCTTTTGAAGGGAGTACCTCCAGTGCTTAATGAAGGACAGTGGTACATTGTTTTTGAAGAAAATGGTCAGTCAGGACATACCGCACCTCTCTTTTTTGACGCAGAGAGTCAGTGTATTGATGAAGCTGGAACTGAAGGAGTTTGTGACCCTAACACATTCATTAACCCATCAAACTCATACATCCGTGGGACCATGGGTGAAGCTGGAGTACAGGTGAAGCATATTGAAATACTTCCTGTAGAATAGAAATGCAGCACAGTTTTAAATACCACACAGCTCTGCTGTGTGGTATTTATTTTATACAAAGATCTCCTAAGCCAGCATACCCTGTATTAGATGCATAGGGTATTACTTGCAGTATGTCGTAAAAGGGGCATAATCAATGCATAAAGAAGCAATATTAACGTATCAACTACTATGAATGAAATCAAAAAAGATGGATCACACACAGCGGCACACACTCATGCTGGTACCACAACAGAACAAAAGCCACATACAATTGATGAACGCCTTGCTCAGATGGAAACATCAGAAGTAAGTTTCAGTGGAGTCGCAGAATCATCAAAACCAGAGGTGTCTGAATCAAAGTCAGGGACTACTTCAGAAAAGTTTGAGATGGAAACTCAGGAAGTAAAAGAAACAGCTACTCTGCCGAGTATGGAAGTAAAGACTGAAGCTGCTTCTGTGAATGTTCCTAACGAAATTGAAGAAGCACAACAAACTCATAAAATGCTCGTTGCATGTTTCGCAGGAATTGTTATTGGAGCGCTCGTGACAGCAGTGGTACTGTAATGGGTATCTCCTTTTTTTGGTATGACTACACAGAAAAATAACCCGTTACATGGGATTACACTTAAGGCACAGGTTGAAGGACTTGTGGAAAAGTACGGATGGAAAGAACTTGGTGAACGGATACGCATCAATTGTTTTTTTGAAAAGCCGACCATTACTTCGAGCTTAAAATTTCTCCGTAAAACACCATGGGCAAGAAAAAAGGTAGAAGATTTATACTTCTGGACTTTTTTCAAGCGCAACGGAGAACGTAAGTAAGTAAAAGAGTCAGAAGCGATGAGCTTCTGATCCTTTTAGTTTGATATACTGGCCACATGTCTACCTCGCAAGAATTTATCGAATACATTACCGACATGGTTGCTCCAGTGGGTCATGTCACAGCCTCTAGGATGTTTGGTGGCGCGTTACTGAAAGTTGATGGGAAGCAGTTGGGTATAATCTTACTTGATACACTGTATTTCAAGGTCGTTGATCCAATGCTTCAGGAAGCATTTGCAAAAGAAGGTTCAATCCAATTTACCTATACACGAAAAGATAAAGATACTCCCGTGATTATCAAAAATTGGTGGCAAGTACCTGATACGTACATGGATGACGAAAAAGCGCTTATAGAGCGTGCCCAGGAAGTGCTAGCTCAGGTGTATTAATACATGTACTTATTTACCCTGGCCGTAGTATTGCTTGAGAAGTTTTACGTGGCCTTCGTAGGTTGGTGAACAGTGAAATTGGCTTTTGCTATCATGAAAGTAAAATATGCAGTCAGTTATTTTAGGATTAAGCGCCGCAAGGACTGATTCTGAAGTGGGATTGGAAATCGGTGCTGGTGGAAGTCCTGCGTTTTGGTATGTGTTAAATGGGGATTCAATATATTTGTCTTTTGGACGAGGTACTGGCCACCAGCTCGTTGCTGATTGAGTACCCTTTGCATACTGCAGGGTAGCGTCAATTTGGAGGTTCATATCGATAAACAATCGGTTCCAGATTACTCCAGATATCTCACGCATGTCAGTAAAATCATATGCTTCACGCTCAAGGATAGATGCAATAATGAGTGCATCTTCAAGGGTTACCTTTTGAGAAACACTTTGATCGTAGCGAGCAAGTATCTCAGAATCAAAGCGTTCAGTGAGTAGCTCAGCAACTTTCTTTGGACTACTGCCTGCAGTTACCATGTAGTTTGCCGGGTAGAATGTACCGTCTGCGATTTGTGGAGGAGTTTCTGTCACCAACGTGAGGAATTCTTGAGCTTGTGTATTATCCCATTTGAGTATTTTTGCAAAATTCGCCACAACTTGTTCTTTTCGTTGACCTGGGTTAATTACGAGAATCCTTGCGGTCGGGGATGCGAGGTTTTGATACCAATCGAACTGGGTAAGCATTGCAAGTGTATACGCAAACCAATTTTTGCGAGATGGTTCCGTAGTCGCAATAACATACTCTTCAAAAAAGGAGTCCACCTCAGGATGTTCTACAATACGTTCTGCAACAGGATCGACACCAACAGGGAATGGTCGGGTAGTATTTTCCACTTGAATGGTTGAGTCAAGTGCTATAGTTTTAGTGTTAATTATAAATGTTGCGAACGCAGTGAGTATAAATACAATCAAAAGAAATACAGAGTATCCGATACGAATATGTCGCTTTACGTGTGCTGGTGCGATAGGACGCAAAATAAGCATATGTATGATTATTACACATGTTTTACAATCAATGAATGGCTTCTATGCAAAAATGTGATAACAACAATAAGAGTATTCCAGGGCGTTATGGTGTCGATGTGGCGTTGACTCGTGCTGATGACCTTGATCGTAAGCTGGTTGCAGAGTGTCAAAACTTGACCAACGTCAGTGTTATTGACATTGGCTGTGGAGCAGGAGGTCAATCTTTACGACTCGCACAGGCAGGTGCGCGCGTGACAGGAGCTGATATAGACGACTATGATGATGCCTTTGAAGCGTTACGAACAACTCATGGTCTCACTGAAGAACAGCTTCAGTTTGTAGTATCCGATGCACGAGATTTGAAGAAATATCTCGCTTGCAAAAAGTTTGATTATTGCTGCTTACAACGAGTGATTCACTATTTACCCTACGCACAGGCACTAGAATTGTTGCTCATTCTTCGTGTGTATGTGCAAAAGGGCTTATTTGTGTCAGTTACCGGTGTTGAGTCTGATATTGGAATTAACTATATGGATAAAGATACGTCAGTAGAAAAACGCTTTTGTATACTTACCACTGACGATGCCGAAACATTTTCCATTACACAGCCTGTGTGTCTCTATACACCCGAAGAGTTTATTTCTTTGTTACAAGATGCAGGATGGATTATTGAAGAGTGCTGGGTGTCTGCGTTTGGGAATAGTAAAGCAATATGTCGGTAGTGTGGTCTGACACGTAATAAGAGAAATACATAAAAAGACCGAGGCCAGGCCTCGGTCTTTTTATGTATTTCGTGATTATTTCTTTTCAGCAATAAACGTGAGTGCTTTTCCTCGTTTGTCTCCACGTCCAGTTCGTCCAATTCGGTGCACGTAGTCATCGAATGTGTTTGGAAGGTCATAGTTGATTACGTGTGTCACGTTATCAACGTGGATACCTCGGGCAGCTACATCAGTAGCTACGAGCACTCGAGCATTCCCGCTCTTGAACTTCGAGAGTGATCGCTGTCGTTGCCCATGGCTTTTATTTCCGTGGATTGATTCAGCTTTGATGTCACTTCGACATAGTTCGTTGGCTAGTTTTTCAACACTGTGCTTCATTGATCCAAAGATGATAACTCGTTTAAAAGATTCATCTTCGAGTAATTTTACCAATGTCGCATATTTATCAGAATGTCCATGGGGAACAACATCTTGCTCGATGCTGTTTGTTACGTCTTTCTTTTTTACAGAGATAGTAACTGGGTCACGCAGGAAATCGTTTACGATTTTTTCTGCGTCTTTCCCCATAGTTGCAGAGAAGAAAAGTGTTTCGCGATTTGCTGGAGTACCTTCTAGAATTGCACGGATGTCGTGAATGAATCCCATGTCAAGCATTCGGTCAGCCTCGTCAAGTACCACTGTTGATACAACTCCTGTATCGAGTCGTCCTCGGTTGATCAGATCAAGAATTCGACCTGGTGTTCCAATAATGAAGTGATTTTTTCGACGTAGGGCATTCATCTGTGGACGAATGTTTGTGCCCCCTACGCATACCGTTGAGAATAGTTTAAAATCTCGGGTTAGTTTCTTAAGCTCATCTTCAATCTGAATTGCAAGTTCTCGCGTTGGTGCAAGAATAAGTGTCTGACGAGAGTATTCACTAAGTGTCTTTTCGATTAAAGGCACAAGGAAAGCAGCAGTTTTACCTGTTCCTGTTTCAGCAAGACCAATTACGTCGTGTCCATCAAGAATTTCAGGAATAATCTGATCTTGGATAGGGGAAGGTACTTCAATACCCATACGAGTAATTGTTTTTACGAGACGCGCATTGAGTCCAAAAGTACTGAACTTGTGCTTTGGTGTGTAGACTTCTTCTGCCGTATCAACGGGGTTTTTATTGATGAACTGTGATGGGTCAAATGTGGGCATTTTTCGGCCTCCACCTCCTCCTCCACGTCGTCCACCGCCACTTCCTCCTTTGTATCCACCTCCACGGCTTCCTCCGCTTCGACTTCCACCTCCTCCACTTCGACTTCCGCCACTTCCTCCTGTGCGGTATCCACCGCCTCCTGGGCGTGAACCATTGCCGCTTCGGCGGTTACCCGAAGGAGAACCACCCCGACTTGATCGGTTTGTTGTTGTATTCATTAGTTTATGTGTTACGAAACGTTGTACGTTTCAGGGGTGTGTAGGTAAGTAATTGAGAATCAGTATCTATATGCAGGCGTATCTTGACGCTTCCTCGACTTACAATCGAGGTTTAGGTTGTCATGATTTCCAAGTGTGAAAATCATAGGCAACCTCTTGCAAAAGCCTCCCAGGCTTTTTCACCCCACACGAGTTTCAAAAGCTTCGCGATACAATAATATATATATGAACATATGTCAAGGCGTCATCAAATAAAGAAAAAACCACCTTAGGAACCTAAGGTGGTTTTACATAGGTGTGATGTACGGGCTATGTGCGTATCTTGACGAGTCGCGCGGTGTCGTCAAAAATATGTGGTCCCTGACATTGCCAACCTTGTGGTCCTGCGAGGCGCGGGTACTGGTCCCACCAGAATCCGCCATTCCACTTGTATGACGCTATGCTACAGTCAATTCCGTCGCTGAAACCAGGAGATATAATTCTTGGAAAAACAAGTTCAAACTGCCTGTATTCCACAGGAATTTTTGTTGGATCATTAAAAAACACTTCAGCATCTCCCGCGTCAGGAAGGGTTGGATTGTTTCTGTATATCTCCATAAGATCTTGAGCAGACAATGTGGGAAGAATTGTTAGACGCAAATCACTGTTCATCGCTGAATCCTTTTAAGAAACGTAATTCTGTCTCTATTAATGACACACCAGCGTGATAAGGGCAATGTACAGCAGCTGTGTTTTGTTGGTTTATGCGGTTGCTATTTAGCACCGGTATGCTTTAATTGTGGTCAACAAAGTGCGCTCCTCTTGCAGATGGTTCTGTAGTAAGAAGTATTCAGGTGTGGTGTAGGTTTGTAGTTAACAATAAATCATAAATAGTATGACAGGAACAGTAGTAAAAATTGTAGATGACCGAGGATTCGGTTTTATCAAGCCAGATGAAGGAGACAAGGAACTTTTCTTCCACGCTCGATCACTTGCTGAAGGTGTATTTGACGAACTTCGAGAAAATGACAAAGTTACCTTCGAAATCGAAGAAGGTCCTAAAGGGCCAGCTGCAGTAGACGTAGAGAAAGCTGAATAAATTGAGTAAGAGTGTCTAACGACCATTACGAATTTTGATCCCTATTTTCTTTTATTAGAAAATGCTGGACAATTTCAGCCCAATCTACAAAAACCGACCTCTACAAAGAGGTCGGTTTTTGTAGAGTGGTGCAAAACGTTCTTTTCAACCTCTCGAGACAGGAGTATAGTGTAATAAGGTCGTAGGAGTTACTCGTTGTAATATGAAGCCTTTGGGCTCATGAATTATTCGATTAGTATAAATCTTATGGAGACACTATTTTTAGCACAAGCGTTTGGAATATTTTTTGTTATTGCAGGTCTTGGTATGATTCTTAAAGAATCATCGATGCGGACTTTGGTCACTAAGCTTTCTTCAGATCGCACTTCGGTCATGTTAGGTGGATATTTTTCACTTATTCTGGGTATTCCATTGGTGCTTGTACACAATGTATGGGGTACGCCACTTGAAATGATTATTAGTGCATTAGTTTGGATTACTTTCTTGAAAGGTGTGACCCGTGTACTTATGCCAGACCTAATTATTAAACTCTCATCAACATTTGCAGATAATATGGGAATGATGAAAGTTCTGATTTGGTTAATGGTTGCCTTGGGAGCGTACCTCGTGTACGTAGGCTTTGGAATGTAATTTCCATCAATAGGTAGAGCGTTTTATCATCCGTGCGGATGAGTGATTTTGTGGTGTATTCGTGGATGTTAGTGCCGGTGTCCACAGTGATGTATTTCTTCATGAGGGAGGTCTGTTTGTCTTGCGAAATACCATGACGCGATGAGGGTTGTAAAAGGAACTGCGAGAATAAGTCCGATACTTCCTACAATGATACGCACAATTTCAACTGCTACAATTTCCTGGTTGAGTGTTAATGAGAGGGTAGATTCGGCACGTGTAAAGAGTAAGATCAGCGGTAAGGAAACTCCAACATAAGCAAGCGCCAGGGTATTTACCAATGAGCCGACATGGTCACGTCCGACGCGTATAGCACGGGTATATAAATCTCGCATAGAGAGCGAAGCATTTGCAATTTTTAATTCTTGTACTACTGACGCTTGAGTGATGGATACATCATCAAGAATGCCTAAGATACCGATAATGATACTCCCGAGCAATAATCCAGAAAAATCGAGAGTCCCACGAGTGGCGAAGTTAAGAAAAACTGCTTCATCTGAACTGAGCCCTGATAACCGCATTGCGTCGGTAAAAAAGTATGCCAACGCGCACGTGATGATTACCGCGCTATAGGTTCCAATGAACGCAATGACAATCCGCGGTTTAAAACCATGGGTGCCAAATAATACTGCGGCAAGAATAATGCTCGCAATACCTAAACTTGCTAGTGCCGGGTCCCATCCATTAAGAAGAGCCGGTACGAGCAGGAATATAATAGCCGCGATACTTACACCAAGCGAAAAGAGTGCACGGACTCCTTGTATGCCGGCAAACCATACTAATAAGATGATAAAAATGCCCGCAAGCGCTAGTAGCTCACCACGACGATCAACATCCATGAGAATAAAGTATTCATCTCCATTAAAGGTTTCAACATAGTTTATAAAAACCCTTTCTCCCGCTTCTACTGGTACCATTTCGTTTTCAAACGTCACCACTCTTTCTTTTTGAGTCCCCTCAAGAATTGAAATGGTTATTTCCTGGACGGAAATTTCTGTGTCTGTACCGGGGACCGTACGCGTATAGATTGCTGCAGTGGAAAGTACTTCAGCGGCAACCGTTTCTTTTAAGTCTTGATGTAGTATTGCCTCTGCCTGTGTCAAAGCAGTGTTGCAGGTAAAGAAAAAGCAAATACAGAAGCTTATGATGAACAATTTTTGCATATACCGTAGTAGGTTACCTCATGACTTGTAATGTGGTCAAATGTGGTGTGTATTGGTTTTGGGATAAAGGTGCCGCTACAGGGAATATGAGCAATGAAATCGCAGTGTGTGCACGCAATGTGATGATGATGTTGATGGGAGAGTGCATAGCGGGGAAGGGAATCGTTTAGATTGATGACTTCTACAAGGTGTTCCTTGCTAAAGAGTTCGATATTTCGATAGACAGATGTTTCGTTGCTGTCAGTGCGATCCGCAAGTTCTTGAATGGTATGAGGAGTAGAACTTTCTGTGAGTGACTGTAACAGTGCAACCCGTGCAGGAGTGATGCGATATCCTTTGCTCCGTAAGTGTGTGAGTGCTTTTTCCATATACCGCTAGTATAGCTTATTGCAAATTCTTTGCAATAAGCTATACTAGCTCCATTATGGATATATTTTTAATTTTTGGCGTATCGATCGCAATAGCATCGTTGTCACTTCTGGGGGTTTTATTTTTTGGTAAGTCGGGACACTTAATGGGCACACACCGCTATATAGTGCCATTTGCCATTGGTGCTTTTTTAGCAGTGACGTTCTTCGAACTGATTCCTGAGACAATAGAGGCATCGCCTGGATATGGTCCAATCGCAATTGTTGTGGGATTTTTAATGTTTTATCTCCTTTCAAATATTTTACAAACATACCACCATCATCATGATGATCATGGACACAACGATACATGTGCAGCAACTAAAGTAAGTGCGTTAATGTTGCTTTGGGGTGATGCGGTGCACAACTTTACTGATGGTGTAGTGATCGCCTCTGCATTTGTGGTGAACCCAACTGTTGGTGTGGTGACTGCTATAGGAATTGCACTTCACGAGATTCCACAAGAGATTGCTGAGTATGGAGTGTTGCTTAAATCTGGATATACACCTCGGAAGGCTTTATTGTTAAATTTTGTTTCCGCATTTGGGATTGTTGTTGGAGTTGGGGTATCGATGCTCTTCCTTTCGTTTTTAGGTACATACGTTTGGGTACTTACTGGTATTGCAGCAGGTAATTTGCTTTATATTGCGACATCAGACCTATTGCCAGGAGTACATCGTGAGTCTCAAAGAAAAGGTGCATTTGTTAGGTCTTTTCTGGCCACATTATGTGGTGTAGTACTTGTAGGTTCACTTATTGTATATGCACATGATGTTATTGGACACCCTCAACATGAGAGTCATGCTACACATGAAGATCATGAAGATCATGAAGATCACGAGGATTACGAACATTACGAACATCACGAACATCACGAACATCACGAAGAATATCTTATTGAAGATGAAATCCGCTAGTGTTCACAGGAACACTTTGGTATTATTCCTGTAATATATAAATAATGAATATACGTATGAAAGATCACATCTGGAAGATTATAGGAATTGTTGCAGTTATTGCCATAGGCGCATCTATTGTGTATTCAAATTCTGTCAGTAATGAAGCCAATGTAGGGATTGTGTTTGAAGCACATGTAAAAGGTAACGCAGATGCAGCAGTGACACTTACTGAATACAGTGATTTTCAATGTCCTGCGTGTGGGCAATTCTTTAGTGTGATTAATGACTTGATGTCTGAACAAGGGGACAACATACGATTTGAGTACAAACACTTCCCATTGATTTCAATTCACCCATACGCAGTACCCGCAGCAAAGGCTGCAGAAGCAGCAGGGCAGCAAGGTAAATTCTTTGAAATGCACGATAAAATTTTTGAAAATCAACAAATTTGGTCGGCTAGTGCAGCACCTCAGGCATTTTTCAATACCTATGCAGAAGAGATTGGTTTAGACATGGGATTATTTAAGCGGCATATGCGCGCGTCGCTAATAGCAGATAAAATTGAATCTGACTTTAATGAGGCACGAGAACTCAAGCTCACCAGTACTCCTTCTTTCTTCCTTAATGGCAAAAAGATGGAATTTACCACGTATCAAGACTTCCGGGATCAGATTGATGCCGCTATTAATCCTGTTGCGGTGGAAGTAGGTGGTACTGAAAATGTCCCTGTTATGCCATCTGAACCAGAAGTGAAATTTGGGTTTTAGTCGAACACCGAAGGTGTAAAAAGTGCCCCAAACGGGGCACTTTTTACGTTATTTCAAATTTGATGGAATCAAACAAACTTTTACTTGTGTTGAGTACTTCTTCATGGTTTGTTCCTACGATGTAATGTCGCGTGATCGTTCCTCCTCCTTGGGAAAGGGGGCCTACTTCTGTACCAATCTTTGCCATCTTATCTTCGATGACTAAAGGAGGTTTTTCAGAATGTACATTTCGTTGATATGAGATTGCCTGGAGTGTTCCATGGTGTGTGGCTGCTTTCTGCATCACACAGACGCTTTTATTTATTTCAGGAATTTTAATTACATCTCCGACCCGATTTTTGATGTCGTTCCCAAAATGGTCCATGCTATGACTGTACTCAAACAATTTTTGCCGGTTACCTCCAATACGCAGACCTACTTCAAAAAATTTCCACTGACCGTTATGGTAGACAGAGTCGAAGTGTGCACTGGTATTTTTTAAATCAAAATGAGCAATGACTTTTTTAACTGCATTTTCTAGCGCATCTCTTTGCTCATCAGTTACTTCGCTCGTTGTGTATTGCATAACACTGTAGGTGTCATTGAAACCTAATTCCTGCGGAGTCACCACGCGAACAAGAGGACAAAATGTAGCAACACCCTGTGCATCTATATAGGTGTTTACAGAATACTGTGGACCTGTAATATAGCTTTCTGCAATAATTTCTATATTTTTTAGGTAGTGCTCATTTGCAATTTCCCTCATTTTTCCACTGAAGGCTTCATAATGTTCTGTAAATTCTTCAGATGAACGAACAACATGTATCATGGTGCTTCCTGCCAGCCCTGTGGGTTTGATGACTAAGGGATACGTGAGCGTATCGAGCCTTTGGAGCAGTTCATCATTTACTAAGTGAGTCTCAGGAATCAGCTCAGGGTGCACATGTTTCATTTCGTCTTTAAAACTGTATTTGTCAATTACCGAGGTATATTTTTTGACTTGCTGATCAGTAATAATGTTACACAAACGTTGTGCTTGGATATATACCATCATGTCACGCTCTTGTGTACAGGTGACACACGCTATGTCGGTAGAATCATGAATGAGTCTTGCGATGTCGGCTTCTTTAGTGAGGTCATATAAAACATCAAATTTTGATGCATGCTTCTCTTTACTTGGGGTAGATGGTTTTCGAGTGTATGCACACGCAAGAATAACCTCCTCACCAGGAAAGTAAGATCTTAATTTACTTATGTTTTTGAGCTTGGTATAACCAGCAACGAGGATTATTTTTTTCATATTATTTGATTTTGAAGAAGTCCCGTAATACCTTCTCGCATATTCTTTCCGGTTGTACTGAGTCCTTACATGCAGTGTAGTAATGACTTAAACCAGGATTACTGTTGAGTTCGATAATTGTGTAGTTGTCACTGTTCTCAAGGGAGCCATCAACAAAGAGGTCAATTGCAACGGTGTCTATGGAAAGTGCATGCACAAGTGACTGAGACCAACGCAAGAGATCTTTTGGAAATTTTTCGAATTGGTAGTGTCGCGCAGACGAATCTTTCACTATGTGATAGCCAAAGGTTTCTTTGTAGCCCAGGATTGTCTTTCTAGTGTATCCAGTTAACGTGTACTGAAGTTTTATGAAATCATTATTTTTGTTCTTTTCTGATATTTTTCCCAGAAGGCTTTGGATATCTTTTTTTCCATCACCTTTAACACTCCGAAAATCTTTAGAATGAACGAGCTCAACTTTTCCGTTAATAATAAGAATCCGGTACTCAGAGTCTGTAATGATTGGTTGAAGAATGACGGTCGTTCGGTTTTTGTAAAAGAATTTTAGTTCGCGTTTTAATGCAGGCATGTCAGCAACATATTTAATACCGCGTCCGTCCATTCCATTATTCGGTTTTAAAATGACAGGGAACCTTTGATACTTTTCCTGTGCAAGGTTATAAAATGATTTAAATGATGGATGCTCCTCGTATGTTAGGAAGGTGGATTGTATCGTTTTGAATCCCAGTCTCTTTAAAATGTCTTGCGTTAGTTGTTTGTTGCCAGTAAGCACACCACCCCAGCGTCGTGCTTCTGGGTAAAAACCGGGTGATTTCCAGCTCCCTAGATAAAAACGGTCAGCACTTGCAATGGAAAACAAGTGCTTGTTATTTTTTGTAGGCATTTTAGTGAAGGTAAGGCCAAGTTTTTCTGCTGTTTGCTTAAACAGTGCAATATTTGCTGGAGTTTTATCTTTTTTCATAAGGTGTCATTTATACCACGGATTGGACAATATAACGAGCCGATGTTGTCAAGTGTTGATTTTAACAACATGTGTGTTGTTATCACATAAATAGTAGTTTCTGTAGTATGCTTTCTGACTCAGATTGCTGAATGCTTATTAATTATTGAGATGAGTCCTGAGTTTGTTTAGTTTAAATACACCAAATGGAGAAAAAACAAAAAAACATTATTGTGTTTGTCGTTACATTGTACGATCGGTACATTGATGAGATACAAAAATACGCTAAAGATAACGATAAAGAATATCGGGTTATGTTGCTGTGGGACTCTAAACTCAAGAAACCAGACATGCATAAGCGCTATGACCTTTTTGTTGAGTGTGATTTTTCAAAGCCGCACAAAATTGCCGAAGCGCTTCTTCCATACCAGGATGAGCTCTTGGCAATCACTTGTCGCACTGAACAAAATATCGCTCGTTTTATGCAAGTGATTCCTCATGTGCCATACCTACGCACACCGAGTACTGAATCGTTGCGGTGGGCAACCGATAAGTATGAAATGCGTAAGCGATTGAAATTGTTCGATGCTAAAAACACTCCCAAATTTACATGGATTAAGGATGGCTCAAAGGCAGAACGGGACCGCGTTATCACAAAGGTGCAGTTTCCTATGATCGTAAAGCCTGCCAATTTAGCAGGAAGTCTCTTTGTTTCTATTTGTTATCATGAGGATGAACTGGAAAAAACATTGCGTACTATGTTTCGACGACTTGCAAAAGCCTATGAAAATGACACACGCAAGGAACTTCCAAAAATTATCGCCGAGGAGTACATGGAAGGAACGCTGTACTCAATAGATTCGTATGTAAATGCACGTGGGGACGTATACCACTGCCCGTTAGTTCAGCAGAAAACCGCTCGGGAAATAGGTCATGATGATTTTTATAATTACTTGCAAATTACACCGACTGCATTAAAGTCAACAACGATAGAAAAAGCTCAATCAGTGGCTGAGACAGCCATTCATGCACTTGGTCTTCGAAGTGTCACTGCCCATGTAGAGCTCATGAAAGTTGATGATGACTGGAAAATTGTGGAAGTGGGGCCACGGGCAGGAGGAGCGCGAGATATCTTACATTCATTAAGTTGTGATATTAATCACACCATGAATGACGTGGCGATGCGTATCCCACGAAAGCCAGTTGTGCCGAAGAAATGTAAAGGGTTCGCAGCTTATCTTAAGTACTATGCTGATAAAGAAGGAACTATTACTGAGACAAAAGGCATTAAGAAGATTGAAAGCTTAGATTCCTTCCATAAGATAAATGTGAACAAGAAAGTGGGTGACCGTTCCGTTTTTGCTCGACATGGTGGACGTTCAATATTTAACCTGTTTCTCTATAATACTGACCGTTCCATACTACTCGCAGATGTGCGTAGGCTTGAGCAGATGGTGGTGGTGAAAATACAAAATGGGCGTGCTAAGACAGAGGTCAAGAAAGTTTCCGCTAAAGCGCCGGTAAAAAAAGTGGTAAAAAAGAAAGCAAAGAAGAAATAGTTATACCAAAGGACGGCACACTTGTTGTATCGTCCTTTGGTATTATGTGAACAATGATCCGGACACGAGATTTTGTATTATTTTTGATAACGCTGGTATTCTTGCTGGTGCTTATAGTGTCAACTATTTCACGGAGCTCTCAAAATACTTCCTCATCCCGTGATGTTTCTTGGGATCAAACTCAGCAGGAGCAGATTACTGCCATTGCAACTGATGATTCCACGTTTGATCGTAATGAAACTATAGAACGCCTTCGGTACAAATTAGCTCAAAGTGAAGAACGTATTGAGCCTGCGGTGAGTGTAGAGGAACCTGATATTGAAGAAGTTGTTTTGCAGGGTGAAAAGGGTACGCTACAACGCTGTCTGTATCCAGACGATGCACTATCGATTGTGCCGCGCTGGCCGTTAAAAGATGTGTCTGTAAGTATCGTGAGTGGTAAGCGGACTGTTTCTCAACAGATTACAAGTATCATTCCTTCGGCTGAGCCTGTAGGAACTTCAACCGTTGCTGTAGATGAGGTTGTACAGATAACGAATATCCCCCTTCTACAGCTGCCAATAGTCCCGCTGAAGGCATCTGGGGACTCCTGTGTGCCAAGTGAGGTGGTTGGGGTGACGAAGACCGGAATCTTGATGTTTAATGGTGATGTAAATTCGTATCGCGAAGTAGGACCAGATACACACATTGGCTTCGCTCGAGACGGCTTTCCAATTTATGGGGTGTATACCGGTGAGGTTGATACCTGTGGTGGGTACGATCATCCGCAAGGATACCGTTACACAATCTCTCTAGAGAATAATTATATTCTCGGTTGTTATGTAGGATCACCGGCTTCGTTTAGCTTATAGTAGGATGGAGAAATTAATTTTAAAGAAACAAAGCATTTTCAGTAAGTTAGGTGATATCTGCATGGTGCCTCTGATGTATCTGCTGCAAATGAATTTTACTGAAGTGCCACAACGAACACACAGGTGGAATAATACAAAGTTACCCGCTTCAGCAATTAGTCATTTTGATGCATCAGAGATAGTTACAGTCACAGGGGATGCCGATGCAAAGCGACGATGGTGGGGTATTCTTCCAATTTTCCATATGCCCATTTTAGGAGGTTGGGATGAATTCGTGGTACTAAAACCAGTCCAAGAAAATATTTTCTGGCATGTTGGCTGGTTACCAATTGATACGATAGGGGTTTCTCAAATTCCTTTAAAAGGGAATGTGCGCGTATTAGTAGGACCTCGACAAGTTCAATTTTTCGGGGTTGATCAACATGGAAGTCAGATACCGATTGAAGTTGTTGCACGTGGAGTAATTGGAAAAGCAGGATCGTATGGTCATACTGTTTTGTTGTAGTGGGGGTAGTTTCATTTTTTTGATTACAAAGTTACGTATAATACATATATGAAATTTCCGAAAGAGTTTTTATGGGGTGCCGCAACTGCGTCATACCAGGTGGAGGGATTTAATGAAAATACTGATTGGGCAAAAGCGGGGAAGGAAGGGAAGGTTCCGTGTGCTGGTCGCTTGGCTGATCATTATCATCGGTATGAGGAGGATTTTGATATAGCGAAAGAACTTGGTCATAATGCACACCGGTTTTCAATTGAGTGGTCACGGATTGAGCCTCAGGAAGGCGTGTTTGACGAAGGTGAGATTGAGCATTATCGACAAGTACTGCGTGCTCTTAAGAAAAGAGGTATTACTCCGTTAATTACCCTGTGGCATTTCACACTACCGCTCTGGCTCTCAGAAACTGGTGGTTTTGAACGTAAAGATGCTCCGGTTATTTTTGCTCGATATTGTGCACACGTGGTGCGTGAATTGGGTGATTTGTGTGACCATTATTCGACAATCAATGAGCCAAATGTGTACGCAACGCATGGCTATTTGTATGGAGCATGGCCACCATTTAAACGTGCCCAAATTTTATGGAAAAAGATTGGCAAAGAAGACGGAACTTCAGAACGTACTGGTGCTGTTTCTCGCTTTAAACATTTGTTTACCTATGTACAGGTCTCTAATCGATTGGCTGAAGCACACAACTGTGCGTATGATTCGATTAAAGAAGTGCGTGCTGATGTACGTGTAAGTGTCGTCAAGCATGTGCATTTTTTTCATGCAAATACCAAACTGATAAATAAGATCAAGGCAAAACTCAGTTTTTACTTCCAGACACATAAATTCCTCAAGCGTATTGCGGGTCATTATGATGAAATTGGCTTGAATTATTATCGACACACTAAGTTTGGTGACACACAAAATTATTTACGTACTGATATGGATTGGAAAGTGTATCCAAGTGGTATATACGGAGCACTTATGGCCCTCCGACGATATGAAAAACCAATTTTCATTGCAGAAGCAGGTCTTGCTGATCGAGATGATGATTTACGGCCTGATTATATTGAGGTACAGCTCGCGGCAGTGGAGCGGGCAATACATGATGGGGTCCCAGTTATGGGCCATATGTACTGGTCGCTTATGGATAACTATGAATGGGCGCTGGGAATCGAGAAACAGTTTGGGTTGGTGCAGATTGACTATAAAACCCTCGAACGGAAGATTCGTCCAAGTGCCTGGGTATATAAGGAGTTAATTGAAAAATACTCAACATAGTTTCTCGTATGAACATTTATGTGGACAGATACGCAGAAAATAAATAAGAATAGTGGGATAATATAAACATATGACTTGGTTACTACTTGCAACAGCAGGGCAATTTCTTAATGCGATTGTTGCAATTTTAGATAAATACATAGTGACTGACGAGAAGGTTCTGCCGCGCCCGTTTGTATATGCCTTTTATTCTTGCCTGATTACAGGTTTCTGGGTAATTATTTATTTGTTTGGGTTTATTCCGGGACTTGCCAGTCTTGGAACCCCTACGTTTGCCAATGTACAATCACCAAGTATTCAGGTTGTTGGAATGTCGTTTCTTGCAGCGTACACGTTCTTTATGGCCCTTGTGTCTATGTATGACGGTTTAAAGCATGCCGATGCATCGGATATAATGCCAGTAATTGGTGCGGTTGCTGCTCTTTCATCATTTGGGATGTCGTATCTTTTTCTTGAAACAGAGCTTTCACCAAACTTTATATGGGGTATAGCGCTCCTTACTATAGGAACATTGCTTGTGTCTCAGGTCCGCTTCACTGTGGGTATTGCATTACATGCAGTGCATAGTGGTATATTTTTTGCCCTCCACTACATTGCAATGAAAGGTCTCTTTGATACAACCTCCTTTGATGATGGATTCTTTTGGTCTCGTGTGAGCTTTGTTCTATTTGCACTCTCGCTACTTTTGGTCCCCGCATACTATGAGAAAATTGCAAAGCAAACGAAACAGACTACTGCCAGGAGTGGAGTACTTATTTTTGGTACAAAGATTTTTGCAGGAGTTGCAGCGTTTATGTTGCTTAAAGCAACCGATATGGGTGACGTGACGGTCGTGCAAGCCCTTGATGGACTGAAGTATGTGTTTATTATACTCATGAGTATCCTACTGGGGAGGTTTATTCCTAAATCAGCAGGAGAAAATGACTATGATACGAAGACTATACTCCGGAAAGTTTTGTACGTCGCCATTATCTCAATTGGTTTTGTAATACTTTTTGTGTAATGAAGCTGCCTACCAAACATATTAACTGGAAGAATATAGTAGTAACCCTTTTGGGTATTATTGCGGCATGTGCTTTGGTGCTAGCACTGCTTGCTCGAAAAGAAATTCCTGAAGAAATTCATTACGGCATGTCTTTTAATACACTCTACGCGCAGGAGCTCGGTTTGGATTGGCAGGAGGTTTATGATGCAATTTTGGACGATCTGAATGTGCGGCATCTTCGCCTTGCTGCACACTGGCCGATGGTTGAATCGATAGATGATGTCTACAATTTCAAGGAGCTTGATTACCAAGTGATGCGCGCAGAGGAGGTGGGAGCTGAAGTCATTCTTGCAGTAGGTCGTCGGTTGCCACGATGGCCAGAGTGCCATATTCCTAAGTGGGCAGAAGAACTTTCTGAAGAAGATCGACAGCAACAGGTGCTTGATTATGTGTCAGTTGTCGTTAATAGGTATAAAAACAATCCTGTTATAACCTACTGGCAGATTGAAAATGAGCCGTACCTTGAAGTGTTTGCGAAAGAGCACTGTGGCGAGTTTGATGAAGCTTTCTTTGAGCGTGAAGTTGCCCATTTTCGATCACTCGATGATACGCGACCATTTCTCATTACCGATAGTGGAAACTTAGGTACGTGGGCTGGTCCATATAAGCATGGTGATGCATTTGGTACGAGTGTATATGTGCATTTCTGGAATCCTGAGCTGGGGCAATTTAAGTCAGTGATACCTCCATGGTTTTATCGTGTAAAAGAGAGTGTTATGGAACTTCGGTATGGCAAAAAGGAAACAATGCTCATTGAACTTTCAGCAGAGCCCTGGTTGCTTGAACCGATAGTCGACGTTGATATTGAAACCCAATATTCTCGGATGGACTTAGAGAAGGTTGAAGATATTATCAAGTATGCAAAACAGACACGCTATGAAAAGCAATATCTATGGGGAGCAGAATGGTGGTACTGGCTAGATAAAAAGGGCCACTCTGAAATATGGAATTATGGTAAAACACTCTTTAAATAGACATATCATATGAAAAACCAAATTAGTAAATCCGTTGCAGAGATTCTTGATACTGTTGATTCAACAGTTGATTTTGTCGAGAAAGAAATGAGTTCGATTGCAAAACCTGTTCAAAAGTCGGTATTTGCTCGATTCCCGATCCTTTTTTCATTACTCGTAACTTTTGGGGTATCAACAACCTTTTTAGCACTTGAACGAATCGTTATTGAAATGGCATATGTATATGAACGCCCATTGATTATGTTGGCTATTGGCCTCTGCACACTTACGTTAACTGGTACACTGTATAAGAAGCTCGGTTAGTTATTTGTATGATTTTTTTTAAGTTCATTTTCCCATTCTTATATTCCCGTAATTGGCATACAGGAAATTTAGAGTTATCGCATCCTCGTGTGGCACTTTTTTCTGCGATGCTCTTTATAATTTTCTTAGGAGTCTTAATGGCCTCAATTTTACAATCTCCAATTGTGTATACTACTGGTGTATGAAACAACTAAAAATATTTATCATAATAAGTTTTGTTTTGCTCTTGGTCGCAACGCTTGCGGTTGGTTTTGTCTGGTACAAACTGCAGATAACGATACAAAATGCACAGGAAGATGGGGAGACAGTGAATCCTGAAATAGTAGTTCCTGTCACTACTCCTGTGGCAAAAACAGTTCCTGCACAGGGAGTCACGATTCCTAATGATGCAATATCGTCTGAACAAAAAGCAGCAGCAAAAAAAGTCGGACTCGATTTGGATTCAATTACTATTACACCGAGTATGGTGCAGTGTGCAGAGGTAAAAATTGGTTCGTCACGTGTGCAAGCTATTCTTGAGGGAGGTACTCCAAGTGCGCTCGAAAGCGTTTCATTATTAAGCTGTTTGTAGTATCCAATGGTATTCCATTATAAAAGTAAAAAACTAAGGTATTTCGATTATTTCGCGATTCAGAGTGATTGAAGAAAAGGATAAGGCATCAGTAGTGCGAAAACTCATGCAAAGTAGTACTCCTAGTTTTGACTTTTTCTATCTTGTTGGTCTGTCGGTTATGATGGCAACGTTTGGCCTTTTGGCTGACAGTCCCTCTATTGTTATTGGAAGTATGCTTATTGCTCCGTTGCTCTATCCTATTTTAGGCGTCGCACTTGGTTTAGTAATGTCTAATCAAGAAGTGCTCGGCCGTTCTACACTTACGTTGGGTAAAGCACTTGCAATTGGGTTGGCACTGTCAGCAGGAGTGACGTTCTTCTTCGGTGAAGGGTTCGTGACTGCTGAGATGGTTGCCCGGTTCAATCCATCACTCATTCATTTTATGGTGGCACTTGTTGCAGGTGCGGCGGTATCCTTCGCACTAGCACAGCCAGAGTGGAGTGAAACACTTCCTGGTATCGCTATTTCAGTTGCACTTATCCCACCGTTGGCGGTAGTGGGTGCAGGTATTGCGATGATGGATATGGAAATCATTTCTGGTTCTGCAGTGATGTTACTCATGAACCTGTGCGGTATCATATTTGCTGCAATGGTGAGTTTCTCTCTCATGAATTTATATGAGAAGCAGAATATAGCGGAATCAACAATTAAAAGAGAGGATGAAAAATTAATAAAAGAAAAAGAAGCAATTGAAGCAATCGAAGCTGTAGTGGACAAGATGGATAAAAACGTGCAGAATAGAGCCTAATATGAAATACCAGGGATTACTTACCTTAGCGGTACTTTTTACTATATTACCATTTGCAGTAAACGCTGAAACTGTATTGCGTACAGGCAGCGATATTTCTGTTGAGTCTGATCAGGTTGTTGAAGGTGACTACTACGTTTCTGTTGGTTTGCTTGGGAAAACTACTATGTCAGGCAATGTTGCTGAGGATATGTATGCAGTTGGTCAATCGGTGACTATAAATGGTGAAGTCGGACAAGATCTATCTGCTCTGGCAGGAGTGACACACATCCATGCTCCAGTGGCGGATGATGTGCGAATTGTTGGAGGGGAAGTGACACTTGCTGATGAGGTTGGTGGCGATGTGTTCGTTATTGGAGCATCACTCAGCATTCTTTCAACAGCGAATATTGGTGGCGATGTATTTTTCTTCGGAGGAGACGTAACTATCGAAGGTGATGTCGCAGGATCAATCCACGGTACTGCACAACGTGTTTCTATTGATTCAGTTGTTGGTGGTGGCATAGACATGAGTGTTCCTGGTGGACTTACGCTTGGCGATAATGCTCGTATTGTAGGACCTGTTACGTATTCGAGTTTTGGCGCTCTTTCCCGAGGCCAGGGAACCGTTATTGAAGGTGAAGTGCTTAAAAAAGAATATACTGCAATGACCGCCCGTGAGGAAGCTCGCGGGGTTCTCATCCCTATTTTCATTACACTATTTGCGACACTGTCGCTGTACTTATTGTTTAAACGACAGCTTGAGTCATTAGTACAAAGTATTGACCGTTCGTTTGCACGAACCGCATTGATTGGTAGTGGTATTATCCTCTTTGGGCCTGTTATTTCTATATTGTTAATGGTTACAGTGCTCGGTTTATTTATAGGACTCCTTACATTTTCTGCAGTGCTCATGCTGTATGTTGCAGGACTCGCACTTGCAAGCGTCGTACTTGGTGCGTATGTAACTAAACTATTTACCAAAGAACTGTCAGTCACCCTGACCTCTATTTTGATTGGGACCGTTGCATTACAAGGGATTCTTATTATTCCTGTACTTGGCTTCGTCTGTATATACATTCTCCTTGCAGTGACCATTGGAGGTATCGCGCAACGCATATATCAAGCAGCAGCATAGTCGTATGACGCCCTATAAAAAGAAAATTCGTTCTTTACGCGTCACACAAATGAATGCAGTTTTACAAAAACTATACCCAGAGGCCATCATTGCGCTTAATTACACCACTGACTTTGAGTGCCTGATTGCCGTGCAACTCTCCGCACAGTGTACTGACGAGCGTGTTAACTTGGTGACTGAAAAATTATTCAAGAAGTATAAAACACTTGATGACTATGCCAGTGCTTCACAAGATGAAATGGAGCAGGATGTATACCAAACAGGTTTTTATAAAAATAAAGCACGTAATGTTATTGCTGCGGCTAAAAAGGTACGTGATGAATTCAATGGTGAATTACCAAGAACAATCCAGGAGATGATTACCATCCCTGGTGCGGCTCGTAAAACAGCCAATGTGGTACTTTCAACACTCTATGGCATCCATGAAGGCATCGCGGTTGACACCCATGTGCGGCGTTTTGTGATTCGATTCGACTTGTCTGACTATACTGACCCTGTTCGTATTGAACGTGATTTGATGAGTATCATGCCTCAGGATTTGTGGTGGGGATTCAATCACCGCCTGGTAAATTATGGGAGGGATTACTGTACGGCACACAAACATGATTGTTCTAATCATCCACTGACGCCATTATATCCAAAAGCGAACACTCTGTGGCCAAAAGCAAAATAACTGGTGGGGCATAGAAGTTTTTATCGTCAAGGTAATGCAGGGCATCGCAAATGATACAATATATATACTATGCGAGTTCTGATTGCAGTTATTGAAGACCTACTTCTGTTCGCGCGCACGGCTCTTTTTGGTGCTGTTGTGTATGCACCATCACCTGATAATTCTATTGATGTATTTCAGGAGAAGATAGAAACAGCTGCCAGCAGGCTAGAAAATAAGCCAAAGGTTCCTGCAATGCCATCAGTAGAGATTGATGCGCTCCATGTTGGGAGCCAGTGTTTTATTGGTGAAACTGATGTTGATCTCTATGAAGATCCTGCAACTGTGTTTGATACTGTACAAATGTCTGTATCGTATGGGCAGCAGGTTCGACTTTTGAAACTACAAGGGCGATGGGCACAGGTACGTTTCGCTCACGACTCAGGTTGGCTATTGAAAGATTCACTACGCATGTTTATTGATGATGTGTACCCTAAGTTTCAACAAGGGATTTCTTATTATGCAGAGCATCCACAAACACGCAAACTCCGCGCAGTGATTGGAGATATGTTTTCTGGAGAGAAGGGAGGACACCCGCTGTCCGCTGCTGAGTATGTACAATACAAACTAACACAAGTAAATCGAGTGATTCCATGGGGAAGTGCACGCGCTCGCGTACCGGGCACCTGGCAACGCCGTCTAAAGGGTGTGCTCGGTGTACATATAGGTATTTCACCGAAAACAAGCTGCGCTATGGAGTATATAAATGATGATATTGGGCATTTAGCTTTTGTGGAGGCGGTATTTCCTGACGGAAGTATTAAAATTACGGAAATAGGGAAGTTGGATGACGCTTCTTACACTGAAGACACCCTCGCACCTGAACAGTGGCGAGAGTTAGGCCCTGTCTTCATTGCTATTGCATAAATTTCATACTGTGCTATGGTATTTTTCGCATTGAGACGTGAGGGGGTTGGCGTGACCCAAGACTCGACTCGTGCATCGTAGTGCTCGCTCTTGACGGAGAGTCAGTACTACTTGAGCAGGTGAAGGATTAAGGGGGTTGGTCCTTCACCTGTTCAAACCAACATTCTGGACAATGGTCCACAAGGTCATACATATATTTGTATGGCTTTTTTAATGAGTTCAGGAAAATATGTGAACCTTTGTATGAGATGCTGAATACTCTAAATATACAAGTATTCGTGTACTAAAATGTATACCAGCTAGATATATAAAAGGCCGCCAAAATATTGGCGGCCTTGTTTGTCAGCTGTCTCGTTCAATTTTGTAGAGCTTCTCAGCTCCTCTGAACCAGATTCCTTGTCGGCCATCTTCAATGAAGAAAATCACTTCTTCATTGAAAAGCCCGTTGTTGCTCTTCGTGTAGTATTCATGAACCCCAGGGGTTAATTCACCTATGGATTTCACGCCTACAAATAACCCTTATACCTGTTGGTCTTTCACAAACTGTTCGCTGGCGATTACTCTGTTTTCGCTTTCAACCAACGTCACCCTGCTCCCGAAGGAGCTTTCATACGTTACATGTGCTGGTGGTGCCTGTGGGCGAATCGATTCGCTTGCCACAACACCTGTCCCAAAAAGAACAAGTGTCAGTGCCGTCAATAAATGCTTTTTCATTTTTGCCTCCATTACGTAGTCGTGAGTGACCGCGTTTCCTTAAAATGTATAGCATGCGCTCCCGTAAATGTAAGGTCTTAGATATAGAAAAGGGCGCTGAAATCTCAGCGCCCGATTTTGTTTTACTTGGATTCTGCAATCCAAGTACATACGTGCTCGGCATCGCCGGGAATGCCGCAGTTTGTGTCTGTTGATACCGCAGCAACTGCACCTGTGGCAATTGCTGAAATGCAAGTAAGAACTCTGAAAATTTTCATCTCTAACCCTTTCTCTGTTCTTATGGTTATAATTATTCTATATTAAAAGTTAAACTAAAGTCTGCTAAGTTCAATAAGCGTAAATTAACACCTCAAACGCACACCCTTATTTTCAAACACTTCCCTCGGCGTTAGATAGTTAAGACGTTTGCGTGGACGATTATTGAGAATACGAACAACACGCTGTACGTCAGTATTAGTAATGGTAACAAAAGACGTTCCTTTCGGGAAATAGTCACGCACAAGACCGTTTGTATTCTCATTGGTGCCACGCTGATAAGGACTACCAGCGTCAGCAAAATACACTATTGTATTAACATCTTTCTCAATCATTCTATGAAGGGCAAACTCACTTCCATTATCATAGGTAATACTAAAACAGGGTAGTTTTTTCATGTATCGAACAGTGTGTATGTGTACCATATCAGAATTGTGTCGCACCAGTGATGCAACCAAGTACCCACTGATTTTATCAACATGGGTGAGGATACTCCATGTTCGTTCCTTTCCCCAGATAGTGTCACCTTCCCAGTGACCGAGTCCTGTGAGTACTGGCCGCTCATGAATTGAACGTTTGTTAGCCTGATACCTGCTTGGTATACGTTTGGTACCGTACCGGCGTCGTTTCTTCCCGCGTCTGCGTAAATAGGTCTTTAGTAGCGGATTTCTCTCAATGTATCGATAGATAGTCATGAACGATACTGATACACCACGACCTTCTATTTGTTCTGGTGAATATCGTTTCTTTAGTTGCTTATGAATAAGCTGCTGAAGTGACGTATCAGTTTCAACCAAGCGATACTTCACCTTTGCATACTTTCGTCTTTCCCTTGCCCGTTTGTGTGCTCTTCGTGCATCATAGTGACCACTTGGGTCACTGTTCTTTTCTAATTCTCTGACGATAGTGGTGCGATGAACACCGATTGCATCTGCGATGCTTGTACATGTTTCTTGTTTACGTACTAACAGTGCTATGCAGACACAATCATCTCTATTAAGATGTTTGTGCATACTCGTAGTTTTTGATTGGTTGTTAACATTCCTATCTTAACCGCGGGTATGTTTGTTTTTATGGGGATGTGTGCATTTCAGGTGTTGATGTAAGAAGTTAAGTTGACTTTCCTCATGAAGTATGATTTAGTTGTGAATAAGTGACCTGTGTATAGTCACAAAACATCCAACTTTCACAAAGGATACAATCATAAAAAAGTTCCTTCTTGCATCAGTCGTTACTCTGACAACAACGATTACAGCACAAGCCCAAACGATTCAGACGTTTACTGGCGTTCGTTATGAAAGTAACGGAATCCAGTTGATTCGTCAGGGAGACGGTGAGGTGCTCGAGATCACAGATCATAAACGGCGCAAAAATGATCCGTTTGTTGCAATGGTGGCAACAAGAAACGCGATCTATGCGGTGTACGCGCAGGTTGAAAAGCCTTTTGCTGGGCCGATATATGCGATCAAAACTAACTGACTAAACATACATAGTGACGAAGAAAATATAAGGACATGCATACAATGCGTGTCCTTTTTATATGTGGTGCGTAGTCACTAATGTAGTAGATATTTCTTACTATCGTAAGTAAAGGGCGCTGAAGTTTCAATACCAGATTTTTTTACTTGGATTTTTTAGTCCAGGAGCATTCATATTGGTATAGTCAGGAATACTACAACATCTGCTGGATCATTGATATGCAGACAATGATCAGGTGTACAAATTTCATCATATCACCATCCTTGCTGCTGATTAAATAAAATAAATCCCGTTAGGTATTTTCTCAACTATTTTGCCTCAATGTAGAGATGGGGACAGTTTAGCGGTAAAAAAACCCCTGCAGAGTATACTTAGTACTAAGTAAATTAGTGGAGTAATTATTATCTATGGGTTTTATTCTTGGTGTACAGGGTTTGAGTTCAGGTTTTTATAAACTTGCCGGAGTATTTTTATTGGTAGCTGTGATATTTGGTCTCGTGCTAAGTGATAATATACCGTATGTTTCCGCACAGGGAACAGCTGGACATGCTGATGGTGCTGCGGATGGTTCCAGTGGGGCTGGCACTTCTGCGGACGGAGGTGGATTTACAAATGATTTTGGGACCGTAAATATAAATGGACAAGATTATAACGTTACTCAAAATGATCAAACACAAGGGCCTTCAATATCTCCTGTATCCCCTGGAACAGACTTCGGTGGTGGGGGTAGTGACGACGGAGGTGGAGATATATATACCAGTCCCATTCTTCCTTGTTCTATTACAGCAGAACAAGCCCAGCTTAGAGCCGGACAATCAACAAATCTCAATTGGCCGAGATCTCAATTTGAAGGTACTTTCCGTGACGGAACGTTTGAGGGTGAAGTTTTTTATGACTTCCCTGGTTATCACGTAGTCACCCCAACAGAAACTACTACATACGATTTGTATGTACATACGTATCAAGGTGAACGAGAGGGAGGTACTGACTACTATTACGAATGTTCGGTCACGGTAGAGGTGGTACCTCCTCCAACCTGTACCATTACTCCTGCTGACCTACATGTAGCCGCTTCTGGCGGTGATGCTACGGTGAGTTGGACTATTGCTGATGCTGGTGATTCTACACTCCACATAATTTCACCAAGTACTGGTGACAATGAGGAAGCATACCTCGGTCCTAACAATGGAAGTCATACCGTCGCAATAAACGAACCCACTGTTTTTAGACTTGACGTGTGGGAAGGGTATCCCGATGGCACGTGGGGAAATGGCAGTTGTGAAACTACTATTGAGCCAGTTCCTTCACCCAGCTGTTCAATAAATATAAACTCTGGAAACCTATCAGGAGGGGGATATGTTACTGCTGCCTGGTCAATACAAAATGCAGGGGACTCAACGCTTCATGTAGTATCACCAGGTAGAGGTGATGAAGAATTTCCGTATCTCGGCCCAAGTAATGGGTCACAAGTAGTCGGTGTAAGTGAAAATACAGACTTTCATTTAGATGTATGGAATGCGTATGGCGATACATACCGATGTTCTGCGAGCGTGAATGTACCACAGCCCCGTTGCGACTTTTTAAATGCAAGTGATCGCTTATTACCATATGGTGGCGGTCAAATTGACCTTAACTGGGGTACAACCGATGCGTCTGGAGCAGTGATTTCTTTTTCACGGTGTGACAATAACGGTTGCGTTACGTCATTCACAAGCAACGAAGACGGTTCATACAACAATCAGACTGTTACTGAAACCACCCTCTTTACCTTGCAAGTCGGTGACGTGACTGCACCTGTTAATAAAAGTGTGAGTCAGTGTATTGAAATCGTGAATGTCACTGCACCACAGTGTTCGGACAATCAAGATAATGACGGGGATGGAAGTACCGATACTGCCGATCTAAACTGCGCAGATTGTGCAACAAGAGATGTTATAGAGTACTCAGCAAGTCAGTGGTATGCGAACCCTACGTGGAATTCAGGCGGCAGTGTGTCTAGTGCAAGGGCTGATGGATACTGCGTTATCCAGGGTCACGATGGTGCACTCAGCTCTACTGCCCGCAACGCAGCAGGAGAAAACATACGGGCATGTTGGACCTCTGCTAACTCTAATAACTGTGCACAATGTGACGAATCACCCTGGAATGGATCTGGATGTAACGTGATCCAGACAGTACAGTGTTATGACGAAACCATCGTTACGCAATGTCTTGATGATACCGAGGAGGCTGACCTTAACCTACGAGCTGAAAATACCTCTCCGAGTGATGGTGCTTCATATGATGAAGGTGAGGAGATACGACTACAGGGCTTTATGCGTAATACGGGCCCAGACACACTTGATGTGCCCGTATATGCTGAAATTTTAATTGACTACTATAGTGATGGGTTAGGTATCCTCAGTCAAAATGCGAAAGGTGTAAATCAATATATTATAGGACTTGCGTCGGGGGATGTGGAGTCACTACTGGTAACCCTTAATAATGCTCCTGCCGGAACGCACCGCTATCAAATTTTTGTTGATTCAACAAATGTAATAACGAACGAAGTTGAGACGGACAATAGAACCGCCTGGCGTTCCTTCACCGTTGTTGCTCCCTCAATTGATTTAGAGGCATTCAATAATGCTCCAGCGGTAAATACATCATTTGATTTGGGAGTTAATATTCCTTTTACGGGAAGCATGCGTAATAATGGCCCTAATGCGCATACTGAAACTATCAATGTGCATTTAGAAATTGATACAACCGGAAACGGTTCAATGAATTATGATTATCGAGTGACGGGCAACTCTATAACTACCAACCTTAACAGTGGAAGTTCACTTCCGCTTGAATATGGAGTCAATAGCCTTTCACCCGGGATCTACCATTATCGATTTAACGTCGATAGAGCTGCTATTGTTGCCGAAGATCCAAATCGAGCAAATAACACGTCACCATGGATTCGATTCGTGGTGAATGCACCAGACGCCACCGGTTCCATTTCAGGAACTGATTGTCTGATAGCACTCAACGCAAGCACCTGTGACGGTACAGTCTCATGGAATGTTACTGATCCTGGCTCAGGAACAGTACGTGTATATAACACCACAACAGGACAGACTGTGGTCTCTGGAGTGGTGACGCGAAATAATCATGCAACCACCCTACAATACGGTGCGAATGTCTTTCAGGTACAACTCGATGGAAGTCCACTTGCCAATACGCAACTCGATGCCTCATGCACCCCTGGTACGGTCTGGCTGAATTCAGTGTGTTCAACACCACCACCGACTGGCATCGACCTTGAAGGTATAAGTGTGTCTCCTGCAAACAATGCAACCTTTGATGAAGATGAACCGATCACCTTTACCGGAACTGCGTTAAGTAACGGCCCAGACACCGTTACTGACAATTTCTACGCTGACCTTGAAATCGATCGAAATGGTGACGGGATTGTTGCAAGTGGCGACAATCATAACGCGAAGTCAGGAGGCGGTCTTGTTACCCAAAACCTTGTCTTGGGTGACAGTGTTCCACTCAGCTACACATTGTCTAATCTTCAGCCTGGTGTATACCGGTATCGTTTCAATGTTGATACCGATGACCGTGTACAGGGTGAGGAAGATGAAACAAATAACGTATCTGCATGGCGTACATTTACCATTTCGTCTCTACCGGTACCTACCGTTGAACTCTCCGTCAGTCTCGATGGTGGCGCGCAAGACTACTCTGGACCAATAAATATAAACGATGGACAATCAGCACAAGTATACTGGGAGTCAGAAAACGCAGTGTCATGTACGGTAACGCAAGGTGCATCTGCAGGGTTCGTTATCTCACCGGCAACACTGGTTGATAGTTTTGACGACACTATCACTGAGCCAACACCCGGTAACAGTGTTACCTTTGGTGTGTCATGTGTGAATAGTGCAGGTGTGACAGCGTCTGATACGATTGTATTGAGTACGAATATGCCAACAGGCATCGACCTGGAGGCTCAGAATAACACTCCAGTTGCAAATACATCATTTGTGCAGGGAACCAATATTGTCTTTACTGGAACTATGCTCAACAACGGACCTGAGGCCCATACGCAAGATATCTATACTGATCTTGAAATTGACCCACCAGGATCCGGATCAAACTACACATACAGTGTTGGTGGGGGCATTATGACTACTAATCTCGCAAACGGTGAATCACGTGGTCTCACATACGGTGTTGATGATCTTGCCCCAGGCACGTACTATTATCGATTTGTTGTTGATACAGAAGAGTACGTTATAAAAGATGTCGACAAAATAAATAACCTTGCCCCGTGGATACGCTTTGTTGTTACACCAGCACCAGCACCTTCTGCACAACTCTCAATTAGCATCAATGGTGGCGTACCAGATTACTCAGGACCTGTAACTATGGACGAAGGACAGTATGCACGTGTGTATTGGGAGTCAGAAAATGCAGTGTCATGCACGGTAACGCAAGGTGCAGCTGCTGGCTTTGTAATTTCACCTTCCTCAAACGTAAACTATAATGATAGTACTATCACCGAACCAACCTCCGGTAACAGTGTTACCTTTGGTGTGTCATGTGTGAATAGTGCAGGTGTTGCAGCGACTGATACGATTGTATTGAGTACGAATGCTGTAGCAGTACCTTCACCGTCAGTTGCTCTCTCAGTAGCCCTTAATGGAGGTGATCGAAATTATGCAAGTTCAGTCACTATGGATGAAGGACAGGCTGCACGTATCTACTGGGAGTCAAGCAACGCATCAACCTGTACCGTAACCCAAGGCGCAGCTGCAGGGTTCGTTATTTCCCCGGCAACGGTAACAACGTACAGTGACCCCACTATCACCGAACCAACACCCGGTAACAGTGTTACCTTTGGTGTGTCGTGTGTGAATAGTACAGGTGTTGCAGCGACTGATACACTTGTATTGAGTACAAACGTTCCCGCTGCCTTTGATCTCCAAGCCTTCAGTACTGCACCTGCAAACAATGGATCATTTAGTACTGGTGAGAGTATCAACTTTACCGGATCGTTCCGAAGTAATGGTCCGGGAGCAGTGACTCCAAGCTTCTATGCTGATCTTGAAATCGATCGAAATGGTGACGGGATTGTTGCAAGTGGCGACAATCATAACGCAAAATCAGGTGGTGGCTACTTCACCCAAAATTATAATGCAGGTGATACTCAAACATTGGGCTACTCCCTATATGGACTTCCAGCTGGAAGCTACCGGTATCGATTCAATGTAGATACAAATGATCAGGTTCCGGGTGAAAGCAACGAAACCAACAACGTTTCAGCTTGGCGATCCTTTACCGTGACTGCAGCAGCAGTAACGGTGACACTCGATGCATATGCACGAGGTACAACCGGCCCATATGAACCAAATCTACTCTCGATTCCGTATATTTCTTCAATAAGCCCCGCTTTGCGATGGAGTAGTACTGGAGCAAACGTCTGTGTTGCTACTGCTGGTACAGAACACGGCTTTAGTACAAACCGTTCATACGACTACATGACCCTTGAGGGAGAAGATGAGTACATCTCAACCCCTGGTGTTGGTCAGACATACACCTTTACCGTGACGTGTACCAACTCAGGAGGAGGTTCTGGTTCTGATAGTGTGCAGGTGACGAAGCTGCCACAGGTTGCTGGTGATGCAGGAGATTTGACGATTAGAAACATTACTCCGACTAATGGCGCAGCGGTGAATTCGGGCGTGTACACTAGTTTCCAAGGAGAAATAGGATACTCACACCCATCAGGAAGTCATCAAAGTGGATCTATTCGATCCCGACTGGAGTTTGACTTCAACAATGACGGAGTGCCAGATCAAACCAGTGATGAAAGGACTATCAATCAATTCTTTAACGGAAATGGTTCTTCAGTAGCAGTGGTCAGTGACGCGGTCATCATGACTACAGGTAGATTGTCGTATCGATATCGTTGGGTAATAGATGTGCGCGATGACGTCCTGGAAAATAATGAAAACAATAATACTTCAAGCTGGACAAGCTTCTCTGTGGCATCGATTGCTGGTGGCTACCTCAACTCTAGCCCAAGAACCTGCTACATAGCCGAAGGAAATAACAGTTGTGCATTTAGCATGAACTGGTTAGTCAACGGTGCGGGTGATTTGAAGGTGCGACAAAACTGGCGCATGGGTAACTTCAGTAACTGTACTGGATACCGTAATTGTGGAAGCGGTATTGGGCCAGCAAGTCAGCTCGGCAAAGCAGGTACCTATAGTGGAAACGCTATCTACGGCCGAAACAACATACGCGCGCACATTGATAACTCGCTTATCTATCACACATACACTGATGCCCGTTGTACACCTGGTCTAGTCTGGAATGGTGCAGTATGTGAATCAGATCCACCATCAGACCCTACCGCCACCATTTCCGTGAATGTGAACCTGGGTACACCAGACTATTCAGACACTATTGCTATAGATGATGGAGACACCATTTGGCTCTACTGGGAATCAACCAGTGCAGTGGCATGTACGGTCACCCAAGGTGCAGATGAAGGATTTGTTATTCCGTCATGGCAATTACGTGATGGATATGACACCAGTATCACTGCACCAACATTCGGCAATAGTACCACCTTCGCAATCTCTTGTGAGAATAGTATTGGGGTCACTGCAACAGACTCAGTAGTGGTATCAAACAACGACGGACCTCTCTCTTCACCATCAGGCACACTTACCGGTATTACCTGCGATATTCCAGGTAATGCAAGTTCATGTACAGGATTTTTGACCTGGACCACTACAGATCTCGGTTCTGACACACCAAACGTACGTAATCTTACCAGCCCTGCAACTATCAGTACTGGAGATCCAGATGAAACAAACTTCGCTACCTCGTTAGCCTATGGAGATAATGACTTCGCCGTACGTGCAGCTACTGCTGAATTAGCTACCGTACGACTGACTACTGCATGTGCTGCAGACACTACTTGGAGTACGACACTATTGGAATGTGAACCTGATACACCAGCGATACCAGACCCATCAGGAACTATTTCCGGAACGGGTTGTATCATTGCAGACGGTGACAGCACCTGTACTGGATCACTCACCTGGGAGGTGATTAATCCAACAGGTAATACCAATGTCTATGATGGAAGTAGTAGCGTGAGTACTGGAGATGACGATGAGAATGATTTCCCGGTCACTCTAGATGGTGAAGATACACATACGTTCCGTCTGCGTGACAGTACTACGATATTAGATTCAGTTGGATTGACTGCACAATGTTCTGCAACTGCTACATGGAATGGTTCAATCTGCGAGGTGAATACAGGAGGTGGTGGGGGAGGAACCCCTACCATAGACGCAGATCCATCAGCGATTCGAGACAGTGATGAGGTAACCATAACGTGGGACCCTGCCCTAAATCCTAACTGTGTAATGACATCCTCTGCAAACTTCCCCGTTGGTACAATCTTCACGACCCCAGGTAGCTACACCTTTAACGCACCAGGAAATCAAAGCTTGTC